>Ga0307507_10003431_pt1 | contig 30774 bp, 6 predicted proteins | sample 7_EM_MG_FD_207223 | JGI IMG/M metagenome (GOLD analysis project Ga0307507, IMG submission 207223) | Populus trichocarpa ectomycorrhiza microbial communities from riparian zone in the Pacific Northwest, United States - 7_EM | ecosystem: Host-associated > Plants > Roots > Unclassified | place... | reverse complement strand
GTTAGTATTATTGCATTTATTGCTATTAGGGTATTAAAATCCTAAAGGCCTCCTGGTAGGCTCCTAGCAGGCTTCCTAGCAGGCTCCTAGCAGGACTTTGATTTTCCCAATTATATAAATCGTCCTAAGTACCATCGGGTCCCCGCTGTATTCCCGACAGCCCTTTGCATACCCCTTGTACACCTAAATGCCACCTTTACCCTTCCTTCCTTCCTTACATCCTCCCTACTTAGGGAGGCACCAGAACGGTAGCCAGAGGACTGTGACCAGAACCAGACGACGGTCGCCAGAACCAGACGACGGTCGCCAGAACCAGACGACGGTCGCCAGAACCGGACGACGGTAGCCAGAACCGGACGACGGTAGCCAGAACCGGACGACGGTCGCCAGAACCAGACGACGGTCGCCAGAACCAGACGACGGTCGCCAGAACCAGACGACGGTCGCCAGAACCAGACGACCGTTGCTAGATCTAGACGGCCGTTACTAGAACTGGATGACGACCGTTTGAACGACCAGCCAGCGAATACCACGAACGATTCAATTAATTGATCGATCGAATTGAACCAGAGCTTTGATATTGGCCGGTTACTGAATTAGATTGGGGCCTCCTAGGAGACACCCCAGACGACTACCGTTAAAATGTACAGCCAGTGAACGGCCATAGAGAACGATTCGAATCAATTAGAGCCTTTGATTAGGCCGACTCCTCCCCTAAACTGAACCAGATACTAACGCAGGCAGGCAGGCAGGCAGGCAGGCAGGCAGGCAGGCAGGCAGGCAGGTAGGTAGGCAGACAGGTAGGTAGGTAGGCAGGTAGGAGAGGACCGTCGCCAGAACCAGACCACCGTCGTCAGAGCCAGATGATAATCGTTTACATGACCAGCCAGCGAACACCACGATTAATTTAATTGATTGATTGAATTGAACTAGAGCCTCAATATCATCCCATTACCGAATCAAATCGAATTAAGGCCTTTTAGGGAGGCACTCTAGACGACCACTGTTCAAACGTACAGCCAGCGAACGCCTAGAGAGAACGATTTGAATTAATACAATTAATTGCAATCAAATTAAGCAGAGCCTTTGATTGGGCCGACCTCTCCCCTAAATTACAGATACAGACAGGTAGGCATAGACAATTAGGCACGACAGGCAGGCATAGACAGGTAGGCACGAATAAGTAGGACGGTTAGATAGGTAGGATAGGTAGGACAGGTAGGACAGGTAGGACAGGCAGGACAGGCAGGACAGGCAGGATAGGCACTAGGCCTAGTTAGGAAATTAGTACATGGCCGGCGGATTATTGGGAACGCTGCCAATTAACGATTTGGAGCCTCTGCGAGAGATCCCTTATAGCTACCATTAATTTTAAATTTTGAATTTTGAATTTTATTATTTATTTTATAATTATAAATATTGCAGCTATAGGAAATATTATATAAAATGTATGAAACGTACGAAATGTATAAAACGTACAAAACATATAAAATGTATAAAATGTGCTAATGTTGCTAATATGGCCCTAGGCTAGTGTAAAGAAGTATATATAAGCAGATTAGCAGATCTAGCTAAAATAACCCCGGGCCAGCCCCGGGCTAGCCCCTAGCTAGCCCTTACTACTCTCCTGTTTTCCTAACAAAAGTAGGGTAAATTTATGTTCTAAACTAAAGCCAATTGCCTTAAAGAAGCGCTGCCATTAGATAATTGTTACGGCGCTGGTGGAAAACGGTGGATCTTAGCAGACGTGGATTATAGTAGACACGAGTTACGTAACTCAAGGACCGCATAAAATATTAAGCAGCGCTACTATTCTTCTCCTTCCTTTCTCTAGCTTTAAATCCTCATTTATAAACTACCAATTATATAGGCTTGCGCGTCCCTTATACTGTGCTCGTGCCTTAATTAACTAAGTCGCTAATATTATCCAAAGCTTAACTACTCTTTCTTCCTAAGAAGGAACTTAAATATATCTATAAAGGACACAGAACAGGACCCTAAGGACATCACTAGGACTATAAGGACAGGACAGACCCCTAAAAACCAAAAGAACACAAACAAAATATAAAACCTAAGAATAGGACACGCATGGACCAGAACCCCTAGAAAATAAATAAATACCGGAAATTACCTAATACCCCTACCACTATGCCAAGAAATATAGTAGCCGGTAAAGCCGCTGCAGGACCTGTAAATACCTCCGATAATAAAACAGTCGCCGTCTTAACCCCCTAGGAAGAGCTTATAGCAGCTAATGCCGAAATTAAACAGCTTTAAGAGCTGCTTAAAACCAGAGACACCCCTATACCTAGTAAGGAGTTATTAAACACCTAGAGACTTACTACAGTCCTTAAAACCCTAGCCCAATATACAGCATCAGCATTATTGCGGTCCGCGAAGGTTGCGGACCCCCTATTGCTTATAGACGGAACTAACCCTATATTTAATAATTGGAAGCTTTAACTGCAAGATAAGCTTAAAGTTAATATAGACTACTTCCCTACTACCCAAGCTAAAATGGCCTATGTCTTTGGCTGTACTAGCGGGGACGCATAGACGCATCTACGTCCGCAATACGCCTAGGACTTAGCAGACCCCTTCCTCTCTAAAGAAGAGATGGTTAACTACCTGTCTTCTATTTATAAGGACCCCTTTAAGATATAGAATGCCCGCCTTAATTATAAAGCTCTTAATATAAAGACAACGGAGACCTTTTTAGCCTTCTAGACCTACTTTCTGCACCTAGCCGGCTAAGCCTAAATTCCCTATAAAGACCTAATACTAGACCTCTTTAATAAGCTTACCCTAGACCTATAGTGTACCGTACTACTAGTTTTTACTACTATATAGACGCTAAAGGTATTTACAGACTACTGCCTAGCTATTAACTAAGGCCTCTGTTAAATTAAGGCACAATCTAAGCGGTATAAAGCTAGAAACTCTCTAAACTAAACTATAAGCACTTTATAAATGGCCCATAACACGCTAGCACAATTTACAACTCCTATAGCACTAGCTGTACAGCCCGCTGTTAATTTAGCAGCTAGCTGTATAACTAGTCCTACTATAGGTCCGGCGTACACTTGGCCCACATATAACAACCCCTATAAATAGGCCCTCAGTAATTAAGAAGCTTGCTTCTTATACAGCTAAAAAGACCACTTTATAAAGAATTGCCAGACAAAGGCAAAAACAGGTAAGGTTCTGTTAATTTAGGAGGATAGTATAGAGTTGGAAAAAGAGGAACCCTAAAGGAAGACTCCTCTCTAGGGTTAAAAGGGATTAATATGTTATATATTAATCTAGGTCGGCTAGTTAGTGGAAGAAGCTGTACTATCCCTTATACCTTATTCCGCAATAGATATTAAGTTTTAACCTCTACTTTAGCTAACTCTGGAGCAAATGCCTTTGCCTTAATAGACACCCAGTATGCTGTAAAGCTGGCTAACCTTTTAAATGCACCCCTTAAAGAACTGCCTAAACCAATTCCTATTTATAGGTATAACGGACAGATAGGACCACCTATTACGACTATCTTGCGGATTTACCTCTATATAGATGGACGAAGGCAGTATAACATCCCCTTTCTTATTACAGACCTAGGAAGCCATGATATAATCTTAGGAAGAAAATAGCTAGCCTATCTAGGCTTACAGCTTAATGTATAGGGTAGACAGCTTATCTGGCCTAAAACCCTACCCCCAACACCCTCTTTTATAAAGGAAATCAGTATTATAATAGAAAACCTTATACGGCCATAGATAGACACCGTTTACTAGGCCGATGCTATACATAGGGACCAGGCTTTTAAAAAGAATATATAGCTTAACCCACAATGGATCTGTATACTACGCCGCCCCTAGACTACCTATATTATGCCACCCGCACTAGAGATTAAAAAAGTTAGTAAAAAGCTAGTGGAGCTCCCTATAGGGAACTTAGGCCCTATATAGCCACAAAGAATAGTAAGGAGTATTAGATGCTATACTAAATATATAAACCAGAGGGATAACTTATAGAAGATGGAACAGAAGCTAAGAAAGATCATAAACCCTAGGCCGCAAAATATGGCCTAATAATAGTCCGTAAAGAAACCTACGGGCCTCCCACCAGTTAATATCTGCTATATTAGCGCCGTAGGATTCTACCAGAACTTGGTTTAACCTAATACTATTACCTTTACCACCAGCTTATATAAAATTAATTAAATAATTAAGGAAAAGGAAAATAAGCTTAGTAAATAGGAAGGTAAGCTTATAAATAAGGAGCTGGTAGAACAGAAACTACCCCATTAATACTGGAAATTTAAGGATATATTCTCCAAGGCAGTATTAGATATACTCCCGCCTTACTAACCATACGACTATAAGATTGAGATTAAGCCAGATAAGGAAGATATACTTAGCTATAGCCCCCTTTGTCAGCAGTCTACTGCTAAATTATAGGCTATAAAGCAGTACCTTATTAATAACCTAAATAAGGGCTTTATTGAACCTAGTTAAGCCCCTTTTAACTTGCCTATTCTCTTTACTAAAAAGCCAAATAGAGGACTTTGTTTCTGCATTAACTACCGCAAACTAAATAATATAACCCGCAAGGACCGCTACTTACTGCCCTTACTTAATAAGACTTTAACCCAAATAAGTAGAGCTAAGATCTTTACTAAGCTCAATATCCATTAGGCCTTTTACTGGATTAGGATGGACCCAAAATTAGAAAATCTTACTATATTTCGGACCTGTTACGGAATATATAAATGCAAAGTACTTCCTTTTAGACTAACTAACGGACTGGCTATGTACCAGCGATACATAAATAATATACTCTTTAACTACCTTAACAACTTCTATACAGCCTATCTGGATAATATTATAATCTACTCTAAGAATAAGTTAGAACACAAGGAGCATATTTATAAAGTCCTATAATAGCTCCACAAGGCTGGTCTCTAGGCCAATATTAGGAAATTAGAATTTAGTGTTAAGCGTATAAAGTACCTAGGTTTTATTATTAGTATAGACAAAATTAAGGCCGACCTAGAGAAAACGGCCGCAATTAACTAGTAGACACCCCTACGGACCATAAAAGGGGTACAATTATTTCTAGGTTTCTGTAACTTCTACTAACGCTTTATTAAGAACTATAGCAGGATCGCCCGGCCTCTTAACTACCTTACTAGGAAAAACCAGCTATTTTACTTTAACGCCATATATATACAGGCCTTTAATAAGCTTAAAAAACGGCTAGTATTGGCTCCCCTACTTACCCACTTTAACCCAGAACGGCCCTCAATACTAGAAACTAATGCCTTAGATAGTGCGATAGCCGGCGTTTTCTCCTAGAAGCAACCAAACAGAGAATAGCACCCTGTTATATACTATTCAAAGACTATAATAGATACTAAGCTAAACTACCACATCCATAATAAAGAAATGCTGGCTATTATCTCTAGCTTTTAGCAATGGCGTGTATAGCTAAAGGGGACCTCTAAGCCTATTAAGGTGGTTTTAAATTATAAGGCCCTAGAATACTTTATAATAACTAAAGCCCTTACAGCCTAGCAGGCACGCTAGGCGGATATCCTATCTTAGTTTAACTTCTTAATTATATATAGACTAGGCGCTATAAACCATGCAGATGCTCTTATAAGGCGTAAACAGGACCTAGGTAACTAGGCAGCTATAAAGATCTTATTATAGACCCAGATATTACTATAACTAGAGTACCTTAACCCCTAGATATAGGCAGAGCTAAATATAGACCCTTTAAATGCTAAGATATATCCCATCAACTCCACAGAACTTAACCTTATTAATAAACTGCTATAGGTAAACCATACGGCCCCTTTTCTATAGAAGTACCGCGAAAAGGTAAAGGATGCTACTAGCCTATAGTCCCTTAAAAATGGACTGCTTAAGCACTAGGAACGGCTAGTAGTAGCAGAGGAATAGAATTTATAGACCCAGCTTATCACTAAAGTATATACCCAGGTCTCTACAGCCCACCCTAGAAAGAATAAGACCTATAAGATTATTAGTAACTGTTACTACTAGCCTAAAATGGTTACGGATATTAACCGCTATATACGGAACTGTAACGACTGCTATAGGTCTATAATTTTATGGGATAAAACCCTAGAACTATTAAAGCCACTCCTGATACCAGAACGCCCCTAGCAGCATATTTCTATAGACTTTCATAAGCTGCCTACAGACCGTAACAGATATAATATAGTAATAATCTTAGTTAACCGCTTTGGCAAGTGCCTGTTCTTAATCCCCTATTATAAAGATATTAATGCTAAGGAGGTAGCCCAACTATATATCTATTATGTCTACTAAATTTACGGACCACCAAATACTATTATATCCGATTATGGGCCGTAGTTTATATTAGCCTTCTAGAATAAGTTTACTTAGATCTTTAGCATTAAGCTAAAGCTTTCTATAGTATACCACCCCTAGATAGACAGTTAGACAGAGATTATAAATTAATACTTGGACTAGAGGCTTTAGCCCTTTGTTAACTACTTCTAAAACAACTAGGGCGAACTACTACCCCTAATAGACTACGCCCAGGCAACCCTACCCTACAACTCTATAGGATTTGCACCTATTCAGCTAAAAATAGGATACTTACTCTATATAAGCTTTAACTAGGAAAGACTAGAGGGGCTATAGACTGTACGCAAAAAACTGTCTTATAAGGAAGCCTAGCAATATACTAAACGCTTAGAAGAAGCTTAGACGGTAGCCTATATAAATCTAGAAAAGGCCTAGAGATTAATGGAATAGCAGGTAAATAAGCACAGGCATAAGCCTAACTTTACTATAGATAATAGGGTCTGGGTTACAACAAAGAACTAGAAGATAGTGTGGAAGGGTACAGTGTCTCTCAGATAGGAAAGTCACGGTACTATCTATCTATCAGTCAGTCAGTCAGTCAGTCAGTCAGTCAGTCTCTCTGTCGGTAATAAAGAAAGAAAAGAATGTATTCCGGTAGGTTCGTGATGATATGTAAGGTAAGGAGGAAAGAAGGAGGAAAGCCGAAGCTCTATAAATATAGGAAAATGCCAAGACAGTAGGCGACGTCCAATCTACACCACCACAATAGAACGGCCTAGCTGTAAGCTAGACTATAAGATGGCAGGACTGTATAAGATCCTTAATAAAGAAGGTAACTTATACAAGGTTAAGCTCTCAGACTTAATTAAAGTCTATCCTATCTTTTTACCGGATAAGCTACGGAAGGCTATAAATGACCCACTACCTAGATAAAAGAATGAGCCTCCCTGTCACGGCACTGACCTAACGCATACTGTTTCATACTGTCTCGTACTGTTCCCTACTGTTGGCTGGCCCACCACTAGCGACTTGGCGGCCGGCCCTACTATTTATATACAATACCCCCTTTCCACCTTCTTCCCCTCTTCATACCATAACGTAGTTATTCAGTCTACTTCATTGCAGCACTGTGACAGTTTGTGGTATCTTCAATTTGTGCCCTATCGCGATTACTGATTCCCCGTACCCTAGCCAATTGACCTCCGCCCCAGAGCAATCGCGACCTGCGCGCGCCTCTGCTAAAACCGACACGTCCCCAGCACAGTCCTAGAACAATCCTCAGTTTTTACCTAGCGCCTAGATGGGCGACACTAACAACGCCGAAATGGCCGAAACCTAGAACCCCCGCGACGTTTTTGTAGACCTATTTATAGAGACATACCCTAATATCGCGTAGACAATCCGCCGCTCCCTACTGTACCCTAAGACCTTCGAGCCTAGCAAAGCTTACCTTACCCTTGTTAACTATACCAATAAGTTCCTTAATAACATTAAAGCAGAACTATAGTGCATATATAACATAAACACCGCTAACGAGAAAGCTAACAAAAACCTTAGTGCCCTTATTGCTTCCTAGATAGGAACTATTAACTCCTAGGCAGAGACTATTACCGTTCTAAAATAATTAACCCCTATAACAACAGTAGTAACCTAGTAGAAAAAACGGAGATCTAAAGACCCGTCAATATTTAGCAGAAAAGGCACCCCGCTAGAATAATAAGCTAATTTTAAGACCTGGCATATTAAAATTAAGGGAGTCTTTAACCGGGACTAGGACTACTTTAACACAGTTTAGTCCTAGATTCTTTATATCTCAGACATGCTAGAGGATAAGGCCTATAAGTTTATTAAGCAGGGCCTAGAGCTTATACATAAGAACCTAAATAATATATCTGTGTGGAAATGGCCTATTAAGGAAGATATACTTAAAGACCTTACTGCCTACTATGAGGTCCTTAATATAACCTAGGTTGCAAAGAACAAGCTTAACCATTTCCCCTAAGGCGAGTATAATTACTAGTCCTAGAAGGGAGAGCTTAATAAGCTAATGGTCCGCGCTAAGAAGACAAATAAACAGAAGGTGGACCTACTCTAAAAGTTTATCTCTCTAAAGATGGAAGAGCTAGTACTTGGACTGGCCTATAAAATCAACAATAGTAACTATATAGGTTAGAGCAAGCAGATGGATATGTTTGCTAAGAACCTTATAAACTATGCACACCAAGCCAACCTTAAGAAGAACGCTAACTACTACCTACCTACCTAAGCCCCTGCCCCTATGTTAACCCTGACCCTAGTAGTAACTGGAGAACCTATGGACCTTAATGGAATCTTAGACACGGAGCGCAAGCGCCGCGTTAATAATAGACTGTGCCTTACCTGTAGCCTGCCTGGCCACTAGAAGGATGCCTATAACCCCGCTAAGATAGTAAACCCAGTCCTAATGCCACCCCGTTAAACAATGTAAATAAATAACCGCGGACGCGGCGACCGCGGAGCCTATTATGGCTGCGGTAGACGACCCCCCCCTTTTAACCCTATGGCTTAGTTACTCTAAACCATGCCCTATATAGGAGCCCAACCTGTTAATAACGCCTAGTATTGGTGACTTTGTGCTAGCAAATATAAACACGGCCATATTATTAGCGAGGTATTGTCTTTCTATACCCTAACTAAAACAGAGACCGACACCGCTAGCTAGATAGATACTGGACCGCCCCACTAAGACAGCCCTATACCCTAGTTATTAAAAGGTAGACCCTTGGACTAAGTTGCGCCTAAGGGTCTAAACCATATGAGGAGAAAGACAAGAAGATTAGGTCCCTATTACTAGATCAATTAGTCCTTTCTATTAGTAAACTGCCACTTAATTTTAGATTAGCAAATAGTAACAAGAAATTAATCCTTATTTAAACCCAACTCTCTTTATTGCGTAACCTATACCCCTAAGTTTATATTGATACAGTAAGCCTAGTGGACTCCGGTAGTACTATAATGGCATTTGCTGACGCAGAGTCTATTATAAGAAAGTATAACGTTATAACTAAGAAGCTGCTAGCACCTAGGCCACTGCGCCTTGCAGACAGTATCCCAACTTTGCTTATTACAGACTACTTCACCGCCTAAATATCAATCGGCCTCTATACTAAAGCTATGCTCTTTTTTGTTACTAAACTCTCGCCTACTACCCCAATTATCCTAGGTATGCCCTAGCTTTAGAAGCACGAGCCCTGTCCCAGCTTTAGGAAACTTAAGATCTGCTTTAACTCAGACTACTACTCTAGGCACTGCCTCCTGTGAGGGATAGCCGACGTTAGTAGGGACGCCCTATGTGGACACCTAGCACTACTAAGCCTAGTGCCTAGGACTATATATAAAGCCCTAACAGTAGAAGACGTTCCTAATAAAGGGGAGCCTGTATAGCTGCAAAGAAACGAGATAGTGGAAGACTGGACTAACCTAGCACTTAAGACCAAAATAATAGGCTAGCTAGCCCTACCGAGACTAAGGAAGAAGGTCCGCTTTGCGCCGCTACTACTAAGAATCCAACCCTAACCTAGGCACCGTTTAAACCCTAGCTGCCTAGCCCGACACCTAGAACTAAGCCATATGCCATATACGCACACTATAGCTTGCGTTATAGCAAGGACTAGCCATAGAACTACTAAGACCCAGATAATAGAAACCGCGCCACTATAACGCCCAACCTCACACCTGTCTCCCGCGTGTACTATATAGGGCTGCCGCCTCGTTTCCGCCCCCCTAGGCTAACCAAGCTGTGCTAGCCCAGCCGTAGCACTGGAGAGCCAGACACGCCCTAACCTAGATGATATTAAATGCACCCGTACTATTAATTTTACCCAGTTCTGTAAATAAAAAGACGTAAAGGTGATAAGGATTTACATAGCGGAGCTAGTAGAACTGGTTAAACAAGATAAGCACCAACAGCTGCTTAAAGAGCTGCCTATAGGCCTAATAGAAGTACTAAACCTATTAGAAAGGTCTTTCTGCCGGCTAATAGAAGGTAACTATACGATAAAAGAAGCCTATAAAGTGCTCCCCCCCTATTTCTATAACTTCCTTGAGACAAATCTAAAAACCAAACCTAAGCTTTTATGTTGGAAGATAGTTAACACTGATGTTGAAAAATTCCTAAAAGGCAAACCAGGATTGACCTATGAAGACATTCTACAACGCCTACTAAAGGAGTTTAGTAAATATATTAAGCACTTCCTCCCTAAAAATACAGACAAGCTGCCCCCTTACTAACTATGGGACTATAAAATTGAGATCACCCCCAGAAACTAGGCCCTATACTATAAAAATAGACTACTCTTACCTGCTGAACTTAGGTGTGTAAAGAAGTGGATTAATAAGATGCTGGATAAGGGTTTTATCCGCAAATTGACCTTACCAGCTGCCGCACCACTCCTCCTTGCTGCTAAGCCTGGCGGCAGTGTATAAATCTGCTATGACTACCGAGGCCTAAATACAGTCACTATTAAGAATTAATACCCACTGCCACTAATCTGCGAGACACTTGACGCACTTTATAGCGCCAAGTACTTTACTAAACTTAATATAATTGCTATGTTTAACCGGATCCGGATTGCGGAGGGCCATAAATAGCTTATAGCATTTATTACCCGGTTCGGACTCTATAAGATACTAGTTATACCATTTAGCCTCTATAACGTACCCGCTATATTCTAGAACTATATTAACTATATTCTATACAACGCCCTTAATGACTACTATACTGCCTACCTTAACGACGTCCTTGTCTTTTCTAAAACACGCGCTAAGCATACTAAGTATATAAATAAAGTCATCCAAAGACTTGGTAATGCTGGACTTTAGATTAATATTAATAAGTCTAAGTTCTACTCTACTAAAATAAAATACCTTGGCTTAATTATCTTGACTAATAGCATAACTATGGACCCTAAGAAGATATAGGCCTTACAGGAATAGAAGGACCCGACATTAATTAAAGAACTATAATAATTTCTTGGCTTCGCGAACTTCTATCAATAATTTATCTAAGGCTACTCTACTATTGCTATACCTATAATAAAACTCCTAAAGAAGGATATCGGATGGCTATAGGGACCAGAACAAGCCAAATTATTTAAGGCCCTTAAGGGAGCCTTTACTTCAGCACTAGTACTAGCATACTATGACTACACGAAAAAAACAGTAGTAGAGATAAATGTATTAAATTAGGCTTCTGGCGGAGTCCTTTCCCAGTATAATAACAACGGAAAATTAAGACCAGTCGCATTCTTTTCCATAAAGCACTCCACGCTGGAATATAACTATAAGATCTACAACAAAGAACTTCTAGCTATTATTAAGGCTTTAGAGGAATAGCGTCCTGAGCTATAAGGGACTAAGGAGCTGTTTAAAATCATTACCAACTATAAGAACCTATAGACGTTTATAACTATTAAGTAGCTAAACTAGTGCTAAGTCTAGTAGGCAGAGTTTCTTTCACAGTTTAACTTTATAATTATATATAGACCCGGTAGTAAAGCCACGCTCCCTAACGCCCTAAGCCGGCTACTAGAAATAAGGCCTAAGGACGCTAATAACAAACGCCTCCGCCACTAAGCCTAAGTTATTATACCGCCCCAGAAAGTTGACCCTATAATCTTAGAAGAATTACTATATAAGTCCCGTAACTCTAATAACGCGGAGTTCGTAGCCGCTCTAGACCCCAAAATAGCCGAAAAGTCACTAGACAAGTTAATCCGGCTAGGATACTAGGAGAACGAACTCGTAAGAGATATAGTAGCAGCCCTATGTAATTAGAAAGCTCGCCGTTAGCTAAAGAAGATTAGGAAATTACTTTATTGCGATAAGTTAGAATGTAGTATCGTTGACGGATAGATCTACTTCTACTAACATCTTTTCGTCCCTAACGCCCTAGACCTCCACCTAGAAGTTACCTATTACTCTTATAGCAGCGGCCCCGCTAGTTACCCTGGCCGGGTTAAGACTCTTAACCTCTTAAACCAAATATACTGGTGGCTAGAAATCTCCCAGTTCACGGCTACCTTTATTAAAGACTGTGCCCTATGCTTTCGCACTAAGACCCCCTATTTTACCCCGCCCGGTTTCCTAAAGCCACTAGAATTACCCACCCGCCCATAGACCAATATCTTAATTGACTATATTACAACGTTGCCAGTATGCCAACGCTATAGTAAGGCATATAAATATATCCTTGTTATTGTGGACCGCCTAACTAAAATGTAATACCTTATTCCAGTAATAGGACTCTTAACAGAGGAGCTAGTTAATGGCTTTATTAATAACGTATATAAGCTTTATAGTATACCGAGCACAATTATCTCTAATTGCGGTATATAATTTATTAGCGACTTCTGGCGACAACTAAGTAAACGCCTTAAGATAACCTTGCGACTAAGCTTAACCTAGCACCTAGAAACGGACGGCCAAACTAAAATTATTAACGCCGCCGTAAATAAATACCTTCGTGCTTTTATTAGCTTTATATAGGACGACTAGGTTAACTACCTGCCGCTTACTAAGTTTGCTATAAATAACCAAGTTAACGAGAGCATAGGCATCTCCCTATTTTTTATAAACTATGGCTTTAACCCTTGCCTTAGAATTAAGCCTGCTGGCCCCTACCCACTGATACTATCAGTATAAGCAAAGAAGGAGTTCTTCCGCGTAGACTCTATGGCCAACCGCTTTAAGCGGATATTAATATAGCTTAAGGCCCTAGCCCGGATTTCATAGTAACGCTATAAAGATAATGCTAATACCTATAGGGACGAGAGTGCGTTATTCTACAAAGGTAACATAGTTATGGTTAGCTTAGAAAATATAAAGACAAACAAACCTAAGAAGAAATGGGATAATAAATAGGACGGCCCATACCCCGTACTCGCAGTATACTAAGGGGTAGTTATAGTAGACCTCCCAGACCACATCTGAGTAAATAAATCCTTTTATACATCCAAGGTCCGCCTCTAGGCTGCTAAAGAGATCCCTGGCTAAGCAAATATTAATACTATAAAGCGCCGTAATGTACAAGGACGAGTGGCAGAGAGAGATAATAACGGCAACATAGAAGACAAATAGGAGTTTAAGAAAATCCTTAATGTATATAACAAAGACCCCCAGGGCCTAACTTATAAGATTAAATGGAAATATTACAAGGATATAACCTAGCAGCTAAAGAAAGACCTAAAGGGTTGCGAATAAGCTATACAGCGCTTCTATAAGCAACACCCTAAGAAGCTAGGACCCCCAGACTGGGCATAAGATAAGGAAAAGTCACGCTAAGGTCGCGGCCAACCACCGCATTAAAATTTATGGTGGTTGAGATGTTATAGAACTTTAACCAACGGTCAAAGTTGTCTAATTAGCTAAATTCTTGCCAAGAAACGCCACACGGACCGGTTTAGGTAGCAGTATGGAGTTCTACCAACCTTACTCACTAAACTAACCAATTAGGATTTTCTATGCCCGGTATAGAAAATCGCCATTGGCTTGGTTAAGGGCGGTGAGCGGAACTAACATCTTTATGGTAGAAAATAGGCAACCCCATACACTGCCTATTTTTAAGTTATCTGTTCGGTTTGGGGACCAAACCATCTAGGGGAGAGGAGTACTGTCACGGCACTAACCTAACGCATACTATTTCATACTGTCTCGTACTGTTCCCTACTGTTGGCTGGCCCACCACTAGCGACTTGGCGGCCAGCCCTACTATTTGTATACAATACCCCCTTTCCACCTTCTTCCCCTCTTCATACCACAACGTAGTTATTCAGTCTACTTCATTGCAGCACTGTGACACTCCCCTACCAATTTAAGTTAATAGTAATAACAAATGGGAAGTTAATAAAATACTAGCCTATAAACTAGTACGAGGAACGCTACAATACCGTGTCTAATAGAAAGGCTATAATCTAAACCCAACCTAGTACCCCACCTAGAACTTTATAGGCTGCCCCTAAAGACTTAAAGAATTTTATAACTAATACCCTAACAAACCTGGACCCCTGAAGTACCTTAATAAGTAGATGGAGTACTAGTATAGCGAAGATGATAGGCTGCCTATTAAGCATAAAGACAAGAATACCCTATAGACATAATATAAACATACAAAGCCTAAGAGCAGGCTTTTTTAAAGGGGGGGGTAATGTTATAGCGCTAGTAGAAAACAGTGGATCTTGGCAGACGTGGATTATGGTAGACGTAAGTCACGTAACTTAAGGACTACATAAAATATTAAGCGGCGCTGCTATTCTTCTCCTTCCTTTCTCTAGCTTTGGATCCTCGTTTATAGACTACCAATTATATAGGCTTGCACGTCCCTTATGCCGTACTCGTGCCTTAATTAACTAAGTCGCTAACAATAATCTTAATAGCAGCTATAGAGAGGGAGAGAAGCTCCGCTTTAGTAGTTAAGTAAGTTACTAATTACTATAGGGTCGCCTTCTAGTTAATTAGTCCTCCAAATAGTATAAATAGGTATCCTTAAAAGCTCTATCTAGTATCTTTATAGTCCGCAAATACTATATTAAATACTTTATAAAAGGTAACGTCTTCTCCTTTAGGGTTTCTAAAGTAGATATATGCTCTAAATACTTCGCTAGAGTATTTAATAGCTATAGATTTTGTTCTAAAGTAATAGGCAATAGCTTAATTTACTGCATTAAGGTACTTTTAATTTGGATTAGTAAGGAATTTGGCTAGCTTAGAATACGTCTTTATAATATTAGGTCATCTAAATACGGCTAGATAAGCTAGGGAACTAACCTATTACTAATAGGCTAGTATTTTTTAAGAATTTGTCTACGTCTACTAATTGGACAGAGTTAGTTTATTAATAGGTAGTAGTGTTCTAGGTGTAACGGTTCGTCTACATAGCTACTATTAAGGCGTCGTCGGTTACGGATTAACGTTGTCCCAACGTTGCCCCGACGACCAAATATATACATAGTCGTCTACCGCGCCCCTTTCTTTAAGCCCTTACCTTAGTCTATTCATAATATAGCCCCTTATTGTTGCTTAATCTATTAGATCGCTCCCATAGAAAGCTAGCCGTAACATTAGACTAAGGTCTACCTCAACTAGCCTATAGAGGCGACACAATACTAGGTCTAATGGTTAAACGCATAGCCAGACAGAGAGCTGTTCTACCACCACAACTATAGACCAATTAACCCTCTAAGCCCTACTCAAGGCAGGCAATTATAATAGCGGATTAAGCAGCTAAAAGAAGAGACTACAGCAATTAGATTAAAAGGATTACCCTAATTATAATCTTAGTAGTAAGAGTTGCCTAAGAAAGTAAAAGAGACACTATAGCAAAAAGGAGCACGTTAAGGCCTAGCGCGCTAGAGATAGCTACCGACCTAATGCTGGCAGCACGTAAGGAACCTATAGACGCGTCACTCGAGCCGCCGGAGCTCCAACTATACTACGGCAAGACGGAGCTCGCGGACAATATAAAGAGCAAATAGGACCGTCTTATGGCGCAATTGGAAGACGACGAGAACCCTATATACTTCAAAATAGAGACAAAGAGAGAGTATATAGCCGCGACCACCCAAAGCCTAGCCACAATCCCTACAACCAAACTTATAGAAGAGCTAAAGCTCCAGGGAATATAAAGAAAGGCAATAGAATAGCAGATCGCTATGCTATGGCATCTTATAAACAACCACGCGCATAAGCCCCTTAATAGGAAAGAGGAGGCCAAGGCAAAGATAGTAAAGCTTAAGGAGCACTTAGACAACAGGACAGATAAGCTCCGCGAGGCCAATCAAAAAATATTAAGGATGGGCCGCAAGGTTACTATACAAGCCCTAGATTAGGAAGACAGCGAGCAAGGAAGCACACCGTTACAGACAATATAAAAAGGGACACCACTCTCTCAGACAAGCAGTGTTACGGGCTTAGGATGCACAGCAAAGTTTCTAAACCCACCTACGCTAATAGATGGGAAAGAGCCTACCTATTATACCTAGAGCGGCCATATATAAAATAAGCTTCAATCTAATACAGACTGGTTTTATTAAGACAACCCGAATTAGGAAGAGGATACAAAAGTGGCGTACATTAAAACACATATAGGAGGCAAAGCTTACAACTACCTCTCACCCTACCTAGAGGCAAAGTGTAATGCGGAACGCAACCCTACCAGTAAAGAAGTACTTAAGTTCCTAGAGAACGTCTTTAAGGACCTAGATCGCCGTATTAAGGCCTAGCAGGAACTCAAAGGCCTTAAGATACTATACCTAGGAGACTTTAATAATTTCCAATCTAACTTTATACAGCTAGTAAATATCTCAAGGATGCTATAAGACCAGTGGAAAGAGGAGCTTTATAATAAGCTTTACAATAGCCTACGCGTCTAAATGGAAGTTAAAGTGGCAGACAAAGACTATAACTTCTAGGCCTATTATAAGACTGCCTAACAGTACGCCCAAGGTCTAAAGCAGATAGGCAAGGAATAAAGTAACCACAAAGCAGCCCAGGCTATTAAGAGAGCTTCCACTAGGGGCGCTAAAGAGACCAAAGGTCCCCTCCCCTCCTAGCAGCCTCTAACTCTAGCACCAGCCGCAAAAGCGCCAGTTACCTATTTTAACTATGGTAAGTAAGGACACTACTCTAATAACTACCTAGCGCCGAAGAAGATAGAAGCTAAAGTAATTAACTAAAGTAAAGAGTATAAGATAGTTACTAACTTATTAGAATTGGAAAATAAGTAGCTCTAGGAGAAGTCTCCTGCCTAGAGTAGATTAGAGCAATTAATACAGCACCCGTACAGCTAAAGGAAATCTTAGGAGGCGCAGCCCTTATAACACTATATAGGATCGCGCTAGGCGGCATAGCTCTCAATATAATAAGCCTACTCAACTCTAGTGCGGGCGGAGAGGCTTTTATACACCATAAGCTACTGCCAATTATTAAGCAATAACTATAACCAAAGCTCTACAAGATTAAAGGACGAGGAGTCGCTGTGTCCGGCTATAATAACTAGCAGACAGATATAATTAGATAGCTCTTTAGGGCTAACCTAGTTATAGATAGCTGACAAGTCCCTATATGGTTCCTATTCTATAATACTAGCCGCTATAATCTTCTTATTAGCCGCAGGTAGTTTAAGAAAACTAGGGCCCTTATTAATTGCAAACACTAGGTCTTAATATAGCGAACTAAGAGGAACTACTATAGCAGGCAGGACGTAATTATACCAAGAAAGAAGCTCCTATCCCTGCCAATTAATAAGGATTACCAGAGAAACGCAGATCAAAGAGACGCATTACTAGACTAAGAGCCTAGGCCTACCCCCTAATGTATCCTCAAATATATAGTCGCGATCAGAAAGCTCTAAGAGAAGAAGCCCCCTACTAAAATCAAACCGGAGGGGCAAGCTAGGCTAAAGCAAACTAAACGGACCTCGTACGACTATAAGTATACTTAGAAGATCAATACCCAAGATGCGATTAGGAAAATAGAGGACCAGCTCCACCCTAGGCCAACTTCACCATCAAAGCCAAGAGCAAGGAGGCTTTTATCTACTAGGGAGTTTAAAGTAGCAGATATCGCGCTACTTAAGGCAAGGAACTTCTTATGAGGAGCAAAGCGCAAGGACGTAGTAATTAGATGTACTAGTCTCTATAAGATAGACCAGTTAATGGAGAATAGGAAGGGACAAGACGCCCTACCTAATAACGACGAGGAACTTTGCCGGCTTGTCTATAAAAAGCTGCCATAGCCCTACCAAGAATATACTAATAGCTTCTTAAAGGCTACATCTAATACGCTACTACTGTATCGCGAGGGAGTGGACCACAATATTATTCTTAAAGGCAACAGCCGCAATCTAGCCCCTAGCCTACTATATAATATGTCGCTAGAGCAGCTAGAGCTTGTCAAGGCCTACCTACAGGAGCACTTATAGAAGGGGTTTATAGTACCAAGCGACGCACTCTTTATAGCTCTAGTCCTATTTGCCAAAAAGCCTAAAGGGGGGTAGTGATTCTGCGTTAACTTTTAAAAGCTTAATACAATTACTAAGAAGGACCGCTATCCGCTGCCATTAATTAAGGAAACATTAACCAGGCTATTAAGAGCTAAAATCTTTACCAAGCTAGATGTTTAGTAGGCTTTCTACTGTATATAGCTAAAGGAAGGGGTAGAGGAATTAACTACCTTCCGTACAAAGTACGGATTATATAAGTACCACGTCCTACCCTTTAGACTATATAACGGCCCTATATCCTTCTAGAGGTTTATTAACAGCGTCCTTTTTAACTACTTGGACGATTTCTGTACAGCCTACATAGACGACATCCTAATCTATTTGGACGACCTACTAGAGCACAAAATCCACGTCAAGAAGGTCCTGCAGAGGCTTTAAGAGGCAGGCCTATAAGCGGATATTAAGAAGAGCGAATTTAGCGTTACCGAGACGAAGTTCTTAGGCTTTATTATTAGCACTAATAGGATCGCTATAGACACTAATAAGCTAGCTATAATTAGAGATTGGGAGCCCCCTACCTCTGTAAAAGGAGTGCAATCCTTTCTAGGGTTCTGCAACTTCTACTAGGCCTTCCTAAAGAATTACAGCCGAGTTATACAACCGCTTAGTAAGCTTATAAAGAAGAAAGTATAGCACCTGCTAGGGGAGGAAGAGCTTAAAGCCTTTAAGCAAGTTAAGGCCCTTATGCTATCAGGCAGCGTAATAAAGCACTACTTACCGTTCCGAGACACCTATATAGAGACTAATGTGAGTGACAGAGTAGTAGCTAGGGTGCTAAACTAGCTGCAAGATGATAAGACCTGGAAGCTAGTAGCCTTCTTTTTAAAGACAATGTCCCCTAAAGAGATATGGTACAAGATCTATAACAAAGAGATGCTAGCAGTAATAAGAGGCCTATGGGAATAGCAAGGTCACCTTATCAGCCTCCAGCATATACCCTTTACAGTAATTACGGACTATTAAGCCCTTAAGTACTTTACAACCAAGAGGCTGCTAAATCCACGGCAGGCCCGCTAGGCAGACCTATTAGCTAATTTCTATATATAGATTACCTATAGGCCAGGCACGGCGAATATAGTGGCTAATACCCTATTACGAAAGTAAGAGGACCTAAAGACGCAGAAAAAGAAGGACGTAGCCGTATGCACTATATACTTAATTAACCCCACCCTTATAATTGCTACACTAAAGGCAACCTCCGAGGACCTCCTAGTTGCAGTAAATCGTGAATAGCAGCTATATAAGCTAGTTAATTAGATACTCTAGGCTAACCGAACTAGTAAGTCGCTAGTAGGGCTATGTTAGCTAGCTAAGTAAGACTAGAAGGGCTAGAAGCTCCAAGGAGGATTACTTACCCGCTTTAGCAAGCTAATAGTCCCTAATACTAACTGCCTCCGTACCTACCTCATTATAGAGGTACACTCTTACTAGGTAACCGCTCACCCAGGCAAAACAAAGACTAGGAAACTTATAGCAGACTAATACTATTGGCTAGAACTACCCTTAGACTGCAATACCTATGTAAGAAACTGCAGGGCCTATAGGAGGACCCATATACCTTAGAACAAACCCTAGGCCTACTACACCCCCTACTAATTAGTAAACGCTGCTAGCAGTATATCTCTCTTGATTTTAAGTCCTTCCCAACAGATAAAAAGGGCTTCAATAACGCCTTTATAGTTGTTAATCAACTAGGCAAGAGAGCCTTCTTACTACCCTGCTATAAAACTGCCACTGCAGCTAACGTAGCAAACCTATACTACTAACACGTCTGGCGCGTGTACGGCCTCCTAGAGACAGCTATATTAGATTAAAGACCCCAATTTATCTCAGCCTTTACAGACGAGCTATATAAACTAACTGGCGTTAAGCAAAAGCTCTCTATATCCAGTTACCTACAAACTAATAGTAATATAGAGGTACTAAACCAGTACATTAACCAACGCTTAAGGCCCTTTATTAACTACTACTAGGACAATTAGTCAGAGCTCCTCCCCTATATGGACTTTATATAGGCAATCTTACCACACAAATCTACTGGCTTCGTACTATATAAGCTAGAGCTAGGATTTAAGCCAAGGCTTCACTTTAACTAGGAGGAACGTATATGAGCAACCTTAACACCTTATAAGAAGCTGACATAACAAGAAGCTTAGGCTTTTATATATAGGACCTAGGACGCAGTTAAATGGGCAAGAGACAACCTAGCAAAGGCCTAAGAGCGGTAGACAAGGTAAGCTAATAGGCACCGTTGTAAACTAGACTTTGGAGTAGGTAATTAAGTATACATTACTAGGAAGGGCTGGGCTACTAACTAACCAAGTATTAAGCTAGATAGACAGCTTGTAGGGTCCTACAAGATTCTAGGCATAAAAGGACACTTATATATTATTAACCTACCCCTAAATATAAAGATGTTAAACGTCTTCTATACCAATCAACTATAAAAGGACCTAGATAACCCCCTGCTGGGCTAAAACAGGGAGCTAGAGGAGCCAGTTCTAATTAATGGCGAGCTAGAGTATAAGATTAATAAAATCCTTGCTAGTAGAACCTACTACGGAAGGCTATAGTATAAGGTTAACTGGGTAGGCCACGACCTAAACAACACCTGGTATAACGTAGACGGCTTTATCGGCGCCCCCTATAAGATTAAGACGTTCTATGACAAGAGACCCCATAATACCGGACCACCCGTACGGCTGCTGTAATGGCTAGAGGCGTATTATAAGAATGTAGATCTAGAGCCCTTAAAGGAAGACAATAAAGTAGAGAAGGACGGAAGGGCAAGATGGATAAGGAGAGCCTGACTACAAGGATTGAGGGCAATCCTCCTGGCTTAAAGGGGGGTGATGTGACGGTTCGTCTATATAGCTACCATCGAGGCGTCATCGGTTACGGATCAACGTTGCCCCAATGTTGCCCTGACGACCGAACATGTACATAGTTATCTACCGCGCCCCTTTCTTTAAGCCCTTACCTTAGTCTATTTATAATATAGCCCCTTATTGTTGCTTAATCTATCAAATCGCTCCCACGGAAAGCTAGCCATAACACTAGGAAACATTTTTGGCTAAATATTAAATTAACTGGCTATCTTTTTAATATAGAAGTCTTAGCAGAGCTAGATCTTTTAAGTTAGTTAATTTTGTTTAATATAAATTCCTAGGAACCACTATAGGTCTCCTAGTGCACGGATCTTATATTAGTGCAGTAGTTTGGCTTTAAATTCCTATAGTCTTAAAAGGTCCTTTTTAGTAAATAGAATGGCAATATTATCTATATAAAAGAAGATAATAAGTTGTCTATTAGTATAAAGGCAGTTTATACCTAGGATAGGCTTTAATCCAAGTTTAGCTAGTATATTTATAAGCTCTTTATACTAAAGTAGTAGTAAGACCTTTAATCCATATAGCGCCATAAGTAGCTTTAGGATATGTCCATTTTAATTAAATCCTTCTAGACAGTAGTAGTAGACTAGCTTAACTAGTCTAGCATTCATAAATGCTTTTACAGCATTATATTATTAAATCTCTAAATTAAATGCAGCTACTATAGTTATAAGGGCACAGAATATTTAAGCAGCTAGGGTTACTACATAGATCTCTTCTTTGGTAATCTATAGGTCTCCGCGGACATATAGTTAAGCTTTTAGCTTTTAAAGGTTACCGTTACTATTAAACTTATATTTAAAGACCTATTTCAGTAAAAGGATCTACTCGTTACTTACTTTTTCTTTTAGTACAGTCTTAAATATCCCTTAGCGTTTTAAGTCGCTATATTCTTTTTCTATAGCCTTTTAAAAGCCAGTAGTTAAAGGGTACTTTCTTAGTTCTTTAAGGTTCTTCAGTTTAGGAGGAAGATTGTCCTAATATAGAGACAAGGATCTAGTTCGGCTGATGTCCTTTACTAGTCCTATAGTAAAGCCAGTATAGTAATTAAATAGGGTAGATAGATTGGCTAGTGCTGCTGCGTATGCTTAGCGTCAAATTCGTTTAGAACCTTTTAGTAGGATAAGGTCGGCAGAAGGATTGGCTAAGACTTTATTAGCTTATAAAGCTATATTAATAGCTCTATTAGACGGTTCTAGTAAACTTAGCTAGGTAGAAATTGCTTTAATTATATCTAAAATATAGTCTTAAAGTCCTTTTAGTGTAGTGTTTATTTCTAGCAGATTTAGAGATACTATTCTACTAGGAGTTAGTAACTGCTTAATATCCTTTATAGAAAGGTCTACTAAATTGCTTAATATATGTCACGGTGCTGCAATAAAGTAGACTAAATAACTACGTTATGGTATAAAGAGGAGAAGAGGCGAAAGGGGTATTATATATAAGTAGTAGGGCCAGGCACCAAGGCACTAGTGGTGGGTTAGCTAACCGTAGGAAATAGTACAAGACTATTATAGTGCTGCAATAAAGTAGACTGAATAACTACATTGTGCTATAAAGAAGAGAAGAAGGTAAAAGGGGGTATTATATACAAATAGTAGGGCCAGCCGCTAAGGCGCTAGTGGTGGGCCAGCTAATAGTAGGAAACGGTATACATTAGGTTAGTGCCGTAATAGTACTCCCCTCCCTAGAAGGTTTGGTCCCCAAACTAAATAAGTAACTTTAAACAGGCAGTACGCGGGACCACCTGTTTTTACTATAAAAATATTAAAAATTCTAATTGGTCGGCTTAATAAATAAAGTTAGCGCATGGCGCTCTTGGCGAGAATTCTAACTAATTAAACAACTTTAACCAGTAGTTAAAGTTCTATAACATCTTAACCACCACAAATTTTAACACAGTGGTCGGCAACAACCTTAGTGTGACTTTTCCTTATCTTATGCCCAGTCTGGGGGTCCTAGCTTCTTAGGGTATTGCTTATAAAAGCGCTATACAGCTTGTTTGCAACCCTTTAGGTCCTCTTCTAGCTGCCAGGTTATATCCTTATAATATTTCTATATAATTTTATAAGTTAGGCCTTGGGGGTCTTCGTTGTGTATATTAAGGATTTTCTTAAACTCCCATTTATCTTCTATATTGCCATTATTATCTCTCTCTATTACTTGTCCTTGTACATTACGGCGCTCTATAGTATTAATATTTGCTTAGCTAGGGATCTCTTTAGCAGCCTAGAGGCGGACCTTAGATGTATAGAAGGATTTATTTACTTAAATATAGTCTAGGAGGTCTACTACAACTGCCCTTTAATATACTGCAAGTACGGGGTACAGGCCGTCCCATTTATTATCCCATTTCTTTTTAGGTCTATTTATCTTTATATTTTCTAAGCTAACTATAACTATATTGCCTTTATAGAATAACGCGCTCTTATCCCTATAGGTATTGGCATTATCTTTATAGCATTGCTGTAAAATCTGGGCTAGGGCCCTAAGCTATATTAATATCCGCTTAAAGCGGTTGGCCATAGAGTTTGCGCAGAAGAATTTCTTCTTTGCTTATACTGATAGTGTTAGTAGGTAGGGGCTAGCAGGCTTAATTCCAAGGCAAGGGTTAAAGCCATAGTTGGCAAAAAATAGGGAGATGCCTATGCTCTTATTAACTTGGTTATTTATAATAAACTTGGTAAGCGGTAAGTAGTTAACCTAGTTATCCTATATAAAGCTAATAAAAGCATAGAGGTACTTATTTACGGCAGCGTTAACAATTTTAGTTTAGCCGTCCGTTTCTAGGTGCTAGGTGTAACGGAACCTTATAGCTTAGACTACGGTGGGTTCTGTTATTAGGCTGGGTATGTAGGTATAATAAAAATAACAACGTAATAATAACTGGTGGAGTGGTTGCCTAATAGATTAACTCTAATTGTATTCTGAGATTTACTATAAGGAGAGAACTATCTATGGTAGGGACTAAGGTCCTTTAAATATACAGCTATACGCCTAAGAAACCCTCTCTTATATGTGAGGTGTGTGTTATCTGTATTAAATATAACGTCCCTTTCGTTTAATATAGTTAATACGTTTAACACTACGTGACCTTAGTTACTATTTCTTGTTATATAGTTCTACCGGATCTATTCTGGACTGTGCCTGTATTAACTAACTAGCTTCTGCTAACTCTTCTCCAAGTAGTTATAACATTGTACTTAAAGCGTCTGTAATACTATCTCCCTCCTCTCTATCTTTGTCTTTGAAGATTCCTAACATCTCCAAGTCGTCCACTAGAGGTGTGATGTCCGTTTAATTAACTTAGTTAATATCCTTACTTATTATACCTAAAGCTTCTTCTTCTCTTTTCTGGGTTAAGCGTTGCCTTTATATGGTTTCCTCCATACTATTGCTTAGTAAAGTGATGGCGATTCCCTGCTTAAGGTGCGCGAAAGAGGGGTTGGTTTGTGTTACGCTAGTAAGTCCTTTATCTTAATAACCCTTCTTTTACTCTAAGTGCACTAAAGCAAATGTTTGATTATCCTGCGACGTTCGCTCTATTTTTAACGCTAAGTGTGTATATTCTACTACTCTTAATAGTCTTTGAGTTCCCTAAGTAACTTATTATAGGGTCTTGTGTTTAATCTGCCGCTATAAAGCTTAATGGTAAGCTGGCCTCCGCGCTACTTAAGGTTTAACATACCTTAGAAGAATCCGCATGCGTCCTTAAAGCTTAACGTTTAGCTTATGCTCGTCTTTAATGCCTTAAATGTGTCTGTGAGAAGGTCCGTTCTAAGGAGTAAAAACTGGTTTAATAGGGTTTATCTAAGCTAGGTAATAAAAGGATTGGCTCTCCTCCTATAAGGGAAATAACTCTAAGTAGCTCGGTAATTGCTTCTCTTAGGTCCCCCTTAGGTGACTTATTTTTTAGCAATCCTTCTTTATTAATATTGCCTAACCTACTTTCTTCTAATACTCCCGTACCTTTCCTATAGCGTTTCTTAGGTTGCTTAGTGGTTCCTAAGTAGTCTTACTATAGCCTATCTACTTTACTTTATACTATATTTCGTTATCTACCTCCTTATAACTAATAATCTTTAAAACTTACTATTTGTCTTTTTTTTGTCCTCTATACGTGTCTGCTTTATAGACTGGTGGCTTAATATTCCCGTATGCTGGCTCTAGTATTGCGATATACTGTATAGGGTAGATTTTTATTTTGGCTAGTAGGTTTAATTTGTATATAACTAATAAAATTCTTTGCTTAACTTTAAAAGGTCCTAGCCTAATATGGTCTAACTTCTTGCTTAGTTATTAACTCTTAAAATTTTTGTATAGTAGTTATACCTTATCCCCCTCCTTAAGATTTGGTCCCTTAGATCTCTTAGTATTATAGTACCTTTTTATTCGTTCTTATACTAGTTTAGCTGTTTCTTTAAGGTCTATATAAAGATTTATTAACGTCTCCATTCTTTATTTAGCTGTGCTACTTGTCTTTTTTGCTTAATATAGTAATAATGATGTTCTTAGCTCGTACCCGTAATTTACCTTAAATGGTAATATCCCCATTCCTTCTTATGGCGTTGTATTGTATGTAAACTGTATAACTAGTAATAACAATACCTAATTGTTCTATATGTGATTAATATAATGCCTTAGATACTGCTTTAGTGTCTAGTTTAGTCTTTCTGTTTGTCTGTCCGTCTGCAGATAATATGCTGTAGATATTACTACACGAACCCCTTGTTCTGCTAGAAACACTTCCTAAAATACTGTTATAAATCTTGGATCTCTATTTAATATAATCTTGTCTAGTGCTCCGTGTCTTGCGAATACTTCTTTTATATAGATTTTAGCGATATCTTCTGCTAATATCTCTTTAGTGCATACTATAAAGTATCCCTACTTTGTTAGCTTATCTACTATTACTAAGATTGCGTTGTGATCTTATTCTATAATAGGATCTCTTAACTTTGGTAGCTTAATAATAAAGTCCTATAATATAACCTCCTATGGTCTTCCTGGTGTCTTAACAGGTTATAGCCCTCCGTATGGCTTATACCTTGTTAGTTTATTTCTTTAGTAATTTAGATATTCCTTTATAACTTGTCTCGCTAGTCCCTAGATTCCTTAAATAATATACTCCTTTTAAAGTCTTAACACTAAGCCTATAGCTCTACTATGTCCTTGTGTTATTCCCTTGTAGAATTCCTTAATAAATTCTTCTGTGATAGACTTAGGCATATATATTGCTTCTCTGTTTTTGTATTGCTCTGAGTCTAGATCCTCTGCCTGTGTGTCTTAGATCTTCTATGTCTACTTATTCCCTAGTAATTTATGGATCTGACTTTCTTTAGTTGCTATAATCTTTGGATAATTATATCTAATTAATCCGTTTTGATCCTTTTGTAACAAAGCCCCTAATAGCTTTTTATTACTTTGTAGTTTAGCCTTTCTGCTTAGAGCGTCTGCTTATGCATTATCTGTACCCTTGGTATACTGAATTTTAAAATGGTATTCTATAAGCATTTCCGCCTATTTAACCTGTCTCTAGTTAAGTTCCTTTGTTGTTAGGAATCCTGTAAGGTTCTTATAGTCCGTCTTAACTATAAATGGTTTCTTTATACCTTATAAAAATACTCTCTATTTTTTAAGTGCTGTAACTATACCTAATAACTCCTTATTGTAGATGTTATAGTTTAACTCTAGTGGTGTTATTTTCTAACTGTAGTATGCCACTGGGTGCTATCTATCTTAATGTTTCTATAGGAAGCACGCCCCTAGTATAAAGTCTAATGCATCTATTTCTATAACCATCTTTAGACCTGGTTAATAGATCTTAAGAACTGGCTCCTAGGTAAATAACTCTTTAATTCTTTTAAATAGTTCCTATTACTTCTTTCCCTATACCTACAGTTCTTCCTTCTTTATTAGCCGCGTAAATAGCTTAATATCTTATAACTATTGCGCTATAAACCTTCTATAATAATTGCAAAACCCTAGGAATGATTTTAACTGCGTAATGTTCTCTGGTTCTTGCTAATTCACTATAGCCTTAATCTTCTTTAGATCTATACTGAGTTGGCCTAGTTTAATAATAAATTTAACAAAATTAGTCTTCCTGGTGAAGAACTTATATTTCTTAACTGCTACTGGTATTTGTTCTTCCTATAGTCTCTTTAAGACCTATTTAATGTGTTCTCTATGTTCTTCCTTACTTTCTAAGTAGATAATAATGTTATTAAGGTATACCATAATAAATTTATCTAGGTGTTCTCCTAATATATTATTAATTTGCTTCTGGAATATTGCTAGTGCGTTTATAAGCCCGAATTATATAACTAATGGCTTATATAGTCCTTCCTTTGACCTAAAGGCTACCTTCTATTTGTTGCCTTTCTTAATTCTAATTTGGTGGTATGCCTACCTCAGATCTATCTTTATAAAGATCTTTGCGTTGCCTATCCTGTCTTGGATTTCGCTAATTAAGGGTAAAGGATACCTATCCTTCCTGGTAATACTGTTTAACTATCTATAGTCTATATACATCCTAAGTTTTTTGTTTTTCTTTAGGATAAACAACACTAGATATTCTACTGATAACTACGATAGTCTAATGTATCCCTTTTATAAGTTCTCCTGGATAAACTCCTTAAGCGCTACTGACTCTGTTTTAGTAAGCTTGTAGATTGGAAAGAACTTTAGACTTATTCCCTCTTTTAATTCTATCTTATGGTCCTAAGTTATATATTTTAACAGCTTTTTACTTTCTAGTGACTATAACTTTTTACTATACTTGTGGTATCTTTTTGGTATATAACTTAAGCCTTGCTTAGTCTTTTTATATATCGCTCTGACTTGGTACTATACCAACTTAGTTTGCTGTTGTACTTTGCGCCGTTGTATATCCTTGATATTGACTTAACCTATAACCTAATTAATCTTTGGATTGTACTCCTGTAACTAAGGTATTCTTAGTATTGCCTTGTTCTGTCCTAATAGTAGGATATTAAAAGACATTCTAACTAGTCTCCCTTTAATAGTTATCTAAATAGGTCCTGTTTTGAGATTAATAATGCCTCCTCTATAGGCTATTTGATCTTCTAAAATTGTTATAAGTAGATATAGGTGTTTCTTTTGTCTGTGTGGTAACCCTATCCTTTCTACTACTTTTGGTGATATGTGGTTTCTAGTTACTCTACTGTCTACTAACGCTTTAAACTGCTGATCTTACCACTTAGCTCTTAAATTTAGGTATTGTTTTTAAATTTCTTTAAGGGTCTAAGGTTCTAATACTGGTTCCCCCTAGTTCTATGCGCCTCCCCTTTTCCTAACTGTTAGCTGCTTGATCCTGCCTGTACTTAGTTTAACTTTGGCTAATACTTAGTTTGTTTTTTTTCCTCTATGTGCTATGGACAAGTGTTCTCTAGGCACTCCCACTACTATTGTCTGTCTAGGTATTCTTCTATAAGGAATCTTTTTAGTTAAAGTGTTAAGTTCTCTTAACCTTATACTTCTACTAGGTGCTAACTATGTATATACTTGGCGTTTCTAAACCGCTTTTTCTCTGGTGCCTAATATATTCTTACTAGGTACTTCTAGTTCTTGTCTTTAGGTGCTCTATATATGTTATATATGTTATCCATATAAGCTATCTATAATAGTATATAATGCGCTATATAGTTTGGGTTAACTCTTAGTTTATCTTTATTCTTAAGTTTAAACTTATACCTGGTTATCCTAACTACTGGTATCTCTACTATAGGTACTAAAATTTGTTACTTACTTCTCTAGTCCCTAGATCCCTCTTCTAGGTTTTTTGACGTTATAATTAATGCTTCTTTAATGTGACTTATGCGTTTCTCTATAATGGGTTAGTCTTGGACAACTTTTTCGTTTAGCCATATATAAAAATCTTCCTATTTATTACTGTGTTATTGCCTATACCACTTTCCATATAACTGGTTTAGTGTATATGGTCTATCCGTTAAAAAGTACCTTGTTATTGCTATATTGTAATATCCTTTAGTATGTCTTTTTTTAAACCTAGTTAGAATATCTAGATCCTTTTCTTGTTCTAGTTTATCTAACTATTTTGCCCTTAGTGTCCCTATACTTGGCCTATTAGTAACTCTTTATATGGGTGCTCTGTTTCTTATATAACCTAGTGTAGCTAATCTCTTATCTAGCTTTTGCTCTTGCTATATAATAATTCTTGTTCTGAACTTATCTATAGTTTCTTATTTTCTGCGTCTTGTAGCTGGATCTTTATAGTCGTCTTGCCTTTTAATCCTGGTATTAACTGTTTAATCTTTAGGCTGAATACTATGTTTACCTAGGATTGCTAATGTTTTTACTCGTTCTCTGAACTTGTAGTTCTTAAACTTGCGTTCTATACTTATTCGTTTATTATTAAATTAAGTTACTGCCCTTTCCTATTGGTTTTTGTCCGTTGTGGGTCCTTAGGTATATTTTATCTTACTTTAAGAATCTTAAGCTTCTCTTATCTCTTCTTAAGAATCTTAAGCCTATGGCCTTTTGCCTTTATTAAGTAATAAGCTAGCACTAGTAGTTATTTACTTACTTAGTTTCTTCTAAACGTTGCTTCTATTGTCTTGTAAAGCGATGGAAATTGTATCTAACGGTGTTATAACATCCGTTATTGAACCTTATTTAGTAATGGTCTTAGTCTCTGCTTCTGTTGCGTTATTAAGGTTTAAGTGCTCCCAGTTAGCCTCCTTTTTGTCCTTATTGCTGTTAATTAATAAGTACTCTAACTTTATTATTATTGCTGCTAATCTTTGTCTATATATTGCTATAACATCTTAATTTAGCTCGTAGAGTTAATCTTGTTCTTTATCTAACTCTCTGGTTTCTTGGAGTTCTTTTAACTCTAGCTCTTATAGCTAATAGCTTGCGCCATACTTAGCGTCCTTATAAATTTAGCATGCGTTGTTATAATAATACGCAAAACTGTTAATTGAACACTCTTTTATTCCTTGTAGTGCACCGTTGTCCCTCTATATATATATGCCGTCTGCTGGTCTGGTTCCCTTTACTATATAGTTACTCTAACCACCTCTGTAGTCTTTAGCGAAATGACCCTATTTTCCGTAATTTATATAAGCTCTATCTTTGAACTATTTTTCTTGCTGTGGAGTCCGCCTAAACGTCTTCTACTGCTGAGATCCCTAGTTTAGCCTTTGCTCCTAGGTCCTTTAATTACTTAATCCTTAACCTCTAGGTTTCTATGGTTTCTTTTCCTATCTTTAGGTTTCTTTAGTACCACTTAGGTCCATTGGCTCTGCGTTATTCCATAGTTTTTGACTCTATGTCTATTATTGCGTACTTTGCGCCTTATATAACTATAGAACTCTATCTTGCCCTCTTTTAGCTTGTTCCCTTTAATAGATTCTATTATTAATCTTTATTAACTAATCTATTAACTCTCTTAGAGTATCCGCATCTTCTATTAGGATAATTGCGTCCTAGACTTTAGCCTTAAGTCCCTGTTTAT
>Ga0307507_10003430_pt1 | contig 30788 bp, 10 predicted proteins | sample 7_EM_MG_FD_207223 | JGI IMG/M metagenome (GOLD analysis project Ga0307507, IMG submission 207223) | Populus trichocarpa ectomycorrhiza microbial communities from riparian zone in the Pacific Northwest, United States - 7_EM | ecosystem: Host-associated > Plants > Roots > Unclassified | place... | reverse complement strand
TAGCGGCGCCTACAATAATATACCCTATAAGCGTCTCCTATACATCCTTAGGGCAAAGGGCTTCCCAGAATAGATTATTTAGTTTATTTAAGGATTTATAGACCAGAAAGAAACGTTACTGGTCTTTAGCGGATACTAAAGCCCCCCTATTGCAGTTGTAATAGGAATACTATAAGGATTACCTCTATTGCCTATACTCTTCCTCTTCTTTATAAGCAACCTGCTTAATACCTTCAAGGAAGGGGCAACCTAGGGGATAGGCTTCGTTAATAATACAAACCTAATTATATATAGGCCAATAGCCGTAGAGAACTGCAGGACACTAGAGAAAGCCTATAACACCTATATAGAATGGGTAAGACGACATAGAGTCTAATTCTTACCAGAAAAATACCAGCTAATCTATTTTATAAGAAAACATAACCAATCTGCAGATCTTTAGTATATAATCCATATCTAAGGCTTTAGGGGTTAACCGGTTTAAGGCCTAAGGGTATTAGGAGTATAGGTAGACAGCAAGTTCTAATAGAGCGCATATACAGCGTAAGCGGCCCGTAAGGGCTAAGTATAGTATATCGCTATATCCAGGATTATTAATTCTACATAGGGTCCATGCTTCTAGAGGTCACGCCTACTATATATAGCAGTTATCCAGCCAACCATGACGTATGGATCTAGCATTTGGGCCACTAGAGAAACTAAAAAAGGCCCCCCTAAATCACTCCTTAAACCACTCCAAAAGGTCCAAATAGCCTGCCTTAGGAGTATAACAGGCGGGTATAAGCAAACGGCCACAGCACTGCTTAAGAAGGAAGCCAATATCCCCCCCCTATAACTATATATTAAAGCCGATGCAATGTAAAGGGTATAAAAGGAACGCAACTTTAACATTATAAAGTATATTAAGACACGCCTAAACAAACTATAGAGGGACCCTAGGGTGCCCTATAGGAGAAGAAACCAATAACCCCAAAGTAGGGAAGATATATTAGGAAAACAGGTAGAGAAAGTAGAAGAAGAATAGTGCGGCGCTAGGGCCTAGGCCCATATAGAGAAGAAAGGGAGACGCGTAAAAAGCCAGCAAAGATAATAGTAAAAAAAAGAAAGGAGCTAAAGTAGAGCATAAAAGAGTACTAGAAAACCATCTACCATAACATAATACTAGTTGGACCGACGCTAGAGAGACGAATAGGAGTTAAAGGTATAGAGGCAGACTTAGGCAAGGGGAACCTAAGCCGTAGTATAGGTAATACTATGGGGGGTAAATACCTAAGGGCTCCAAGAGGGCCTAACAAAGGCAGAAAATACAATAGCAACACTCTTAAGGATAGGAATAATAGGACTAAAAGATTAGCTTCACTGGGTAGGTGTCCTAGTAGATAGCCTAAGGTGCGAATATAGCTGGCTAAGACAGACACCAAAACACGTAATACTATTATGCCCCTTACACACTGGCCAAGAAGTAATACTCTCAGCAGCTAGTATAGAAAACTATAATACACTGCTCTTAACATAGAAAGGCCTCAAGGCGGCTACCCGGTGGCTTATTAGCTAAAATATGCTAGACCAGTTCCAGGTTGCAAAGGAAATAGCAATAGAAAGCAAAGGGGTAAGTAATAGGCGCCCCCTAATAACTCTACAGGAGTAGAGTATAGTGTGTAATACTAGCGCGTCCGTAGGTTTATTACGGCAGCAGTAGTTCCCAAGGAGGTTAAAAAGTAAGGTAGTAGAGCACTACTGGTAACTTATAGGCGACTCGCAAGCGAGCCCCAAAAGGCGGGGAGACGGATTATAGGGTTTTCTTAAATAGAGTTTTCTCCCCACATATATATAAGGAGTAGTCCGCGTGGGCCCAACAGGGATCCAAATCGGACGTTAAGCAATAAATAATAATAAAATAATTCTTTATTATAGATTTTATAGTTATATTTAGCTTAGCTTAGTTATTTTAAGAAGTATGCTATAGGGTGCAATACTCTATCTTTATTATATTAATATAGGATGCCTCTAGTAACATGGTTAGATAAATTAGCTTCTATAATGCTTATTTAGTTTAGGTTAAAGTATTAGAGTATAGGTATAGTAGTAAATATAACCTTTAGGTAAGTAAAGGCTTTCTTATATTCTTTATTAAAGATAAAGGCTTTATCTTTTTAGGTTAAAGCTATAAGGGGTAAAACTAGGGCGGAGAAGTTATTAATAAACTATTAGTAGAAGTTAGCAAATCCTATAAAAGCTCTTACATTTTTAATATTCTTAGGTTCTTGCCAGTTTATAATTACTTTAACCTTCTTTAGGTCTATTTATATACTATCTATAGAAATAATAAGTCTAAGGTATAGGACTTCCATTTATTTATATCTAACTATAGGCCAGCTTTATACAGAGCTTATAATATAAGGTTAATATATTTCTTATATTCAGTTAGGTTATTGCTATATACTAAGATATTATTAATATAAGCAGTATAAAAAACGTCTAGGTAAGGCCGAAGGGTATTATTTATAAAGTATTAGAATAAATTTAGGGCATTTATAAGGCTAAATAGTGTTACTAAGTATTTAAATAGTCCATATCTAGTACGAAATGTAGTAAGCTCTTTATCTCCTTTTATAATATAGAAGCGGTTAAATATATAGATAAGATTATGTTTTACATAGAAGCGAGCCTTACTTAATTAGTTTAGTGTTTCTTAAATTAACAAAAGCGGGTACTAATTCTTAATAGTAATAGCGTTAAGGGCTTAGTAGTCTATATAGAAGCGCAGACTACTGCTAGGTTTTTAACAAAGTTTATAGATATAGCTATAAGCGAAGAGCTTACTCTAATAAATCCTTTGCTTAATATCTTATCTAAGTATTTCCATAATATTTAAAGTTTGTTTTAAAACATTATATATAGGGGTCTAAATCTAGGCTGTTTTCCTTCTTTAAGTACAATCTTGCAATTATATAGTTAGTACTCTGCTAGTTTATTAGCTTCGTTTTATAAGAATATATTTAGGTATTTATAGCAATCTACTAGTACTTTTATAGCAGGGTTAGTGTGCTTCTTTCGTGTTAAGGCTTTCTTAATATTGGCCATTATAATAGTAAAGATTGTATACTTAGGTTTTTTGGCAAGTTATGCTAGCAGGGTAGCTCTAATTATTCTTAGTCTCTTATTTAGCTTTAGCTTTAGTATTAGGTATAGAGTTGGTATTAGATTTAGGTTTAGGTTCTTTAAATATCTTCTTTATAATAGAATACTAGTCCTTCTAGTATTTTTATATAGTAAGCTTAAGCTTTTGCTTAGTGTGGGATGGTGTAGTATTTATAGTCTATTTATAGGGCTTAGTAGAATTTTCAGATCCTTAATAGACATTAGTAGAAGTCTTATATTAGTAGAATTTGGTAAAATTTCTAGGCTAGTGGAATTGGGTAGACTTCTTAGGTATAAAATAGATATTAGTAGAAATTTTAGACTGGTAGATCCTAGTGGATTTTTTAGATTTTAGTTTAGAGTCTAAATAGCGAGTTATAAGGCACTTCTACTTGTAATAGGAGGTGGTAAATAGAAGCTTAAGGTTGTCCTAATTAATAGTTACCTTATATAGCTTTATACAGGGCTGTTTAAAAATTACTAAGTAACCTAAGGTAGTTATAAAGAGTTTAATTGATTTTTTATGGTTTAGTTATTAGAGTCTTAGGGCTATTATATAAGTAATACGGCCTAAAACAGTGCGTTTGCTATTAAATCTAAATATATTAATATGCTGGTTAAGGGGTATTCGGGTAAACCTATTATCTTACGCGAAGATCTTATTAATAAATCCTATACTGCTAGCTCCTATATTAATTAGGGCTTAAATATTAGCCTATTAGCCTTTCTGCTAAAGATAGTAGTTAATAGTTATACTACAATCCTAAGAGTTAGGATTTGTAATATTTAATATATTTAACAAGATCTCGTAATATAGCTATCCTAAAAAGTAACTTAACTCTAAAATATACATTTTAGTGGTAAGTAGAAAGAGGTTCTTATAAAATATTAGTTATAGCTTTATCTATATAAGTGGTACTTATTAGATGCAGGACTGGAACTAGGTAAAGATTAATATAGTAAATAGTTGCTAATATTAGCCGTTTATAAATTATATTGAGGTATAGGGATAGAGCAGTATCTTAAGATATAAGCCTTGCTTCCGTATTTAAAGTAAAGGCCTAGTTTAATACATTATTTTTATTTAGGTAACCTTAGTGGGGCATACCCTGGGGTTTTAAAGTCAATAGCTATATCATTAGGGTGCTTAGTCTAAGAAGATAACTTAATAGGGACTTATAGAGCTGTTATATTATATTAAGGAGCGGGCTTTAATAATAGACATAGTATATTATTATACTGTTTGTTAATAAAATTTATATAGATATTAAGGGCTCTTAATAAGTCTACGCCTATTAGGGAGGTTTTTAATTTAAGGCTTATAGATTTAATAAGGCTGTTAATTAGTATGGAGTTATTCCAGCTTATTTCCCTTATATAGCAGTTAAATTTAGAGAAGTATACTAAGAAACTTTCCTTCTCTTAACCTATATAGTTTATCTTCCTTTAAGCAGCGGCTTAGCGGTTTAGGTTACTATATATAGCTTTAAAAGGTCCAACTAGGCTTTATACTACGTTTAGCTAAAAAGGTTTAATAAGGTTAGCTACCTCTCCTCCTAGTTAACTTAGGGGTTATTTACTTTTATCCTTAAACAGTGCTTTATAAGGGGTTATTTTTATACTATTACAGATGCTTATAATATATATATATTGCGCTAAAGCTAACTATAATATTTAATTATCCTATTAATAATTAATATAGCAGTAGAGATAGTAGAGTTGGTTAGGTTTAGTTAGGTAGCAATTAATATTACTAGTTAGCTTATTCTTAAGCCAGCTTAAAAATAACTGAAGTTCTTATTACTTATTAGTAAATACTAGAGGATCTAGTAGTTTTTTAGATTATTATAGTGCAGTAGTTGGTTTAGGGTAAATAACCACTACTAGTTTAGGACTTATATTCTGTATATTGGCCTTTAGGGATAGTATTTGGTCTTAGGGGCCTAATATAGGTATCTTAAGGTTGCGGATTTCTTCTTAAAGAGCTTTAATTAATTTTTAGTATTAGACCTTTTATTATATAAGGGTGTTAGTAAAGGACATCTATGAACCTACTATCTACTCTTTAAGCATGGTAAGTATATTAGCTGCTATTATAGGAGCTTTAGGTACGTTCTACATTTTAATAGTAGTATAGGTGGTTAACGTAATATAGTGTCACGGAGTAAGTATAAGCGGCGATAATATATAGCAAGGTAGATATTATTAAGCTATATATATAAACTGTATAATAAAGTTAAGATATTATATAAGAAAAGAAGGTAAGAAAATAGGAAGAAAGGTATATATTATTAACTTAGTTGCTTAGTTAATACGTGCATAGAGTGGAATAGGATTTAGGTTGCAGTCCTAGCAAAACTTGGCAGAATATGGCAAAATATGGCAGATTGCCATAGAGAACGGCAGATTGACGTAGAAAATAGCAGATTACCGTCAGATTGCCGTCTTATGGTTAGTCTCTAATTGCTGAGTTAGTAAAAATAGGTGGATGTATATAAGGTATTATGGGGGTATTCTATAACATCTACGTCCTATTCTTAATCCTTATTACTAAAGTTACTTTTATAACTAGTCCACGCCTTTATATTACTGTTATTATCTCTAAAGTTAGTTTCTCTATCTATAAATACCTACTTAGTAGTTAGCAATTTAGGGATAATATATTTATAGATGCTTAAGGGTTACGGGATACTACGTAAGAAGTTATAGTTAATGCTATTAGAATATGGAATATATCTATAGACCTCTAAGTACTGGCTGCTTAGCGCCTTAAGTAAAAGATCTTCCCTAACGTAAGGAAGATTAATAAAAGTTAATTACCGCCTATATAAGGTGGAGCGCTCATAAAGGGCTTAGCCAGAAACCAATTAAACTACCCTATAGGCACTAATAGCTTCTTTACTATAGATGGAGGGCTAATATATATGATTACCTAGCTAGAATAAGTTTACTACTTAGGTAGTATTTTGCCCTAAAAAGAATCGGCGTTAGAAGTAGATTATATAATACTATTCCTACTAAAAGAGGCGTTATTAGAGGTTATTATTAACTTCTAATTCTAGTTTATAACTTTATATAAACGCTTTTAAACCATACTAAGGTATACGGCGTCCGTTAGGAATTATTAGCTATTTAAATCTAGTAATAACTTAGCCAATAACTACTCCTAATAATACCTTACTTATAGATTACTTTAGGCGCCTATAGTCTTAGGCGCAGATAATATATAAGCTAAGAGTAATTATAGCTACTAAATATTATACTATAGATATTATATAAAGGAGAAAAGGGTAGCTAGTATACTCTACCCTTCCTTTCTGCCTTTTGTCCTAACTCTGCCTTAAAAAAGAAATAGAATATAAACATTATACTCCTAATTCTTATATACTATTAATTTCACTTATCTTTAAATTTAATCTCTTAATTATATATCCCTTACTATCTTTATAAGAATACTAGATATTATATATATTACTAATATAGCCTATAGGCCCTCAATTAGTGCTTATAAAGATATTACTATATACTAACTCCCCGAAAAATATTATACTTAATTATTAACCTACTAAAAACCCTATAATGGCGCTGGAGCGCGTTACCTAGTCAGGGGTTCGCTTAAGACTTGGCGCGTATATATAGCTATTGCCTCACCACCTTCTCTTGCTCCTTAGCTTAATATCTTTATAATATAGCATTTGTTTAAGATTCGAGTCAGAGTTATTTGTTCGAGCCGTTACAAACCCTAGATTATTTTAGAATTATATTAATGCTAAAGAAGTGGTATCTAATAGTAGGGAGGAGAAATAATTGTAGCTTTCCGGTTACATATAGGAGTAAATACCTTATATACCTACCTAAACACCTAATTAGACTAGTTCTTATAAAAAGGATAATAATATAAAGGACGATATATAAGAGGATATATTTTGGGCAAGTGTATAAAAATATACCTTAGTTATCTTAGGGATTTAAAAGGCCATGGTAAAATTAAAATAGACTTGCCTAAGCTAATAGAGGACTATAGCGAGGCTAATATAGACTCGCCTTAACTAAAAGAGAACTATATTAAAGGCTTATCCTAGTGTGGTGGTGTAGATTAGACGTCGCCTAGTGTCTTAGCATTTTCCTATATTTATAAAGCCTTTGGCTTCCCTCCTTAGATATTTAAAAAAAACCTACCGGAATATATATATTTTCTTCTCTTCTTACGAACTGCTTTCCTATAACTAATTACGACTAACCGCCCAATAGATAGACAGACCGACTATACAGTAACTTCCTATCTAAAAGAGGTCGTACCCTCCCACACTAGCAGATAAATATAGTTGTAGGTTTTAAATGTATTTTGCTAGTACCTAGAGGCATATTTATAAGACACCTATGTTATTTAGCAGTACTAATAATTAATCAGAGAATAGTTTAGTCCCTATATATCTATCTAAAGTGTTAATAATTTCCGATGCTAAGATTTTAAGTAGATAAGTAAAGTATCTTATATTCTAGTTACCTACTTATTATATAATAAAGGATATAATACATCTCCAAAACTCTAGTTATAGAGAAATTATATCATTATAAGGTCCTATTATAGTAATATACTAGTATTCTACCTAGCTTTTAGCGGTGGATATACTATATAAAAAACCTTTTATTATACTATATTAAGAATCCTTATTACCTCTACCGTTATACTAAGATATATAAACTGCTTAAAGATGTTATAATGGAGATAGCTAAAAGGAGATTCACTAGGAAAGGATTTAGAGGATCTATTAAAAAAGATATTAAGGAGAAGGGTATATAAGAGAAAGGTAGATTCTACTATGGATAGAGATTTTAAGAAGCCTAAGAAATGAGAAATTCCTTATAAAAAAAATTTCGCAATTATATTTATCTCTTTTAGCATTTATTAATAATTAAAGCGTTAATTAGGATTTTATTAGCTCGGTATTTTATTTCTATTTAGTTACTTCTATATTAAGAATCTTTTATTATTATCTACATGTAAATAAACAAATTCTTATATATTAGATTGAAGTTGGAGACTTGCTTAAGTCCTCTACCTTTATATACTTAGTAGTAATAAGTTAGCTACCTAGTAACTCGCTTAGGGCTAGTTTACTAACCTTTTTCCACCTGTTCGTGCCCACCTGGTCGACGCCGCCAGGTGGGTCAAATTAAAGCCCAACAGGTGGATTGTAAGCGCCACTAGCAAGCGCTCGTGCAGGGGTATAGATTGAACAGGTAAGAGCGGTTCGTTTACTAGAGGTAGTCGCCAAGGTTACTGGTAGGCGAAATAGCAGTGGAGCAGGGTTATGTAAGCCGCACGCGGGACGTCCAAAGGCTCTATATAAAACAAGTAGTTAGAGCCTTATAGATATAATCAACCCGTTCTTAATATACGCACCTTTTTTATGGGCGACGATAACAAGCCCACAGAGGCCAGCCCTATTAACACTGCTGCTAGCGTAGCTCCCCCTGCCCCTGGCCATAGCCATAGCCCAACCGCCACCTTTACCACCACCTCTACCACCACCTCTATACCCAGTATAACGTCCTTTAAAGCTGCCTCTACTACTACCTTACCAATATCAACACCTGCGATAAAGCTGCTAAAGAAGCGAGTAAGGGCGAATACAGCAAAGAAGGATCTTATAGCTGCTGGTGCTAGTTCCAAGCCACCTACCAAAAAGACTCGGAGGAAGAAGGCGGCAGAGGGCGAGGATCCTAGTAAAAAGCCTTAATTAGTATAACTTAAGGCGTTAAGTGAGGCGTTTCTGGAGTATATAAAGCTATTAGTTACCCAAAGCAAAGAGACCAACAGAGCTACATTTAAAGCCACTAATTACGCTAACGCTATTACCTATATTAAAGTTAAATCGGGCCAGGACCTTACTCTCGATTAGTTAACAAATAAGTATAATTATTAGAAGGCTATATACCGCAAATAGGAAGCGCATATTAAGGCGTATTTAGGGTAGAGCAAACACAAGGTTACTGGCTTGCTATAGACTAATAAGGAAGGCGTTATAAAGGGCTATTTTAATAGCCATATTAAAAGGAGACCTTTTAAAACAAAATGGCCTATTTACTATAAGCAACTAACGGAGCTGCTTACTAGTAAAATGGCCCGTGGCAATTATACCGGCACAATTAAGGAGGCGCTTAATAAGGATTTGGTTTAGAACTAAGGTAATATTAATTCAAATTCGTCTAATTATAACAACAAGGATAGTAAGGATCCAAATACACTATATAGTATAGTTAAATGGAGCCCATTTAGTACGCCAATTAATGGCTAGAGCCCTACTCCTATACCAGGTGTATTAACGCCCTTAACACCCTTAACGCCTTCGCGATCCTCCTTAGTATCCTTATCAATATCATCATCTTCCGCAAGCTAATCTCCCTTGCCTGCGCCTGGCGTGACAGAAAAGAGGGCTCAAAACACTAAGAAAGTAAAGAGGCTAGAGTTAATAAAGCGGTTAATAAAGAACGCGGCCAAGGCTGCTAATTAAAGCCGTCCGTTAAAGACATTAGCGGTAACAGAAGCTTTAAGTAAGAGTATCAGCAAGGCAGCGGCAACGTTTAAATTATTAAAGATAACGCTATTAGCAATGCATAGCTCGCCAATTAAGAAGGCTATAGGTAGCTTTATTTATAATTTTAAGTACCTTCCTGCCATTAATCAGCAACTTATTCTAAAAGGATTTAAGGTTAAAAGCAGGACCTATATCTTTAATTCACTTACCAGTAAAGCTTGAAAAGGGTATATTAAGCAGCTAGTAGTTGATATAAAACGGCAGTAGTTGCATATTAAATAATTAGGGTCCTTTGGCGGAGGATTAGAGGTTAGTAGTAAGTTAGAGGATTAATATAACGTTAATTTTAGCTCTAGTTCTTAAGAGGTATAGGCAAAGTAATTAATTTATAGCTAAATAACCTATCACAACTTTTTTAATAGTGGTGTTGCATGTATTTGTAGGTACTTAAATGCTACGCTTATAGACAAATCACATCTGCTGCTTTAGTCTTTATAAAGATGGGTAATATCACCACCAAAATTAAATATTGTCTTGCTTTAGAACTTCTAGGACTTCTACTTTAACTACACCCAAGCCTTGCAGCTAGAACGTCCTAATACTACTCCTATATTACATCTGCTATATCCTCCCGCCGCTAGCTCATTACTTGCTTACTAATATTATAAGAAACCGTATAGTTGTTGGTATCTAAATCGTCCTTACTTTCGTAACTAGACTTGTTCTTATGCGGATCACAGCTGTTCTGGTTTAGAAAGTTATGAACCGCTATTAACGCCCATATAATCTTTACCTACGTCTTCTGGGTATAGCCTCTACGGCCTTTATTAAATATTAAAAAGCGCGCTTTAAGTACACTAAATATACGCTTAATAACATTCCTTAAGGACGTATAGCGTAGGTTAAATAGTTTATACTTATCCTTTAGCCTCTGCCTCGCGCTAGCCTACTCTTTTAAATAATATCTAACCTTTTAATATGGTACTAGGACTAAAGAATTATTAGCTGCGTATCCGGTGTCTGCTAAATAGTATTTTTCTAGTAGTATATAGAAGCCTTGATCCTTCGCAAAACTAAGTACCCGGCCGTTGTGTGCAGAGCCTTCCTACCTGGGTAAAATATACACGAAGTTCATATTAAAATCGCATACCGCGAGCACGTTCTGCGATATCCAGCCCTTTTTATTTTGCTATGCCGATTGCTCAGCTACTGGCACCGAAATAGGCATATACAAGCCGTCAAGCGCGCCTATACAGTCACCAAAAAAAGGCCACATTTTGTCGTTAGATTTAATCCGTTCGGGTATGCAACTAGGCGGTAGTTTGACGATATCTTTATACAGCTTATATAGAGCATTAAGAACTTTATAAAAAACGCTTATATAAGTAAGTTCTGGTCCTCTATAACTTTAAATATTAACTACCTATAGGCTAATTATACAAGTTAAATATTAAAACTCCCACCTAACTATCCTTATACTTAGCCCCCCCCTATATAGCGCCATAAATATTATTAGCTTCTGCTCCGCCAATATATATTCCTGCGGGCGTAATTCGTATTCATTAACCAGCCGATTAAGTAGCAATTTGAACGTCCTTTGGTCCATACAGGTAAGCGTTTTAATCGCCTTAGGAGGACCGTATAATAGCTCTACTATTATTGCCTTACTGCGCAGAGGATTGAATATCTGCTGGCGCTTGCTATTTGATATAGGAAGGTTTTTCGCACCTTTAATAAGCATGTGGAACAGCGCCAGCAGCGTATAGAGGCCTGCGTACACTGCTTTGGATATATAAGGCTTTATACTTAAGGTTGGTGATAATCACGTAATCCTTTAAAAAAACATTACAATTAAGGTCGGATTGATTGAACAGGTCACCCAGGTGGACATACAGGACCCCCCCTTTTAAACAGAGGGTGTAGGTGGGATTCCACCTGTTTGACGGCCCAGGTGGGTAAATTCGCGCAGTCTATACTACTTTTGGCTATGTAATCGCGGGAAGCGCAAGGACGTCGAACAGGCCAGGTGGAATATTAATTTCAGCTGCCAAGACGACTCAACAGGTAGAAATCGAACAGGTGAGGTAAATAAAGCAGCTCCTACCTGTTGGATATTTGATCGACCTGGAAATATCGACCTGTTTGTTCCAGGTGGGTTTTTTGGGCGACGAACAGGTGGGCGCGATCAGGTGAAAAAAAGTTAGTAAACCAGCCCTTAGTCCTTAAAGTTGTTACTTTCTAATCCAAATATCTTAAAATTGGCCTTTGTCGGCCTACCTCTTTAACAGAGTTAAAATATGCTAGCGTCTTTTCTTATTTATAGCTCACTTTAACCTTAGTAGTAACCTTTACTTTAAATATATTACTATAGTATTAAATAATTAATGGCTTATATTTTGTGGAGTAACTAGGGTAAAAGTTAGCTCTAAATTTTATATTAATGGGGTAGGAATGTTAAAAAATAAATAGGATCTACCCTTTAATATTAGCCTAAGTTTTAACTAAAAATAGTATCTCGTTCTAGGAACCGGATCTAATTTTAAAAACCGTATTCTAATTTTAAAGACTATATCCCAATTTTAGATTCTAAACATACTAAATATAGCTAAAAAGATATAGTATTAAGCCAAATAGACTATTTTTAGTTCTAGCTTAAATTGCGATTCTAAAAACCAAATCCAATTTTAGAGACTAGATTCTAATTCCGGTTTTAGGGCATAGGCTAATTAACTACTATAAAAAGGGCGTAATATTAAAATCTAGATCTAGATCTAGAAACTAGAACCTATTTTTAGGAAATAGGTTAATTAACCGCTAGAAAAAGAGGTTAACTATATCTATATTTGGCGTATTAAGTTTAGCTTATTTTAGGACCTGCTATAATTAACCCTATAATTAACCTATTCTCCGGTCCCCCTTTAGCCTCGCTATATAAGAGCCCCACTATATTAAAGCCTTATACGTTATAGAACAAACTAAAACTAATAAGTATAATTAGTTATAGACTAGAAAACACTACCTACCCATATTTAGGACATTATAGCTTAGCATTTAACTAAGCCCTATAAAGCCATAGTCTAAGCCATATTGTAATGGGGTAAAATAGGCCACCGCTTAGTTTCTTGGCACTACCCCTATTTTCCTATATTTATAAAGCCTTTGACTTCCTTCCTTCTTACCTCCTTTTTATATTACGAACCTACTAGAATATGTTCTTTTCTTCTTTTTTTACTAACTGCGTTACTAATTACTTCTAACTAATTACGACTAACCAACTAACTAACTAACCGACCGACCGATAGACAGATAGACAGACAGACGGCACCGTGACTTTCCTATCTAAGAGTGGTCATACCCTCCCACAATATTAAGTTAGCTTAATTTTTCTACGCCCAATTTTTAATCCTCGCGTTTACTTGTACCTTGCTTTCTTCTTTATACTTTTCTCCCTAGTTATTTTCTTATTATAAGACGTGCCCAATATATTCTTAACCTCCTTATATTTATTTGCTATTATACCGTCCTTATATACTAGCCTTTTTAATCTCCTCTTTCTACCTACCTACTTACCTACCACGCCGGCCCTCCAAACGTAGCTCTTAGCGTATTTACTTATAATAGCAAATCCCTCTAAACTAGAGATAATTAAAACAAAGTTTATCAGGGAAGGACTAAATAACTTTTGCGATTTATTTAACTTAGATTATTAGGATCTAGATATCTCTAGCTTTTAAACTTGTTGCACTAAATAGGTAATAAAGGTAATTACTAATATACCTAATATAAGTATCTATCTAACGCTTATAGAACTAAAGTATGCTTTACTTAATCTAATACTAGCTCTATAGAGCTTCCCCACTTCTTATTTATTACTATCTAACGGCGGCAGTAAAAACCTTCTTATTAATCTATTAAAACTTAATTTAGCGATTAGTTCTAACGATTTCAATATTAAGCGGTTCCTACTTCTTCTAAATATAATCTTTTGCGTTAAACCTAATAAGGTTATTTAGAAGAGGATATATACTACTATTATAGAGTTTAGGGGTGACTCGCCTATAAGGCACATACACTGCATGTGTCTAGGGAAAACCCTTCCTTACCTCATACACAGACTCCTCCTTTTCCCTTAAGGATTTGTCTATCTATACAATATACCCTATTGTTCTATTATTGGACTTCCTATTAATATCCTCACTTTATAATATCTGCGTTAGTTTACTAACGAATCCTTCTTAACTTAAGAATATATACCGCGCTTTTAAATTAGCGGTTATTATCTTATTAGCTTATATTTCCATAAAATAGGGAACTGCTTTAGTGCCCAACCCGTTAAAAACAGTTCTATATACGCTACTTAATTACTTATAAGTTCCAGTTTACTTCCCTTATATTAAATTTTAGTTACATCTATATAAGGAATCCTTTTAACATATATTTTTCTCCTAAGAATCTTTTAATTAATAGCATCTTACTCTTTTCCTTCTTTATCTCTTATAGCTGCTATAGCAGTACTCCTCAGTTATTATTTGTTTCTTTAATAAAAATTTTAAATTATACTATAGTAATTACTTATAAGTTATTGTCCTATATACTAGTACCTCCTCCTATTTCTAAGGTAGTTACTACTATAGATGGCGTTATAGTATAATTTCTAACTACTATCTACTATAACCTTAGTAGTAAATATATAATAAAGCCTTATAGGAAATGCCACGATAAACTTATTAATCGGCTAGGTATATAGGTAGATAATGTTACGGGACACCTCCGTGATACCTTATATACGTCTACCTATGTCCACCTGTTTTCACTAACGCAGTAAGAAGAGACCGACTGTGAGATAACAATCTAATGGCAATCTGCCGGCAATCTATGGCAATCCGCTGTATTTTGCTATATTCTACTAAGTCTACTAAATCCTGCTAAGTTCTGCTAGGACCGCTACTTAAATCCTATTCTGCTCCGTGTATATATTAACTAAGCAACCAAATTAATAATATATACCCTTTCTTCCCGTTTCCTTACCTTCTCTCCTTACGCAACGTCTTAACTTTATTATATAGTTTATGTATATAGTTTAATAATATCTACTTCATTATATATTATTACCGCTTATGCTCGCTCTGTGATACTACATTACGTTAACCTTATATACCACCCTCCGAAATATAGAATGACCCTAAAGCCTATAATAGCCACCGGCATTATATCCGCACTTTAAGAATAATTAGTAGAGATACAGAAGTCCTTTATAGACGCCCTTATATAGAACTAAGCTACTTTAACTTAATAACAAGCTAAATAAGAAGTATAACACCTGCAAATAATTAAGGACCTCTAAGAAGAAGTCCGCACCCTTAAGATACCTATACTAGGGCCCTAAGACTAAATACCTTCCCTAGAGACGAACACGTGGGATAAAAGTCCTAAACCTATAGTAGCTATCCACCCTAAACTAACTACCGCACCGCAATAATCTAAATAACTACTAGACCCTCTAATATTTACTAGTAAATAATAAGAACTCCAATTATTCCTAAGCCAGCTTAAAAATAAGCTAATTAGTAATACTAACCACTACCTAACTAAAGCTAACCAACTCTACTACGCCTTAAGTTAACTAGGAGGAGACGTAGCTAACTTTATTAAACCCCTTTAACCAAACTTAGTATAAAGTCTAGTTGTACTTCTTAAAGCCATATATAGTAACTTAAACCGCCAAGCTACCGCTTAGAAGAAGATAAACTATATAACTTAAGGAATAAAAAGCTTCCTAGTATACTTCTTTAAATTTAACCATTATATAAAGATAACAGGGTGGAATAACTCCGCACTAGTTAATAGCCTTATTAAGTTCCTAAGCCCTAAACTTAAAACCTCCCTAATAGGTATAGACCTACTAGGAGCCCTTAACGCCTACGCAAACGTTATTAATAAATAGTATAATAATATACTATGCCTAATACCAAAGTCCACTCCTTAATATAATATAATAGCTCTATAAACGTCTACTAAGTTATTATCTTAGCCTAAGCACTCTAATACTATAGATATTAATATAGGGACCCTAGGATACGCTCTACTAGGATTTCCTAAATAAGAACAACGCATTAAGCTAGGCCTTTGCTTTAAATACGAAAGCAAGGATTACATCTTAAGATACTGCTTCGTCCCTATGCCCCAACACAACTTATAAATGGCTAATACTAATAACCGTTTACCGTATTAATCCTCTAGTTACTATCCCTAATCTTTACCTAGTTTTAGCCCTATATCTAGTAAGCACCACTTATAAGGATAAAGTTACAACTAATATTCTAGAGGAACCCCTTCCTGCCTACTACTAAGAGGCACGTCCTGGAGTTAAGTCACTTTTTAGGACAGCTATATTATAGGATCTTATTAAATGCATTAGATGTAGCAAACCCTAACTCTTAGGATCGTAGTATAACTGTTAACTATTGTCTTTGGCAGAAAGGTTAATAAGCTAATACTTAAGTCCTAATTAATATAGGAGTTAGTAGTATAGGATTTATTAACAAGATCTTTATATAAGATAATAGGTTTACCCTAACACCCCTTAACTAGTATATTAATGTATTTGGATTTAATAGCAAACGCACTATCTTAGGCTATATTACTTATATAGTGGCCCTAAGACTCTAATACCTAAACCACAAAGAATTAATTAAGTTTTTTATAACTACCCTAGGTTACCTAGTAATCCTTAGACAGCCCTAGATAAAGCTATATAAGGTAACTATTAATTGGGACAACCCTAAGCTTCTATTTACCGCCTCCTATTATAAGTAGAAGTGCCTTATAACCCACTACTTAGACCCTAAACTAAAATCTAAAAAATCTACTAGGATCTACCAATCTAAAATTTCTACTAATGTCCACCCTATACCTAAAAAGTCTACCCAGTTCCACTAACCCAAGAATTCCACTAAATTCTATTAACCTAAGATTTCCACCAATATCCACTAAGAACCTAAAAATAATATATAACTATACAAACCGACTTTAACTGCCGCACCCTAAACCAAGCAGAAGCTTAAGCTTAATATATAAAAGTACCAGAAGAACTGGTATTCTACTATAAAAAGGATACTTAAAGAACCCAAACCTAAATCTAATACTAACTTCGTACTTAATACCAAACCCAAACCTAAATAAGAAACCATATAAGAAACTAAGGACAATCTAAGCTTGCTTAACACCCTACAACCTTATTTAGACATTTTCTATACTGCTTACATTGACGACATCTTAGTATACAGCAATAACCTAACCAAATATAAGAAACACGTTAACCTTATCTTAGAAGCCCTGCGTAGAGCTAGCTTACAATTAGATATAGATAAGTGCGAATTCTACAAAATAGAAGTCCTATACCTTAGACTTATTATTTCTATAGACGGCATATAAATAGACCTAAAGAAGATTAAAGCAATTGTAAACTAGTAAGAACCTAAGAACGTTAAGGACATAAGAGCCTTTATAGGATTTGCTAACTTCTACTAATGGTTTATTAATAACTTCTCTGCTCTGGTTTCACCCCTTATAGCTCTAACCTAAAAGGATAAAGCCTTTATCTTTAACAAGGAATGTAAAAAGGCCTTTGCCTATTTAAAAGTCATATTCACTACCGCACCTATATTTTAACACTTTAACCTAAACCAAAAGAGTGTTATAGAAGCTAATTCATCCAACTACGTCACTAGAGGCATTCTATCTCAGTATAATAAGGAAGGAGTACTGCACCCTATAGTATACTTCTTAAAACGACTAAGCCCAGCTAAATATAACTATAAGATCTACAATAAGGAATTATTGGCTATTATTAGGTGTTTTAAATAATGGCGACCTAAACTAAAAAGCGCCAGATTTCTAATTAAGGTCCTTAGTGACTATAAGAATTTACAGTACTTTATAACTATAAAGCAGCTAAGTTATTGTTAAGCCCGCTAGTTAGAATATCTGTCTTATTTTTAGTTCTTAATTATATACCACCTAGGCGTTTTAGGTTAAAAACCTAATGCCCTAACCCAACATTTATAAGACATACCAGTATAGGAAGAAGTATATACCTACTATAATTAAACCCTACTTCGCCCTAAGCTATTTAACCCTCCCATTAAAGACGTTACAATATACGTCCTTAAGATAACTAATTAATTAATTAAACAGATAATAGTTAACAAATACCTAAATAACAAGTTTATCCAAGAGACACTTAAGCTAATTTAAGATGGCGTTAGATGCTTTAAAAAGATATTTCTAAGTAAATATAAAGCTTATAGAGACCGCTTGTACTACCAGAACCGCCTAGTTATACCAAACCATAATAAACTTAAGCTTAAGCTTCTTAAATATATATATAACCTACTAGTAGCCAGTTACCCAGGCCGTGGAAAAACCCTAGAACTACTTTAATAGGAATACTACTGGCTAAATATATATAATATAATATAAAGGTATGTCTCTAGCTGCCATACCTACCAATAAGCTAAAGCTTTATATAAGATATATAACGGCTTTTTAACGCTACTACCTGTTCCGGACTAAAGATAGAAGGATATCTTAATTAACTTTATTATTAACCTCCCTGTAAGTAAAGGCTATATAAACATTATGGTAGTTATAGACCAACTATCCAAGATAAGACACTTAATCGCCTACCCTAATATATCAATACCTACTATTGCCTAACTGTTCCTAGATTATATATAGAAACTCTATAGACTCCCTAAAACAATTATCTCTAATAAAGGCAGCTAGTTTATCTCTGTATTCTAGAAAAAACTAACTACCTAACTCCGCATTAAAGTACTGTTATTTATAGTATACTACCTAGAAATGGATAGTTAAACAAAACGTATAAATGCTATAATGGAATAATATATTTATATATACATATTATATCTATAAGACAATTGGATAGACTAGCTTATATTTGCTAAGTTTACTACAAATAACTACGTCTTGAAAACCACAAAGGTCTCCCTATTCCTGGCCAACTACGGCTAGTATCCACAAATAGGTTTTAACCCTTTTAGTAATGTTCCTTGCCTAGCTTATTAGGCCTTATAAGTTGTAGAAGTAAATAAATTTATAAAGAAGATGGAAAAACTATAAGAGTTCCTTACTAATAAAATAATATGGGCCCAATCTGTTTATAAAGCCGCAGCAAATAAGAACCGAACCCTAGCACTAGCCTACCAAATTAGTAACTTTGTTTGGCTAGATATAAGAAATTTAAATATAAAACAACCTACTAAGAAACTTAATTGGAAGAACACCGGCCCTTATAAGGTCGAAAAGGTTGTCTTTTCTTATACCTACTAACTAAAGCTTCCTAATACGGTTATAATCTACCCTATATTCTATATGTCAGTCCTTTATCCTACCGCCCCTATATTAGACGCCCTGCTAAGACAGATCCAAGACCCTCCCCCACTAGTTAAAGTGGATGGTGAAGATAAGTACCTCGTTAAAAGAGTTAACAACATTAAGTACGACAAATAGAAACGTAAATATATATACCTTATAAAATAGAGAGGCTTTACTAAGCCCTTGTGGGAACCTATTAACTTTATAGGACTTATATAAGCTGCAGAAGACTTTTATAAACTCCACCTAGAACTACCACAGCCCTATCTTATAGAAGCTTAAGTTTAAAGGGGGGGTACTATTATAGGACACCTCCGTAACACCTTACATACGTCTACCTATGTCTACCTGTTTCCACTAATGTAGTAAGAAGAGACTAACCGCGAGACGACAATCTAATGGCAATTTGCCGGCAATCTACGGCAATTTGCCGCATTCTGCTAGGACCGCTACTTAAATCCTATTCTGCTTTGTGTATATGTCGACTAAGCAACCAAACTAATGATATATACCCTTTCTTCCCGTTTCCTTACCTTCTCTCCTTACGCAACGTCTTGACTTTATTACGCGGTTTATGTACATAGCTTAATAATATCTACTTCGCTATATATTATCACCGCTTATGCTCGCTCCGTAACAGATAAATAATTAATATAACTTAGTAGAGTAAGTACCTAATAGATTAACTCAGGTTATATTCTAAGATTTACTATAAAGAGGAGAACTATCTAAGGTGGGGACTATAGTTCTTTAAATATATAATCCAACTCCTAATAAATATACTAAGCACGTCGGTACGTTAGTATATTAGTATATTACATTCCCACGTTCCCACATTCCTATATTTTAAATTTTATAATATAACTGGCCACGTTACTTAGTACCTCTCATTCTATAGCTTAGCGCCTCCCGTACTATTTTAACCAACCCATTTATATCTCTTCTTAGTAGTCGTACTACTGCTATTATAGAGTTTATAACAGATAGAATAACCATCTTACTAGGCCTTATTTATTAAATAGTTAGTAGCAATATATAAGATACCTAACTTTAAGATTATAATCTAGATAAATCCCCCTACTTCTTTACTTTATTACCTAATAGCTAGATAAATGACTATCTTAGATATACCTAGCTAGATATTATCTTTAATAGAGAGATAAAGGTAAAGGCCTAAAACGAAAAGGATTAACGTACCCTGCGGGCATGTGGCCATTGCGGGCATGTGGCCACCCCATTAAACCACCAAGGGTAAATATTGCGAATTACTCAACCACGAATAATTATATTTATATAGCTATCTGCTAGCTAGTTGCCTGCCGTCTAGGGCATGTACGTGCATTATGTTCTGTTAATTTGCACATGCTGCACTTGCGTGGTGCTCGTTGAGGTCGCTCAACTGCTGCCTCTGCTGCTACCGCTACTGCCTCCTCCTGTGCAGCTTGTGCACGAGAGGCCCCTTCTGCCCCTGATAAAACACCCCCTCTAGCTATATATGTGCGCTTCTTTGCCCTCTTCTATTTCTGGCGCTGGTTTTCTATGCGTAGCTTCTCATTTTCACTTGTAAGCAGCACAGCACTTAACATTGCCATTTCGCACCCCTTAACAAGCTGGCCGAGGGCTTGTTCTGTTGGACTCGGTGGGCTATGCGTACGCTGCTAGAGATAGCGCTTTAGTAAAACTGTCTGCTTCTGCAGCTCAGCAATATTGTGAGGTGTTTCAGCTGCCTAAGATGCATTCGACGGCGGACGGCGTTGTAGTAATGGCGTCTGATATTCAGCATGCAGCTGCGACAGCACGCGATCAGGGCTGTATGGAATAAGGCTAGTAGCTGCGAATCCTACCTGTATATTATTTTAATGCAGCGCTATTTGCCTAGCCTGCCTATACAGTGGTAGGAATTCGCGTTTATTGATATGGTTAACACCGCGGCCTATAAGCTGTTCAACGCTATGTCCGTAGGCCTGCTTTAGCGCTGAGAAATAGCCTACATTAAGCGGCTGCAGTAGATGCGACGAATGCGCTGGCATACAGACGACAATAATTTTATAATCTAGGCAGAACTGGTTAAATTCGGGGTTAATATAGCTGCCGTGGCCGTCCAGCATAAGCAGCCGATGCGTGCCAATAGTACGATCCTTTGTATACTTATAGAATAGATTTAGCCAGGTTAGGCCAATCTTATTTATTGTCCAGCCATTATCACTAACGCTAATTAACTAGTTATATGGAATAATATCGTCCTCGTACCAAGCAGCTTAATACATTACTGCTTTAAAGATAACTAGCGGTGGAATTGCACCCCCCAACGCATTAATACACTTAATAATTATAACCCATTCTCAATTGCCTGGCTGTACCATCCTAGGCTGGCCAGCACGGTCGGTTCCGGTAATAACTCTTATAGTTGCAATAACGCCCATCTAGACGCCTGTCTTATTAAAATTCCAGGTATCTTTATTAAGAATCCTATATTATATTTTTATGTCTTAAACGCTTTTAAACCAGCCTTAAATAAGCACAGGATCCTCGCATTTAGCACGCTAATAGTCATACTTACAATTCTATTTAGATTATAGGTCGTCGTGGCGCTTAATAAAGTTGTATACCCATCACTCGCCAACCGGTTGTAATCCACGCTGGGTAGCTAGAAGGCTAGCCATCTGCTATATAGCAGAATTCCTAGGTAGCATACCGCGTTGATCCATTAACAGAATCCTCTGCTTAAGAGTCTCTTCTTGTGCTAGTGTAAGGCGACGATTTGGCGCGATAGAACCGCGTTTTAGTGTAATGCCGGCAATGCGGCGCCTGGCTGTTGTTCGGGGCACATTATACATTGTTGTAGCAGGTTGGAGGGCTTCAAATTGGCCTTGTTTATAGGCATTAATAGCTAGAACAAGTCTGCCCTCTTGAAAAAGGGGGTTTTCCTATTATGGGGTGGCCATTGAGGTTTGTAGTTGTATAACGCGTCGCGCGTTTTCACGATTTTGATGGGGTGGCCACATGCCCGCAATGGCCACATGCCCGCAGGGTACGTTAGAGGCTTTTTGTAAGAGTATATATATTAGGTCCCGCCGCGCTTGCGACAAGTTCGCAAGCACTCTCAGTCTTTTTGGCCGTATGGCGACGTGGAGGCGGGCCACGTTACAATTGTGCTTGCGAACTTACTAGAGCCAGCTGTAGGTCCGTCGACTGGTTGGGTCGTGGGTTTGACTCACGACGGTTGCGCCTCGCTCTGGTACAGTCTAACGCGTATCCGTGCGATGAGGCGTCGGTGAAGATTCCGATCGCTTACGTTACTGGGGACTAACTAATATGGTAATACTCTTGGCGTTTGATCCCTGTGGCCCAAATGGGCGCACAGAGGAATCCCTGCGAGCGCTCGAGGACGAGCGCCCCAGAGGAGAGGGCAATTGTAAGAGTATATATATTAGGTCCCGCCGCGCTTGCGACAAGTTTGCAAGCACTCTCAGTCTTTTTGGCCGTATGGCGACGTGGAGGCGGGCCACGTTATAATTAATTGTAACGGAATCCCCCAGGAGGTACATATTAGATAAGACAGTAGGAGGTTTCATTAATGTCCTGCCTACGTCCTATGTATGTTCCAGAAGAGATATAGTTAGATAGATAGGGGCGAAAGGTTTTACTAGTGTTTTAGAAGGTTTATATAGGAAGCTAGTTCTCCTCTAGAGAAGAACTAGCGATTAGTCTCTAAATGGAAGTGGTTAGAAGCATTTGTCCTTTAATATATAAAACTTATTCTACCTTTAACTTACCTTTGACTTACCTTCTACTTACTTGTGATACTGTTAATTAGATAATTATATGTTCTGGTTAGGCTGGCCTCTTATAATTCTAATTGCTTACAATCCGTTAGGGACGTACGGCTATTAATTAATAATAATAGGCTATACTCCTTTACCCTATAAAGCAACGCCCTTACCTTAAGAGGCTCAGAGAGTCTCTCTAGAGGAGCATATTCCCTTTATTTATAAAGGAGTAGACTAGGAAGCTATGGCTGGTCTGTCTAACCTTCTAAGACCCTTAGGAACGATCACCGCTAGGAAGTTATTGGAGTGGTCGCTACGCGAGACCCTATAAAAGACAAAGGAGTTAGAGATATGATTAAGATAAGCATATTAAGACTACTAAGGACAATTATAAGAACAATTGGGAGAAGTATAGACACCCCAGACACAAAGCGGACTTAGAGGGGCAACGCTATACTATGCTATAACGTTAGATAAACCTAAATTCCGTATAAAGGAACCTGATGAGTATAATGGTGATAGTCTTAGGAACTGTAATTGTTTTATCCGTTAATGCGAAACTAAGTTTTGGCTGGATCCGAAATGTTACTTTAATGAGTATGATTAGACACTAATTGCTTCTACCTTCCTGCGTGGCACCGTTGAGAGTTTATGGATATGCTATAAGAAGAAACTTACTATACCCCTTAAATTTAGTAAACTTAAGTCCTGGTTGGTTAATTAGGTCTAAGACCCTACTAATTAAGGGATGGATTATAACTAGCAATACTATAATATAAAACAGCGAGAAGGCTAGAGTGTAGTCTAGTTTATAAACTACTTAGAAGAGCTAGAAGACAATATACCCTACTTAGACTTGTGGGATAATGCTATATAACTCTATTAGCTACTTGCCAAGTTATAACCTAAGATTTAATAGGCTATATAGGAGAAGGGGGAAATTCCTACCTTTTAAGAAAAGCTTATCTCTAAAGCTACTTGGATTGAGATCGCTAAAAGAGACTATCTAGGGAAGTGAAAGGAATGAGATGCTAATAATAAAGAGCGTAGAACTAGACCTAGCTTTAATAAAAGGGGTAGATCCTGACCTAACTACTCTATAGAAGGATAACGCGAGTAGGCTTTATAACCCTAGAGCAATGCTAGTTAACCCTAGAATGATAATAGGCAGAAACCGTGGAACTAAGAGTTACGCAGCTGTTATAACTGTGGCAAGAAAGGCTATATACAGCGCTTCTACTGATAGAAGAAGCAAAAGGATGCTTAATTAGGAAAAGAGAGAGCCTAGTAGATCTTTACTCTCTTACACTAGGCTAGTAAGAGAAGGAGGGAGTAAGCTGCTGTATAGTTATTCCTGTCTCTATTTAAGTTAATGATGAATGGGTAACGTGAGACTGCCTTATAGATAGTAGCGTGACTATAGGGTTTATTTCTCAATTACTAGTAAAGGAATTGGATTTGGACCTTAGTGGCTCGCAAGTGCGTACTGTTTGAAGTATTAGAGGCTACCGGATTCCGTGCTATAGGGAATAAACTTTTTCTATGGCTAGCTAGGACCGCGATGGTCTATGGGATATGCAGGAGATGCGCTTCTACGCTATAGAAATTAAGTGGTATAACCTTGTTTTGGGATACCTATGGCTTTAATAGGTTAATCTAGATATTAATTGGCCTTTAGCCTTGTATTAACACTAGAAGTCTTAACCGCGTATTATAGTTAAAGATTAAAAGACTTTCTTAAACTATGTGCAAGAGAAAGGGTGGGTGTATGCTATATATGCCACTCTTAATACTAAGAATGGGGACGCGGAGTATTTATTTTTGGATATCCGGCTATGCGCAGTTAAGGAACTAGAGATTTTATAGAAATATGCGGACCTAAAGGATATTGCTGATAAGGAAGCTGCGCACACCTTGCCTAACCCTATGTTGGTGGAGTATAAGATAGATATAGGAGATAAGGAACCTTTTTTTGGACCACTATACAACCTGTTAGAAAACGAGCTGGCAGTATTGCGTTAGTATATAGTGGATAATCTTTAGAGAGGATGGATTTGGCCTTCTATAAGCTGGGTAGGGGCACCAATTATATTTATACCTAAGAAGGACAAGACCCTTCGCCTTTATATTAACTATTAGGCGCTAAACAAGATTACTGTAAAGAATTGCTACCTACTACCCTTAATAGGGGAGCTTATTAACAGGCTATTAGGCGTAAAGATATTCACGAAATTGGATCTAAAAGATATATACTATTGAATCCGGATTAAAGCCGGCGATAAATAGAAAACGGCGTTTTAAATATAGTATGGCCACTTTAAGTACCTAGTGATGCTATTTGGGCTTACTAACGCACCGGCGACATTTTAGGCCTATATTAATAAGGCATTATTGGGCCTATTAGATACGATATATATAGTCTACCTTAATAACATTATAGTCTACTCTAATAACTACGAAGCACATATATACTATATGTGAATGGTACTAGAAAGACTACGGGAATATAAGCTCTATATAAACCTAAAAAAATGCTTGTTTTATGTTACTAGCATTAATTTTCTGGGCTTTATTATTAGCGTTAATGGAGTGTTAATGGGGAAAAGCCGGGTAGATGCTATTAGGGAATGGCCATACCCTATAACGTTTAGGGAAGTATAGGTTTTTATAGGTACGGCGAACTTCTACTAAAGGTTTATTGTTTATTACTTATAAGTGATGCTCCTAATTACTAATCTACTAAAGGGATCTAAGGATAGCAAGAAGTTAGGACCCTTTGTATTTGGGGAAGCTGCTAAGTAGGCTATAGACCGGTTAAAGGATTTGTTTATATTGGCGCCTATCCTAATATACTTCTACTGGGAGCTACGTATATACCTTAAAACGGATATATCCGGCTTCGCCCTAGGGGCAATTATATCTTAATTAAAAGACGGAGAATGGCATCCTGTGGCGTTTTAGTTAAGGAAAATGACCCCTATAGAGCAGCGTTATATAACGCACGATTAGGAGCTGCTTGCGATAGTTATAGTAATAAAGCATTGGTGACATTATTATATAGAAAGCAATTATTCTATTAAAGTCCTTATAGACCATAATAACCTAGAATACTTTATGACTATAAAGGTATTAAGTGGTTAACAAGCTAGATAGGCGGAGGTACTATTATAGTATAACTTTAAAATTACGTACCGCCTAGGAAAGATAAATCCCGCTAATAGGTTATTAAGATGTCTGGATTATAAGACTGGGAGAATCTAGGATAGCACAGGGGAAATAATTCCTATATTATAAAATTTGCTTAGGAAGAAAGAAGAGTCTTTTTCTGGAACTATAGAATTCCGTAGTAGGGCAGAGGTCCTGGCAATGCAGCTGTAAAGCACTATAATAATGGAGCCGTAGGATATGGTTACGGACTAGGTTATAGACTAAGCAGATATTATAAAGTTAGCGTACCCTAGAATTAGCAAGAATTCTGTGGGATATGCTAGGGGTGTCGCGGTACTTTTAACTCAACGGCGTACTAGCTGTGAGTTTCCAGATCTAGAGGGGATAGGCGAGATGCCTATCTATAGCGTGGCATACTATACAATGGTAGGAGAATCTGCTGGCACTAATGGTTTAAAACGTCTTGTGCCACGTCTAGAGTCTGTAATAGTGGCGGGTAAAACGGAAATAAGCGATCTATATAAAACCTTTCTGGATCTTCTTTTTTAAGCATAATAAAGGGACGCCTTTGTTTTTAGGGAGAGGTAGAAAGATGTAGTGGAGACTAACTTGGCCGGAGTTACTAAGAAGCTGTGGTAATAAGACTAAAAGGGTTTGTTGTGCTTTAAGGGTACTATATATGTCCTAAAGGACTAAACGGTTTAAGACAAAATTCTAAAGGTCTTCTATAATAACCCTCTTAGGGGTTACTACGGTGCTAATAGGACCCTTAAGGCCGTTTAAAGGAAATACTTTTGGGATAGAATGTCTAAAGAAGTTAAGGACTATGTATTAAGATGTAATATGTGCCAAAGGGTACAGATACCTAGGTATTGCCTATATAGTGAGTTATTAGTGCTTCCTATTCTATAGGGACCCATGTCAGAATTAACAATGGATTTTATAATAGGCTTACCCCCTACTAAAATAAGAACTAGAGAGGTTGCTAACGCTATTCTAGTAATTATTGATAGATATATAAAGTTTTTAGGGTACTTTACTATTTTAATAATGATTATAGTAGTAGAACTGGCAGACCTGTTTTTAAAGCGGTGGCTCTTATTTGGCACGCTAAGGGGAATTGTGTCTAATAGAGGTACCGTATTTAATAGCGTATTTTAGTCTTTATTCTGTCTCTTATTGAAGATACGGCGAAGGATAAGTACTGCCTTCTACCTGTAAATAGATGGGTAAACAGAGCGTCTAAATGCGTTGTTAGAATACTACCTCCGCTGCTATATTAATTATTAATAGGATGATTGGCCATTATGGTTGGCTCTGGCGTAATATATGTATAATATAAGCATCCACAGTAGTATAAAAATGACCCCTTATAAAGCACTGTTTGGGGTAAAAGTAAATGACCTTTAGAACGTTAAGGACATCGTTCCTAAAAGAGAGGCACTAGTGGCGTCCGAGAGAATTAAGTAAATGAGAATTTGTAGAGAAGAACTTAAAAAGCACTTGCTAGACGCCTAGGCTATATAAAAAAGGTACTATAATAAGGGATATATGCCTAAAGAATTTGAAATAGGAGACGAAGTCTTACTGTTTATAAAAAATATCCGGATGAAACGTATTAAGAAGAAGCTGGACTATAGGTGGCTTGGACCCTTTAAGGTAGTTAGGAAAACTAAAGGAAATTAAGCCTATAAATTAGAATTGCTGAAATTATATCTAATATATCCCATATTTTATGTTTCCTTATTAGAGTTATACTAGAGAAGAGATGGTGTGGAACTACCCCCACCTAGCGAAATTAATGGGGAACTAGAATGGAATGTAGAAGACATTCTTAATTAAAGATGGTGTTAGAAGAAACGCGAATTTTTGGTTTATTAGGAAGGATACTCCTAGGTGTATAATAGTTGGGAACCTAAAGAGCACCTTTGGCTAGGATGCGATATAGCAATTAAAACTTTCCTAAAGACTATAAATTAGGATTTAGTAACGGTTCCGGATATGCTATAGGCGAGATAATAGGGAAGACCCTATAAATTAAAACTATAAGGTTAAGTATAGGTATTAGAAACAGGAACGTTTCGCTATTATAATAGGGATCCTAGAATCCTGTAAGAGAAAGCTATAGGGATCCATATAAGAACCACTAGGGATACTGTCCAAAGAAGACGCTGTTTAAGAATAAGTAGTAGTACTAGAAGAAGGGGCCCTGGGGACTTAGAAGGATTCCCTAGGGATAAAAGGAGAGTATTTAGTCTGATACTAGAGATACGCAGTAGAGTTAATAATATGAAGAGGACCAAAAAGACATAGAGTAAAGATTCAGAAATTTTAAGAAATTGTAAAGTACCTATAAGAACACCACCCGTTCATTATATATGGAAATTATGGCGGTATGCTGCTTTTATATAAACTGTTACCAAAAATAAGAATAGAGGTATCTCTAAAGTATAAAGTCAATTCCTAGTACTAGGGCATCCTGGAGGCACTAAAGAGGCACCCTATAAAGCTATCCTATAAGAAGAAAGAAAGAACAAGATAATAACTTAAATATTAGAAGTAGTAATGGGAGCCTTCTCCTCTATCTTAACGTTATTGTTAGTAGTATTATTAACACTCCTATCCCTGGAAGCATTAGCATTCTTACTAATATTCTTCTTAGAGTGGCGAGAACTAGACGGACTACTACGACTAGGGGACTGGCGGGGAGAACGTTTATCTTTGTTACTATCCTTAATGTTATCCCTAGGCTCCAAATCGGTATCTAGGCTGGGATTAGAAAGTTAACAACTAAAGAGTTAGTATAGTTCCTGAATATGTTATTAAAGAGACTTACCTGGCTAGAAAGGCCCGCGTAAGAGTGTAAATGTTATTATTTATAAAAATGAGCTGCTTATATATATGCTCCTAGATACTATATGTCCAAGATTACTGTGTCTCTATAGCAGTAGAAACCCTTATTAAATTAAAAAGGCTGTAAGCAATGGAAGACACCTTCTGTCCCTATTTATTACTATTTTAATATAGATAAAAATCCCTAATGGCGTGTTGGAGCCGGCGAGCCTTATATATATAAACAGCGGGGATTTAATATAGTTAGTAAAGTCCAGAATAGGATGGAATAGGAAATACTAGAACATAGGTCTTTTTCTAGCTGTAATAGTAGGAACACTTGGATCTGTTCTTACTAGAGCGCGGTATTTTATAGGCATGGGATGGGTCTAATGTGAGCGCGTAAACGCAACAACGGCAGCACTTCAGAGAAACCACTGTAGGAGTAATAGAAGTGGTCTGTAATGCTAACAGAGTAGGGATAATGCCGCCGCCAGTCTAGGGACGCGTAGTATAATCACAAGCCATTGCAAGAGAACACTATGGGAAGTTAGTATTATTAAGTTAATAAAATGGGGATCCTATTACCTATAAACGCGTTATAAGAAGAGAACAGAGTAGTAGAAGAAAGAATAGCTAGAGATATAAAAGCTAAAAGCTGAGATATAATAAAAAACGGTCTGCTAAAAGGCGAGACGAATAGTATTGTTAATAGAAAAACGTGTAAGAGACAACAGCTTATAAACTAAAAGAAATTAATATTAAGATGTTATTATTAAGACCCATTTTAGGTGAATAGGGATGGTAGCTAGTTAACGCGTTGTATAGGATAACCCCCAGATTAGCTTATAATAAATTCTTATAATAAGGAAGGTAAATCCTATTTAATTTTTATTATTATTATTAAAGTTCTATTATGAAGGCACTATAAGAGCTATAGTGGAAGAAGAGCAGAGAAATAGAAAGATAAAGTAAGGTTCTATACTAGTAAAGAACTGGCAATAAGCCGCATTATAGAGTACCTTTCCACTAAAGAATTTCCCTAGTGGTTTTAGCCAAAACTCCATAAGAGATTATTAAGAGGCGAAGTCTTGGAGGACCAAGACCCTTAAAGGGGAGGTAATTATAACGGAATCCCCCAGGAGGTACATATTAGATAAGACAGTAGGAGGTTTTATTAATATCCTACCTACGTCCCATATATGTTCCAGAAGAGACATAGTTAGATAGATAGGGGTAAAAGGTTTTACTAGTGTTTTAGAAGGTTTATATAAGAAGCTAGTTCTCCTCTAGAGAAGAACTAGTAATTAGTCTTTAAATAGAAGTGGTTAGAAGTATTTGTCCTTTAATACGTGAAACTTATTCTACCTTTAACTTACCTTTAACTTACCTTCTACTTACTTATAATACTGTCGATTAGATAATTATATGTTCCGGTTAGGCTGGCCTCTTACACTTTTTATCCTTAATAGGCACGGCTCTTATATAAATATAAAGTTCTTAAACTATTATAATATACAGTAAATACTTATGGCAGTATACCTACTTTATTTAACTTATAGACTCTAGCCTCTAAATATTTATCTTTTTTTTACTGCTTATAATATATTATAGCTGGGAGTTAAATTAATTTCTTTATAAGAGCTAAGGCCTCTACTCTCTTACTAAAAGAGACTTCTTTTAGTTATTTTGGGCCGCCTATAGAAAGGCTTTTACTATATCTAATATTAAAAGCGGATAGAAAAAGACAGGCCTCTACCCTTTTAATTCTAGCGTTATTATAGATAACGTGTTTTATAAGCGAGCCGTCAATCCAAGTAAGCTGTTACCCTTAAAACCCCACCAAAAATTAGAAAATCCGTACCTCAATATCTTAACAACCACTTAATAATAAATTCTAATAATTTAGATTTAGACTCTCATATATACTCTATAG
>Ga0307507_10003429_pt1 | contig 30790 bp, 33 predicted proteins | sample 7_EM_MG_FD_207223 | JGI IMG/M metagenome (GOLD analysis project Ga0307507, IMG submission 207223) | Populus trichocarpa ectomycorrhiza microbial communities from riparian zone in the Pacific Northwest, United States - 7_EM | ecosystem: Host-associated > Plants > Roots > Unclassified | place... | reverse complement strand
CGCTTTTCCCAACCAACCCCCCCCCCCCCCCCCCCCCCCCGGGACGCCCCTAAAAAAGAAGGGTTGCTTTTGTGGGCATACCGTATTATGCGATCGCCTCACAACTCGCCACCACTATTCCCTTCGACCTTTGAAATCTCCCGCAGCGGCTCAACTGCTGATGCTAGGTATTCAATGTCAACGTCCTCGTCGTCGTCGAATACTGGTCTAGTAGGTACTGGTGGTACAGGTTCCGCTTCGGGTTCAGGAAACAGCGCAGAGGGTGCGGGTGGTGGAAATGGAAGTGGTGAGGGTAGAGGGCACGGTCAGGGAGTACATTCCATCGAGGGCTTGAAAGAGGTATTCTTCCTCCTGCTGTCGAACCCATCACCGATAATTAGCCTACTGTTGCTGCTCTTGGCCGGGTGCATCGTTATACGCTTGTTTGGGTTTCTAATTTCTCGAAAGGCGGTTATAAATACTCAAACTCAGACCGGCCGAAGGAAGAGTCGATTATATCAGGCTACCACAGTCTCCCCGTCTAGTTCTCCTTCCGGCCCGCCTGATGCACCCGAAGTTGCCTCACCTGCCACGGCTACGAAAGGATTCAGAACAGGAGGAGATGTCGTCCGGCCATTTTCGAGTGCTGGGGCTATATCTGCTCCTCGAATGAGACACCCGACGGATCCTACACCTACCCCATCATATCCATTCCCTCGGATGGAGACATCGCGATCAATATCTAGTAGCACCGTGTCGGCTGCCTTCAGCTTGAATATGTCGCCGGGTACGGGACTCCAAGATAGGCCTATCCCATCTGGTACCAATACCCCGGCTTCATTTGCTTTCCAACCCCCCGGTACACAACCCATGTCTTCGTTGGAGAACAATGACTTCCCTGCACCGAATATGTATGAGCTTGCCCTGCTATTACACTCCGAGGCTGGGATAGACGCCTTCTGGAGCAACACCGTCAAGATCGCTACCAGTTGTTATAAGGCAGAGCGAGTTACATTGACCGTACCGTCTGATCTTACGGACCTAGAGAATACCCCTTGGGGCCAGAAGGCTACTTTTAACGTTGCTGAGGATGATTGCTTGTCGTTGACTTACATGGGAGATGCGGGGTGCGTGGGCGATCGAGAGGAGTCATCACCCGAAGAAGACGATGGGACACACGGCGTCCCTATCCCCAAAGAATTCGGTTCACAAACACAGTCGGAAAATAAGAGCGGATGGGAAGGGCTCGGATTGAAGGTAGAAAGCGATGATTATCTTTCCGAACCCTTACACATCGATATGAACCCGGACGAACCATTTACTCCGGTGACCATCGGATTGGCAGAAAATCATCATGATAACGCAAGGGAATCAGATTGGCTCTCTGAGACTAGCAGCTTGTCCCCATTGGAGCCTCCCCAGCCCCCACCGTTGCCACCAGAGTTGGAAAGACAAAGGCGGAAGGATATGACTGCTTCCGGAGGTGACGGTGAAGAGCTTAGGGGTCGGGTGTTCCAGACGCTGCAGCCGTTAAATTATGAGGCGGATGCGTTACTGGACGGAGCCGGTGTCAGTAGGGTATTACAGCGGGGGAAGGTTGTGGTTTTAGGGAGGGAATATAGGGATATCAAGACTCATCTTGAGGGGCTAGAAAAGCGGCGGAAGGAGGCCAAGGGAGCCGAGGAAGCTGCCGCCGGAATGTCAAAAAACCCACCATCTACCGCTGTTTCCGGCGACCAAGCGAAATCATTTGTATCGATACCTGAAGTAGCGTCGACACAGGGTGTTGAGAAACTTGACCTGAGTGCGGTGAACAATGGGGTGCAACAGGTACCCTCACAACCCCCGACGCCGTTATTTTTTACCGGCAAGGGCGTGCGTCTGAAAAGAAAGAGTGGGGGGGGGGACTATCGTGGACAGAATCCGGCAATGCAATTCTACTCTGCGCAGCAGCATTTACATCATATGCAAGCGCGTTCGGAGTCACCAGATAGAGCCCACTCTTACGAGGAGTACGAGCAGGCCCTCACATCACCATGGAGCCAATCGCCGGCCCCATCTCCAGCGCCAAAACAGGATCCACATGAAAATCCCTTTTTTGCTCCCCCAAGAGTTGACGAGGAGTCTTTTAATCCCCGAGTTAACAGTCCCGTATACTCGGCTCAAGAACAAGTCAACGCAATTGGGTTTGAGAGTGCGTGGACGGTCATCCACATACCGCTAATTCATCCTAGTCAATCCAAGTCGCTGAATCCGTCTTTTTCGTCAACGACATCGACTAATGTTCCCTACGGGCGCAATTCTCTGTTCCAAGGCATGATGCCCATGCCAGGCGATGAACGCTTGTCGAGGCACGACACGGCGAGCCATAAGAAGGCTCCTATCGCTATTCTTTCGATATTGAGTCCTGTTATCCCGTATCCGAGGAATTTGATTCACTCACTCTCGCATTTTGCGCCATTAGCTGCCACGGCATTTTCTTTGGCACAAAGCCATGCCAATGTTGTGAATCAACTCACTCACTTTCGGCATAGGAGGCCTCTGAAGCGGAAGGTGGATGTGGAGTCGATGTTGACTAATTCTTTCCACCATCCCACCCCTGCTTCGCCTGATAACTTTGGCGGTGCGAGCGTTACGAGTCCGAGTGAGATGAGCAGTTCGCTATCGAAGGATAGCTCATCAAGGGTTGCGAGCCCTGGTTGGGAGGGTGTTATGTTAGGGATGGCAGCTACTCACAGTGGTGGATCAGGTAGCAGGTCGTGGAATAACAGCGCGGCTAGCACCCCTGCTAGCCCGGGGATGGAACGACAGGAAGGATACTTTGGACCACCCCCACGGGGAGGGAAGATATTTAGTAGGCAGAATAGTGGGAATGTTCCGACGCTGCCCACTCCGCGAGCTACGATTCCGACTGTGGATTTGAAGGTTCGGGTAGAGGATGGGGAGACTGCTAGTTCTAGTGGACCTGCTAAGGGGAAGGGACGAGATGAGAGTAGCCATGCTGCTCAGAGGAGGAGGGCTGATATGGGGGTGGGCTCAAATAAGTTCCCTATCCGTGCGGACCTACGGAAGGGTACGGATCCAAATAAGACTCCGACACAATTCCTTGGTGGGATCGCAACCGAAGGGACACCACTATCTGTACTACCGGGATTGGAAACGGCTCATCAACAATATCGCCGTGGTCGAGCAGCACCCCGGAGGAAGCGGTCCGGGTTGGCTCTGAGCTACTCACACACTTTACTGCATTCCTATGGTGCAGATTACTCCGCAACGTTCCAATCATTATACCCTACAACTCCATTTCCTGGGGCTCCGTCTGCACGGCATAGTACATCTTCCAAGTCGGCTACTCCTATCCACCCCTTAGATGAAATGCCTCCCCCCTCCAACAGGCTGCTAAGAACCATTATCGATTCTATTCCCGTTCATGTTTTCACGGCTTTGCCACACACCGGCGAAACGACTTGGGTTAATGCCAGGATGTTGGCCTACAGAGGATCTACGGTGGAAGGGTTCATGAAGGGACCTTGGGATGCCCTTCATCCTGACGACCGGGACGATTATGTGAAGCGATGGGGAATTGCCGTTCGGAAAGGAGAGGCATTCTCACATCAGGTCCGGATCCGCCGATTTGATGGGATTTATCGGTGGTTCATGACCCGTGCTGTTCCGTTACGAGATTCACGGGGTATTATTGTGCACTGGTTTGGTACTAATATGGATATTCATGATCAGAGGTTGGCGGAGGTGGATGCCGCGCGCCAGTCAGAGATGGCTGAATCGGAGTCTAAATACAGGTCGCTTGCGAACTCAAGTCCGCAGATTGTTTTTGCTGCCACGGCTAATGATGGGATTACCTATGCCAATACCCAATGGCAAGGATACTCCGGACAAACTCTTGCCCAAGCATTGCGATTGGGATTCATGGAACACGTTCATCCTGCGGATAGGCATAAGTGCGCCTTGCCGGGGCTTGGAGAAACTCTGGTTAATGGTCCCTCATGCCTTGGGAATTCATTCAAGATGACAGCGGGTTCTGGAAACCTTGGGACCCCTGGATCTGGAAAATTCGAGGAAGAGAAACCTACTTTTTCCACTGAGCTCAGGCTCAAAGATAAGCATGGAAATTACCATTGGCATTTAGTTCGATGTGTTAGCGTAGAGACCAATTTCGGCACCGGGGATGGCCAATGGTTTGGAACTTGCACAGATATCAACGATCACAAATTACTCGAGCAGAGGTTGAAGGAAGCGAATGATGCGGCGCAGAAGACAATGGAGAGCAAGACAAGGTTTTTGGCTAATATGAGTCACGAAATCCGTATGTGGCAGTGATAACTTTCCGCACGATTGTTCTGGCTAACTGGTGGTGGTAGGAACTCCTCTTATCGGTATATCGGGAATGGTTAATTTTCTCCTCGATACACCGCTGAATGGGGAACAACTTGATTATTGCCATACAATCTCCCAGAGCTCGGATGGGCTTTTGACTGTCATCAATGATATTCTCGACTTATCTAAGGTTGAGGCCGGCATGATGAGGATGAATCCTGAATGGTTTAGGATCAATACTTTGATTGAAGATGCCAATGAGCTCCTGAGTGCAATGGCCGTCGCTAAGGACCTCGAACTGAACTTTATCGTTGAAGATGATGTGCCTCCTGTGGTTTGTGGTGATCGGGTTAGGCTTAGGCAGGTGATGTTAAACGTTATTGGGGTATGTTATGCTTAGTAAACCAATATCGAGTGCCATATTGTCGGAAACTAATCCTTTGACTTGGCGACAGAATGCCATCAAGTTCACCGCCAAGGGCGAGGTTTTCTCAAGGTGGTCTGTCATAAAGGATGCCCAAGTTGGGGAAGGCGAGGTCATGCTACGATTCGAGTGCCACGATACAGGACCCGGTTTCGACAGGAAAGATGAAGAGTTGATGTTTAAACCATTTAGTCAAATTGACGGCTCTAGTACCCGAGCACACGGTGGCAGCGGGCTTGGCTTGGTCATCTCACGGCAGCTTGTTGAACTTCATGGTGGAAGCATGACTGCGAAGAGCGAGAAGGGCAAGGGATCGTATGCTTCGCTTCTGTTTTTCCTGATAGCATAGAGGAGATGGGGATACTGACAAGAACACAGGACGTTTATCTGCAGCTCAAAGTTTAGACTTCCAAGGAACCCGAACGACCCGTCGACCACTACACAAGCTGTAGTTACGCCTTCGGCAATTACGGAGTCACCAGACCAAAAACCGGGCATTCTTGAGTCTACCAGGCTCAACGATTGTCAATCGGACACTCCTCCAGGCCTGACGTTTAGTGAAGGCCATTCCTCGGTTGCCCCATCTTCGGCTAGCTCTTATCTTCTTTCCACAACTTCTGTCCGACCCGCTGGGTCTGCGGTTAGGCAGACGCATAGCCTCCCGATCCCGTCACCGCCCGATCCTGCTTCCATGCGACTTTCCCTTCCATCTATAGTCCAACAAAAGTACATGACATACACCCCTCCCCAACCCAGGCGGCGCAATTCAGCAGATTATCCCGGTCCGACAATAGATCCCGAGCTTGGCCGTGCAGTCTCCCCTCCGATGTTTTCCATATTAATTGTTTCGGAACAATATTATTCCCGAGTAGCTATTGCCCACCATATTAAGGTGACACTGCCTAAGGGTATTCCAAATCAAATCACGCCCGTATCCAAGTTTTCTGAATGCAAGGATTTAATTGGCGGAGAGGACCCCCTTATATTTACTCACGTTATCATTAATCTTCCCAAGCACTTGGAGATTATCGAGCTCTTGACTATGCTATTGAATAGTTCGATCCATTCGCAGACTACCACCCTCGTTCTCACCAATCCCACGCAAAGAACGGCCATCATGCAGGGCGCGGCAGATGTGTGCGATCGCCTAGGCCTGGGGTTACAGTTCATTTATAAACCCATCAAACCGTCACGTTTCGGCGTCATATTTGATCCGGCCAACGAAAGAGATGCTTCTATGGACAGGAATAGAGATTCTGCGCAGCAGGTCGTAGAGAGCCAGAAGAGGGTTTTCAGTCAGATGGAGAAAGACGTTGGGAATAAAGGATATCGGGTGCTACTTGTTGAAGACAATAGGGTGAATCAGAAAGTTCTGTTGAGGTTTTTGGCTAGGGTTGGGTTAGAAGTTGAGACAGCGAGCGATGGCGAAGAATGTGTCGAGAAAGTCTTTCAGCACGAGCCGGGGCATTACGGGCTAATTCTTGTGCATCTTCCCTCCTTTGTTCCCTTCTGGTCGACTAAGCTAATTTTCTCGCTAGTGCGATCTCCACATGCCGAGAAAAGATGGGTTCCAGGCCACCAAGGAAATCCGCCGCTGGGAGCATGAACACAAGGCTCCAAGGGTACCCATTGTAGCCCTTTCGGCGAACGTAATGTCGGATGTGGCAGATCGGTGTATTGCTGCCGGCTTTTCTCGATATGTTTCAAAACCTGTGGACTTTAGAGAATTGAGCTCAACGATCAAGGACTTGTTGCAGGATCCGCAGGATGGTGAATTCGGTCATATGGAATAAGCGGAGCGAGGCCGGTGGTTATGTCTTATATGTCTCTTTTTGGCTATTCCCCTTTTCTCTTATATCTTTTTATATTAAATTTTCATGTGTATTTGTTCCTTTGCTTTCGCTTTCCATCCCCCGTTATGATAGGTCTCTGATCTCTTTCTGCGGTATCTGCTTAATGGCTTTGCAAAAAAAAAAAAAAAGGTTTATTAAATTCGGAGCATTTGGAACGCTATCTCCCTCTCCCTCCCTTCCTTTCACCCGCACATGGCATGGCGTTTGTCTATTGGTGTATCTATCCATCGTGTTCTTGTTCCAGCGGGTGGTCATTTCATTTATTATATATTGTCTATTAAATTTTCGTTTCCTACGGTCAGTGTAGTTTTAGTTTAGTTTAGGGCCTGGCTTTATGAGCTTGTATTTGGGCAGAATATACAGTGGTGGGTTGATTTTGAATTTCGTTTTGTCTTGTTGAGTGGGAAGGGGAAGGGGAGGGCTTGATTGATTGATACTAGGTGGATGGCAGTTCTGCAAGGGTGGGTGGGCGGAAGAGAAAGAGAGGGATGTACTTGTACAGAGCGATGGGAAAAAAATGGTACTTTTTTTTCGTTGGGTGCAATTGAGTCCCCTGGTGGACGGCGGGATGGGTATAAGGGTAAGGAACAGTTAACCCGAATAGACAGGGGTATATTTGGCTGGTCAACTTTAGATGACTGTTCGATCACTTCTTACCGGACCTTTTACCTGGGAGTGCCAGTGGATAGAGCACCTAACGCGGTGATTATTTTCGTGCTAAGGGGTATAATAAGAGAGGGCCGAAGCGGAAGTTAGTTATATAGAGGCAGTGTTCATGATATCATAGTCGATATGTTAGAGCGGCGAGGGGGGTGGTTGATAACGTGCACACGCAAGTATATAGAGGGAAGGATAGATATTACGAGGATATATTATGTTTGTAGTATCACGTTCGCTCACACAAGGGGTATACGGAAGGGGGGGGGGAGCGCAATATGGCCGAATAACGCGCTCGTCGATATTATAACAATATAATACAAAGTCTAGTTTATTGGAAACTATGATATTATCTCTCCACTATGATACAGTACTTGCCTTTCTAGCAGCAGCAGAGGTTAGCTAATCCAGTCACGAAGGTTTTGTCTAGGGAAGAAGCGTGTGATGGATAGTGAGTGATTGGAAAGTATTATACTAACTTAGTAAGGTGCCGGGTGGGTGGCGAAAATACAATCTTGCCTTCGACTGGAAGGAAATAGCCTAACGGAAAGAGGGGGTGTGCCGTAGCCTATGACAAGAGGGTGGATTGATCCGAGGGTTATATGAAATATTGATGTTGGGAATTGGAATGTTGTGTGTTTGGTATACAGGTGAGAATTATCACTCGTGTACTAGAGTTGTGTACTGTTGCATGCCGTCGTCCAACCTATGATACTATAAGTTAGGCTAAAGATATATATCTATACTCTATGTACTTGTATGGCATCTAGAAGAGAACTTGCGTACACACATCCTTTGAAGAATCTTTGCCATCACCACCTGGCTCATGTACTAGCCGTGGCTGGCGTAGTTTGTCGGTATATAGAATACGAACAGAAAAATGGCCTGGACCACAACTAAATGAACAGACCAGTGTGGTTATGATATGAAAACTCCTCAAACAATAACTTAGCGTTTTGAAGGGGTTCTGTTTTAACCCTCCTGGGAAGTCAAGTACTAAGCTACTTCTTCTACCACTTATATTATACCTGTAATGTATATTTTTGTCTCATAATATTTAACTGGATTTATTTACAAAAATTACTGATATTGTGGTGCTCTTCTGTTATACACTTACCAGTGAATGGATGCCTGAAGACATTCTCCCACACACATCTGTAATCCGTAGCCCTCTCCAAATCCTATATTACTTATCCCCTACAGTCTTGATACTGCCGAATTTCCCTACATCTTGCTAAAGAGACACTAGTTAAAGTGTATTTCTTTGATTGGTAGATTTAACCTCAGAGAAGTGTAATGCTATCACATGACTCCGGATGCTGGTTAGTAAATATTGACAGGTGCATTACCTCACAACTACCGGCAGCATCGCTCTCATATTATCAGGTTTAGCGCTCCTGTTAATGGAAAAAAGATCTTCTACTCGAGTATTCTATAATAATTTGACCTGAAATGCTTTTGGTATCACTCGATTGACATTTCTGGAAACGTGCGAAGCTAGCTTTTTAGTTAGAATTTTAGCGTGAGGTAGGGAAATTCGGTGCTATTAACACTGCAGGGAATAACATTAAACCGTGGGTGAAAACAAACCAAATCTACATACCGTGACTAGTATATAGGATAAGTATTAGTTCCTTTGGTAACATTATGTGAAATACCCAGCTGGCGCAGTGGTTAATATGCATGAACTAATTAACCTCCTGTTGCAAATTAGCGGGAGCCCAGGAGTTCAATTCCCCTCATCATCATGGGTTATTATTGAACGATCCATCACGTAGGGTAGGAGAACAAAGGATACCTCACCTATGGGAACTGGGAGACTGAGGGCCTTAGGGCAAATCAGCAACTGCTACGAGGTGGGAGAATCCGACTCTGGACCTCACCCTTAGGGGTGAGGTTCGCGATCGGCGGGGTAGCAGAAAAGAAAAGAGAAAGAAAAAAAACTCTTTTGTCTCCTTTAGTTTAGAAGAAATAAGTAAGCAACTGTGGATCCTGATACTAGAGACCTCTGCGAGTATGATAGGACAGATATCATTGAACTAGTATTAAGCACCGAATAGCAGTGGTTCAGCTAATTCGAGTACGGACTGAAGGAAGATGGGAGGGAGTTAGATAGTCTAGACTTGGAAGTGGCGGGAGAGGGGGGATATCGAGGAAGGTGGATTTTACCGTTAGTAACTTATATCACAACCAGAAACTTACGTGCTCCGTCATATTATAGAATAACTACTCTAATCTTCAAATTAAAAGTTTAGGGAAAAACTTTAATGAAATGTGAAACCTAGTTCTATGAGAGATATATTAGAGGATAGAGGATTTTAATGCTTTACTTTAGTGGTCCCAAACAGCCAGTCCGGCCATTGTTTCAAAAAGCCTGGGTCAATCCCGTCGAAATTATGGGTGGCCGCTAGGTAGCCTGGGGATATCTGTTAATAGCCTCTAGGCTTTTCACTATCGATCACTCACGCAAAATATGAGAATAAGACAATGAGCTTATGGTGCTCTAGATTTCTCTTATTATTATAAGGCAAATTAGTGTCATCAACTGATCAATAATCACAATCATCATATTCATCCTAGTTATATCATACCTACTTGATCCCATCCTGAAGTTCCTTCGCACAATTCTTTTCATGACTCTTCTATGATACCACTTCTGGTGGATTTATTCATTACAGAAATAGTGTATTATGAACAATGAGTCCTGCTTACCCGTCATGATATTATAAGCTTCTTCAAAGTAAGGAAACCCAAGCAATTGCGCAGAACATCAGCCTGCCAGTGACCTAGGCCAGGCCCGGCTTTGGCTTTGAGAAGCCGCTTTCCCAGTCTGGCCGTGCCCAAAGCCGGACGGACGGACTGGCCACTTGGGATCATTGCTTTACTTCTTGCACTCCACGCTACATGAAAGAGCATTACTTGCAGCAATAATAGTGGCTAGTAGGAGCAACTACAAAGTATTAATTTTCTGTTTTCATTATAATAATATTCTGACGTAATATAGGAGGTTGATATTAGGAGCAGTCAGCAGACGAAGTCCGTTGTCAAGCATGGATATGGTCACTTTTGTCATCGAGCCGCACTGACAGAAGGAAGGAGGCACCTCTAAGCCTAGGCACTCGGCCCACCTACGGCATTACGTCTATGCGGTGGGGTCTGTCTCAGACACCCGGCACCAGAAGGAGAAATACTGCTGAGCGCAGCTTACCCAGTGAAGCTTTGACATCACATGTGAATCGGTCACGTGAATCGTTCCCGCCACCCTAAGATATCCCCATACAAACCCTTTCTTCTTCTCCTCCTTAACCCCTCCAGATTAGTGGGTTATCGTCAGCAGTTCTCCAACTTTCCTTTTATCCTCCGCTAAACCCACCTCCTTTTTCCCGCCCTCCCGCAATCCTTTCTCCACTCAGACTCACGACGGAAGACTGCCGCACTCTTTAAAGAACTTTGGGCTGATAATAAGACTAGACAAAATGTCAACATTATCCGAGAAGCCGGCACTGCCATCGAAGGAGGCTGTCCAGCAGGAGGTAAAGCAGGACGTTCAAGCCGCCAAGTCTGCGTCGTTATCTGGCCTTCGGTCGCTGGTTGCTGGAGGTGTTGGAGGGGTCTTCGCCGTCATCAGTGGTTTGAATCTCTACGCGTTGATCCGATTCTTCCACCTTCTAACTCCAGTTTAGGCCATCCCTTTGACCTAGTCAAGGTCCGTCTTCAAACGGCCGAGAAGGGTGTTTACTCTGGCGCTTTCGATGTCGTGAGGAAAACTGCTGCCCGTGAGGGCATGGTTAGGGTATGTTTGACCCGGATTTCGTTAACCCCTCCTTGTCCCAACCATCTAAGGTTGTAATCGTTGCAAGAAAAAAAACAAAACAGGGACTGAGGAGCACATGCACAGGGGTTGTATGCAGGTGTATCTGCGCCATTGATTGGTGTTACACCAATGTGTGAGTTTTCCTTTGGGCATGTTATTTACCTTCGTGCACGTGCTAATTACCCCCCCGCAGTTGCTGTATCGTTCTGGGTTTGTCTCCAATCGCTCATTGCTCTCGGCTCAAACTGACAAATACAAAGGGTTACGACGTCGGTAAAAATCTTGTCCGCCGTTTCGCAACAGTCCGCGACAACCAAATGTCTATCGCCCAAATTTCCTTTGCAGGCTTCTTCTCGGCGATCCCGATGACCCTCATCACCGCGCCCTTTGAACGGGTAAAGGTTCTCCTGCAAATTCAGGGCCAGACAGGGGAAAAGAAGTATTCCGGCGGGATGGATGTCGTCCGACAGCTATACAAGGAAGGCGGTATTCGCTCAGTCTTCCGTGGCTCGGCTGCAACACTCGCTAGAGATGGACCTGGATCTGCAGCATACTTTGCCACATACGAGTATATCAAGCGACGCCTAACACCCGAAGGCGAAGGTAAGTTGAGCATGGGCGCGGTGATGGTCGCCGGGGGCGCCGCAGGTATGGCGATGTGGCTATTGGTCTTCCCTGTCGACACCGTGAAGAGTCGTCTGCAGAGTGCCGAGGGCAAGCCGACTATTAAAAGTGTCGTTCGCGAGATTCACGGAAGGGGTGGTTTCAAGGCGTTCTTCCCGGGTTTAGGTCCAGCACTCGCCAGGAGCGTGCCAGCCAACAGTATGTGCTTTCTGGGCGTTGAGTTGGCGCACAAGATGATGGATAGGACGTTTGGTTGAAATCATTAATGTTTCCTTTTTTCTTCTCTCTTTCTCTCAACACCTTTCGTGTTTTGTTTGCATTGCAGCCGGAGTCGGTGATAGATCGATCGATACGTGATGTAATATCATAATACACAGAAATACAGATACAGGTTATACAATCCTGGAGCACAATAGCGGTATGGGAGCAGTTTGGAATTTGATTAAGGGTTGATCAGTAATCTACGACCGGTCTAACTCTCAAAACGGGGAAAGGATATCCTCCCGGCACAGTAGCCCTCACCCAAACCTTTGCTACGCGACAATACCGGTAATCTACCCTCGTTAAACATGTGTAGACCGCACCATTCTGTGTTCTCTACTATAAATTCCATCATGTGTCATTCCCCCCACGACCGAACTCCGCAGCTTCCCTAAACACTGACTCTTCGGCTATCTCAGCCGCGCTTCGACCAATAGGATGACCTAGGCTAACGCCCCCACCTCCGAGCGAGTGATCACACCCAAGGTCTTAATACCGGTACAGCCACCGCTCGCCACCCCGCCGCCAGAGATTATATATCAAAACGAGTGATTTTTTATGCCGCTTTTTTTATATAGTACTTTTTTATTTTATTTTTTACCTCGGCACAGTTGACGGAATTTACACCGCGGTGAGCTTGGTGCCGGGCGATTCTCTTACAAACAAGGAGGAGGGGAAGATGGATGTGGTCAACGTACGCCCCGACACGAGTTTCGTACATCAAGATTCGTAGCCGTTAGGCCGGGGCATAGAAGGCAGCTTTGATATCAATAAATCGCTCACAAAGAGCCAAGAGCGTCCGCATCAGTATCGTAGAGAAAGTCTGGTGAAAGTATGTAAAAAGGTGGGCATTGCCACAGCGTGACTTGTGCGGTAACTAATTAACTAAACAGGTATATACGAAGACAAGACGGACAGACAAAAAGCCAGGAATGTGTGATGACACAGACTGGCACAAAGAAGAAAAAAAGGAATTGGAAAAGCACAGACGCCAGCCATGAAGTCGATAAAACAAAAGCCCCAAAAACCAACATCCAAAAACCAACATCCAAGAAACAAGAGCAAGAGCAAAACCGGAACCAGCAGGGTCAAAAATACTTTTTTGTACAAAAAAACTCACTCCACCATGACCTTTCCACTCTCTTAACCAGGGACCTCACTGCGAGAAACAGTCCACCGCCTCTTCCGTTCCCACCCACTTGCGTCCCAAAGGCCCGTCACACTGCCTGAGCCGCCGTCATCGCTGTCCTCGCTAACCGCGCTTGCGAAGGACGGACCGGTGAGGCTCAAGGGTGAGAATTCCTCTCGACTGCTAGGACGGGACTCACGCCCTGAGCGCGCGCTCCATAAACCCCCATGATTCCCAGAACCCAGCGGACCGACAGAGCTCGCGCTACGACGAACAGTGTTATTGCCGAATACCCTAGACATGCTGCCAACGCCACTGCCATTAAGTGTAAAGTTCCCGACCGGAGCGAGCGAATTAAGGCCGTAACGCAGGTTCGGGCTAACAGGGGGTGTGGACAGCGGGGTGTAAGTGCGGAGATGGTCGTTGTTTGCTGTAATTTTCAAATCGTAAACCACAGGCGGCGCGGGAATTTCGCCGGACGTGGGGGCTGAAGTGCTATGGTGATGGAAGACTTTTGGACTGTCGGTCGAATATGCTGGCGGGTCGGGGTCCAAGTCCTTGCGCACGGCCATTGTGAGCGAGGAGATGCCAATGTCTATTAATACTGGATGATGCGTGATGGCGCCGATCAAGGCGTTGCAGCCAGCGCCATGGGTAACAAGGATCAGCACCGTTTGGATTTCCTCTTCCTCATCCTCCACTTCGGCTTCCCCTTCGCTATCCGATAACGGGGGTGTCGGATTTCCGTCAGTATTCTCCCCAGTGCCGGAGTCGATTTCGGTGACGGTTACAGCGCTGGCAGAGGGCCTATTTTTTTTGGCCTCTGAGAAGCTGGTCTCTGTCGCACGCTTCCATCGAGTGGGGGAAGTTGTAACTTTGGGGTCCTCGCTCGAGTAATACCAAAGCAACTTCTTCCATCCGTTTTTAAAGCGGGTATGCATGCTAGCCCATTCCTCGCCGTACTCTGCTCCACTTCCCAATCTTGAAGAGTCCCATCCGAGATCAAACTCAACATACTCCTTGGCATGCGAGACGTAGCCAGTTGGAATTTTCCCGTGATTGGAGATTGCCCAGGTTGGCGAGGGCGCCACATAGCCGCCGGTAAAAGTGGTCGGTAGAGAGGTCGTCAGCGAAGAAATATTATATAATGGCGAGGCATTGACAACAGGAGCTGCAGAAATCCCACTTGCGGAGGAGGGCCGAATATAGTCCGCTTTCGCAGTTCCAATAAGTAAAGAAGTGGGAGGCGGCGGAGTGATGTCGACATAATAATCCTCAGCCAACCACTCCCCTAACCACGAATCCAATCGTAAAAGCGGCTTTGTAAAGTGAAATTTGGAACGATCTTCCGGAGTTGGCTCAATAGGGTTCTCGGCGACAAAGTGGGCATTTGTAACCTCTTGGTGATGGTGCTGAGCGATCCCCGCAGCAATGGACACACTCGTCTGGATGCAGCGGAGGAAGGGAGAAGAGTGAATAACCACCCTTATTTTCTTGGCCCTCTTCTTTCGCTTTGCTCCTCCCTTCCGCGCAGCCACTGACGGCGAGGGGGGTTGGTTCAACTGATTTCCAATCAACGTGGCGATTCGCATTCCTACAGAGCGGGATTGAGTCCATCCCCCGTAGGTGAGAGGTGTGTCGTATGGTGTTGGTGAGGTAAGCTGCCATTGAGCGTCGGCTTGGTCTAACCGGGCTCCATGGCGAACGATAAATATGTGAGAAGGGGCCGATTTGGAGAATGGCATCGTATGTGGAGTCTAGGGAAAATTAGGGACCAGACGTCGTTGTGTGTAATTAAACAACCGCGTAAAAGTGTAACCGGGTACTGTTCGGGAGAACAATCTGGCGAACGAAGACCTAGTTATAGGGGAATATCGAATGATGGATATTTCTTGGGGCCAAAGAAATTTATATAGAACTGGGGAGAGGTGTAGGTAAAGAGGCGAGCGAGTGGAGCGAAGCAGGAAGGGCCAGGTCGGAAGAGGGATCCCTCCGTCCGCTAGGGCAACCGGTAACTAAAGTACGAGTACAAGTAGACAGGTGACGGCTCAGTAATCAAAGTTTAGGCAGAGGGAGGGGTGTGCTCTCAAGCAGAAGGCCCTGAGCCTCTGTCGTACAGCTTGTAAGTTCTGCTTCAGCAACAATAGTTCGCGTTTATTCCGGTGCCGGTTGTCTCAAATGTTTTTTTTTGTTCCCTAGGCTCGGGCCTTGCAGACGAATCGCCGAATCCTTCGCCGCTAATTATCGGTGTCTTTGTATTGTGAGAAATCAAAAGTCCAATAATGATACTTTTTATTATTATCCTCTATCCCCCTTAGCGGTGAAAGATGACAGGGCGGAAGAGACGGACGGGGCGGGGATAGGAATTAGCAAGGAGGAAAGAAGCCGCTATCTCGCTTTATAAGAACTACTCGAGTACGGTAACGGGTGGTGGTGATGATGACGACAACGACGACGACGATGATGATGATGGGGATGATGGGGGAGGGGCAGTATTAACTTAAGGTGGAGAGAACGAAATCAAGGAAAGAAGTTTGAAACAAACTGGAGGGAGGAAATTGAAGATAAGTGACCTGCTTCACGACACTGGGACGATAGAATGATGGACATTAAAAAAGAAAAAGAAAGAAAAAGAAAAAGTGGGAGCTACACCCTACCCTCCTCCACTTGAGCACTCGAGTACCGATACGGCAAGCTAACAAAATGCTCCAGACCACACACACCAATACCGCACTGTAAACCACACTTCTCTCTCATACATGAATTGCTTCGAAAGTACTTGAGCATCGTGAACTTGCGACAAACGAATGATATTTTGCCCCACAATGGTGGCTAATGCAGGAAAGCACACACGCATGAAATTGGCGAAATAATGAAATATCATACAATACCGGGACTCGGTGCGGTGTCCACCCAGACTGATCCTCACACCCACACACATGCTGCACTCTCCAGGGCGCCACCAGGATAGAAAATTGAGATTAAAACACACACACTTCCACATTCACCCAAAAAGCAATATCATCCAGTCGTAGAAGCCAGCCCTCCAAGCTCACAACGTTTCCGCTCGGTACTTTTCCTTGGATCACACATCCCACGAAAATCCATGTCCCACCATCCTCTCCCAGAAAAGCACACATGATGGCACTCCAGCATTTGTCCCAATGATACTCAAGTACTAGTACAGTACTCGAGTACATAAATGGGTGGTTAAATTCACCCTGCCCAACCCCCAAGTCCCAATACTTAATTCTCTCGAGTTGTGATGCGAGGGCTAGGGATAGAGGGGTGGTACGGTGCATAACTAAGATGTTAGCAGTAATGGTGCATCTGAGAAATAGGCCCCTGATGGGATCTCTATTTCCTCTTGCTTGGGTCAGTTTTGAAGAGATATCCCGGGAATCGATCGATGAGGTACCTGTTCTCAAGGTCAACACGCCAATCAAAAAAAAAAAAAAATACTTCCTTCCAGGCTCTTATTAAGCGAAGGTTTATATTTCTAGACCCAGCTGGGTGTGGTGTGCCATTAATTTTTGACCAAAATCAACACCACTGCTGCCTTGCCCTGGTATGATACGGTAGCGGGAGATGGTCGATGATAATAGTGGCCCAACGAACGGAAGTATCCGTCCGTCCGTCCGTTCCTCCATAAACATCACCCCGAACTTAGTGAAAGCCAGCCGAAAGGAATTCAGGATTGACTGCAGCTCGCTACCGCATCCTCCATAACCAGAAGCCCATTCTATGAGTACTTCACGCCTCCTTCCCTCCAGACAAGTCAAGGATCCATTCAATCCGAAGAAATCCTCACTCAGTCACACAACACCCCGCATTTCGCCATCCCGCATACACCGGTAGATGTAGAAAAAAAGGGTTCACTTCAAAAAACATTGCTCGAGTATTCATTTTTCTGCACTTTGACATCAAGTTACCCCGCTTCATTACCCTCGCACATGGTCAAGTCATGCAACGAAATGGGGGCAAGGTGGAGCAGAAAGAAACACATCATAACTCTGCTGGTAAGCTGAGGAAGAAAGAAGCGAGGCGAGAACATGGAATGGGTCTGGAGACCGAGCAGAAGTTGACACCGGGTGGCCGCCCGTCTGCCGTGCTGGTGCTGTGACATTAAGTGAAGGGCTCATGTGATAATACTTTCTACAAAAAACAAAACTAGGGGACACGAAACATGATCATGTTTCTAAAGTTCCCTTTTATGAGTGCCTGTATCATACCCCACCCCTCGTATCCTACTGCATCGTATCCCCCCACCCCTAAGCGCCATCCGTCAATCCTTCATCTTGGGCATAAATTCCCATCCCCAGGGTTGCCCTACCATGTCGGCATCCGAGTCTCCTCCAAAACATAATAAAATCCCGTAATTCAAAACGTGGCATCTCCGAAGGCCGTACTCTACATGTCAGTTAACCTTTTAAGCCTCAATACCGTAACCTTCCTCCGAACAAGAGGGTCGCTCAGGTTGTGGGCTACCATATCAGCGCGAGGTGGTGCTGTACTCACTGTGCTGTACTAGTACTGGTCGGCAGTTTGACAAAACTGCTATCGTGCTTGTAGGAGCCTAGGAACAACAAAGGAAATAAGGCCTCTGACTTACCAATACGAAATACCCTTCTCAATCAGCTACCACAATTAAAGACGATAAGTCCCGCCCTCCAGACCTCGATCATGAATGGTATTCATAAGACTTTAACATACTGTATAAACATCGAAATTTGCATCAACTGCTCTACCTACCGATCGGGGGAATGTGAAAACGAGTTCATTTCACAAAATTCGGTACTCGTAGTGTCGAAGCATCTTTAAAACAGGACTGCTATTTGCATGCGGCCCAAATCCAAGCAGAATAGCCAAACCACGATGGCGCGCACGTGCAGTCTGCTTAAGACAAGCTTCGGCACGGCGAGCTCAAATCCACTGCCCCCACATAAAAATTTGAGGCTTCACCACCCGCACTGAGTGCTACCCTTTGACCCCTTACTATCTACTATGCGAATCATTGGATGAAGCTCTCCTCCAAGAATTTCAGGGCTTTGTCAGCCCTTCGAGGCTGGACAGCTGCGTGTTGAAGATGCGCATTTAAGATGGCACAATTCCCCTGTACAGTACTCGAGTAGCCAAAATCGTCTTATGGGTATGGAATTTTTAGAGCTGCACACAAGTGAATTCTTAGGTCCATCATGACGGCGAAGCCTTGGTACAACAAGCTGTCTGCCGCAGCCCATGACTGACAACAAATTTGCAAGGTGAAGGGCAGCTATACTAGTACTTCTGCAGAGTCTGATCTTGACCGCGGCGAACTCTTCCATTATTATTTCTTTCGCCTGTGATCTGGGATTCCAAGTACTCGGGTATGTCCATAGAAATCGGAAAGCGCAACCCTTGCCTCCAAAAAAGGTTTTCCGATTTTTACTGACACGCATGATGCGTACGCAGGGTGCCGGATAATTAGATACTTCAGCTCATTGTGCCGTGGGGGGTTCAGAGTCATGGGGTATCACCCGCTATATGACGAGAACTTGCCGGCAGGCCCCCGTGCTGCATTCGAGGCCTTTTGGTCGGGGGCAAGTCTTAGGTGCTGATATGCACTTAAACTGCGATATCTTTCTTTGGGTGGTTTGATGGGAGTTTTAGGGAATGTTAGGTCCGAGGATAAATATCATCGCATGCAGTAGTGCCCGAATTATATGGCCAAGTCCTGGTGAGGGAGTTCTTGCCTGACGTGTCTCTGAGAAAAGTAGTCTTTTCAAGAGTAGAGTTGTTCTGCTGCCCCGGTCGTGTGGCATCATACCAGAAGTGATGGGGGGATGTGTGCAACAGAGTGGCTTGTCTGCAAACATACACTCCGTCGTGCTTTTGAGCTTCAAAGGAGCCTACTCGAGTAGTTGGCTGCCTCTGGTAATTTTAAAAATGGAGTGGAGGTGGTTATCACACAATTCTCCACGGCTCTTAGCACTGTAACGTTACACTGTAACTCGCGCCCGCTTTATCACTAGAGCAACAGTTTTAACCTTTCTAAATGCTGATTAGTGCTCTGTGGCTCAGTTTTGTAAGAAGAGTTCTTAAATGAGATGATTATGGCAAGGCTTTGTTTGCACATTTGTTTACCGAATATTAATAGCCTTTTTCTTAGCACGGATGGAGTCCAAGCGAATTCCGTAAGATAACCCTAACCCAAGAGCCCCACCTGCGTCACAAGCAACTCATCCCACCTCCGGAGTCCGGAATCGACGCATGATCACAATCATCACGATAACATCACCTCTGCGGAGCCTTTCTAAAATCACTCGCGAAACAAACCATCAACTAACCTTACAAATGCCTAAAAAGCAGGTCGAGAGTTCCAAAAAGGCTGCTGGAAACGCGAGGAAGGCGGCGGCAGCAGCCTCAAAGGCCGATGCCGAAAATTCACGCAAGGCAGCCGAGGAGGCTCAAGAGTGGGAGAAGGGTGCCAAGAGTAATGCCAAAAAGTGAGTTTACTGGGGAGCACATTTCTACACTCCGTTGCTAAGATTTTACCATTAGAGAAGCAGCTGAGGCCAAGAAGCGCGACGCGGCTGCCAAAAAGGCTGCTGCGGCTGCAGCACTGGCGGAGGAGGAAGCTGCACTTCCTTCGAAACCTAAGGCTACAAAAGCCGGCCCAGCTAAGCGGACCAAAGGGATCGACTCTGCGTTGGGATCTCTGAACGCTAGCAATGTCGACGACGCCCTCGATGCTTTGACCCTAGCTACCGGCGCCGACAAAGGCACTGTCGACAGACATCCTGAAAGACGTTATAAAGCTGCATACGCCGCATACGAGGAGCGTAGACTACCGGAGGTTCGTGAGGAGCATAAGGGGCTTAGGCTTGGGCAGATGAAGGAGTTGATTAAGAAGGAGTTTGAGAAGAGCGAGGAGAACCCATTCAACCAGGTTAGCAACGTGCGCTACGACGCTACCAAGGATGAGATCGCGCTTGCAAAGAAGGTTGAGATGGAAAAGATCGAGGACAGGCTTGGTGGGAAGTAGCTGCAGTTTTTTCCTCTCTTGTTCTCTTGTTCTCTTGTCCGGCGTTTTATCATGGTGGGTGGGCGGTGGACTTCATTGTAGTTGGGGTGGGATACTTGCGCTTGTGTTTTACTATGGGTAACCGTTTCTTGTTGAACTCTCTTACCTTAGCTTGACTGAAGCTTTGGCATGCCATGGTTTCGGGCCTTTGTCTTTTTATTTACCCTCCGTCGAACAAAAAGCTTAATCTTCCCAAGTTGTTTCGTGATATCCTTTGTTTGGTTCCACCACTAGTATGGTTCGTTCAGCTGTTTAGACTATATATTGAGGCTTACGGGACAATTGATGAAGCTTATTCCAGTTGGTATCCTCCTTTCTGTGCAGGATGTCGAACAAACCCCCCCGCCCTTCACCACCTCTGTCTCCTCTTCAACCGCCACGTACCCGGCGTGCCTCGGCGGTGTCAACGACTAATTCTTTCCAGAGCGAGTTGCAACTACAAGAAGCAAACTCATGTTCGCTCACACCTATAACGCAAGGAGCTGTAACATTGGTCAATCTCCCACCACCTCTACCACCCAAAGATGAACCTCTACAGTTATCGCCCGGGGTTAGTGGTCACGCTTTCTTGCTGGATGGAAAATTCAAACCACTTTTATCGCCGCTTGGAACCAACGGTGATATATACGTCGTTGAGCCTGTCGGAGCAATAGGGGGAAGAACGTTATACAAGATAATAGAGAACAAGGACACGGTATCCAGTCCAATGTACCTATATGATGCTATACTGGATGAGTTTGTTTTGAGCACCAAACCAAGGCGTTTCCCAACTACTTTGAAAAAGTCAGGGCGGGGAGGAGGAGGGGTGGGGCGCTCGCTCTCCGTCCCTTTAGGGAAGAGTCCAGGTTCACAACAAGAGCATGTAGGATTAGATAAAAGCGGCGAGGGGGGTTCTAGCTCTTGGTTACATATCGATGTTCATAAGCCCATTCCGATCGTGGAGAATGGTCCCCCATCTGCTATTAGCAGCAAGTTTACGGAGGGAGCGTTGTCTACGTCGGCACCTGCAGCTCAGGGCCCAGTTGAACCTAGTAGTGAGTTTTCGCTCGCAGGACCAATATCTGTCATCATTGGCTAACGCTGCCCTCACAGCTCCTCATCCGCCCAGGAGCCCACGGACAATTTTTGGAAATAACGGTCTTTATGATTTTCCTATTCAACAACTTTTGCTTCCTGCTCCTACGCACGCGATTGGATTATCATTGGCAACTGGATACTCACCTGTCCTATCACGTACCATGAGAGTAGAAATCCCGCTCGATAATCCATCGTTTACAGATTCTGAGCTATTCAAGCTGCTGCGGCAGGAACAAAGTAAGCTTAGTGGGATCTTCAGGAGATACTTTTCATTGCGGGGTATTCGATCCCTGAGATTTGTGGGGGTACGCTCTTTTTTGTCCTTTGATCCTTCTAGCCTACATGTGTTGATATTATAGCAACCAATTGGAACAGGCTTCTGGGTCGCCACGTGATCACTTCTCGCTCGCTTTCTCCCAAAGCGAGCTGCTAGCTTGCTACCGTCGCCCCCCCGCCCTCGGGCGCTTTTGGGCAGACTGGCTAGTGAAGATCACGACCGATGAACTGCTCACATTAGAATTTGTCGAGGGTTGGCTTCCGCAGCGAATATTCCTAGCAACCGCTACCCCACTCGCTATAACTAGCCTTGGGGTATGTATGTGGATATTTTACGGTCCGGAAAGGGTATTCTTTTCTGCGTTTTTGTTTGGGGGACTCCTATTGGCTATCCAAAGTGTAATAGTGGGCCTATTAGCTGTATTGAGTTTCATTACATAGTTTTATAACCTCCACCGCTTGAAATTTCCTTCAAGAATTGGAAATGACCACATTCTCGGGTTGTCGGTTTAAGACACAGCCTTGTGGTAATTATTACGTGCTTGCGCTGTTATCGATTGTGGGGTATAAATTTCCTCATCCCCGTATGGTCTGGGCTTTTCCTTGGTAGTCATCTAGATCGCAAATACATGGTAAAGAATGGCAGTGGATGATAAGCCCATGAGCGAAGAGGAGGATTGTATAACTGAGCAAAACACTGAGTTTAGAAGTTCAGAGGCTGATACAGCCCCCCTTAACCTTGTTCAAAGAGTGCAACGATGGCGGCAGCGAAGAAAAATTCAGAACTTGAATGGGAGGATATTTGTTTCTGGATTCGGATTGTTTGCTGATGGATACTTGAGCGGGGTAAGTTCCCTCACTCGGATGTTCTGAATCATGATATATAAGCTGACATTTTAGATCATTGGCGCTGTGAATATCCTTATGCGGAGAGCATGGCCAGCGGAGTATACTCCAGAGAAACAACGGCTCTTAACTTCGGTAGCTCTCTTGTTCCTGTGAAGGGGGCTATTACTGAGTGCCCCTAGATCACGTTTGCTGGTATTGTCATCGGGCAACTCAGCTTCGGCTGGCTTGTGGACAAATTTGGTCGCCGTAATGGCATGAAGGCCTCTGGAATCATAATTATTATTTCCTCCCTGATGACTGCAATCCCATTCCCCGGACCTATCCCGCGAATAATCGATCTCCTAGTCGCCTGTCGCTTCTTCACTGGCGTGGGTATCGGCGGAGAATACCCGTCAGGCAGCGTAGCCTGTGCAGAAGCCGCAGCACTCCGCCCTGAAGGCACGAGAAACCGCTGGTACATTTTCTGCACAAATCTTATGGTTCTCGGGGTATGTCTTCACCCCAACAAGCAAGAATGAAGGGCGCCCACCAAGTTGATTTGTGCAACAGGGCTATCTTGTAGCGAACACAGTCTCAACAACAGTCGTGGCATTGACCGGCCAGCATACCCCAAGCCAATGTTCTAGTGCTTTCCGCATCCTCTTCGGCATCGGCACCATCTTCGCCCTGATAGTCTTCGCATTCCGCCGCTTCGTTGACGAAGGCGAGCAATACGAACAGGTTCGGAAGGACAAAGTAGAGATATCGTACAAGACCGTGATAAGGTACTACTGGCGTAGCCTCGCAGTAGAGAGCTTAGTGTGGTTCCTCTGGAACGTCACGTCATTTTCGTGCACTATCTTCGCGCCGAGGTTGATCGAAATGATTGGCACACCAGGACAGAGCCTTGTGCAGGTCTTTGGGTATACCGCTTGCATCTCCATGTTTCATTTCCCAGGCGCGATTGGTGGGGCATTCCTTAGCGACAAACTAGGCCCTAGAGCAATGTTGGCCATGGGAAGTTTTTGCCAGACCCTTATGGCGTCCCTGCTCGGCGCATTGTGGGCGAAGGTAGAGCTTCCGGCTCCGGCTTTCATATTCATTTTCGGGTACCGCCTTCCGCCTTCACACACCGATTCCGTAACCTATACGCTAATGTATTAGATTCTTCGCCATGTTCGGCGAAGCAGGAGCGGGCAACAACATTTCGCTCATAGTCTCACAATCAGCCGCCACCCCCGTCCGCGGCAAATTCTACGGCGCCGCAGCGGCATGCGGAAAGGTTGGGGGCTTCATCGGCACTCATTCCTTCATTCACCTCATGGAGGCCTTCGGCGGTGAGGGATCCAAGTTGGGAATATCCGGCCCATTCTTTGTTTGCGGTGGGATCACATTGCTGAACAGTTGCGTGAGTTGGTTTGGATTGAGGAATATTAAGCTTGATCAGAAGAGTTTAGATAACAGAGATCGGGAGTTTGCTATGTATTTGGAGAGCAAGTAAGGGTGGTTTGGTTATTTACTTGTTCGTTACGTTACGTTAGTTTTTCGTAGTGCTTTCTGCAACTAGTCGGGTTATGCGCATTTGGGTGTACGAATCGAGATATGGAATATTTAGTAGTGAGGGAAATGTTTTTGTACATATTATAGTTGGACTAGGATGTTTAAAATGGGAGTCCCAAGTTACTTGTGTTCACCTTCAGGTTGAATTACTGGGAGTCAGGATAAATGAGAAATCGCTCTCGTCTTTAGGTTTGGCCTCTGGGATAGAGTGAGGAGGTGGCTGAACAAGCGGGTTTCATACAACAAATGTGGCGAGTGATTTCCTATGATTATAGGTTACATTCTTTTAGGAGCCTCGTGAGCGATTTTCCCAGTGCATATGTCAAATTGTGATTTCTATGGGCTGACTGAGTATGTTGTAAGGCCTCGGGTATATGCATATGGTGTTGTTTGGTTAGAGGGGATAGACGGTTTAAAGATCACTGATTGATCAAAGTTGGAATGGGAAAACTCGTGGACACATAAGGTTAGTGAGATGGTCTTAGGATTGGGGAGAGGGAAGAAGGTGGACTGGCTTCGAAGTTAAAGAGCAGGAGTGAGGGAAATACAGGACTTTCTAAATGGACGAATGATGGGTAAAATACAAGTAGAAACGAGGAATGACCACATACTGTACAGTACATAGTGACTAATGCTGACTGCCAGTTGAGCTAAGCCCGAATTAGGTATTAAGAACTAAAGTAGGGGTAGTATTGTATCTAGTGGTATACCAACTTAAACACTTGGTAGTATGGTCTCTAAATATAAATAAGTTTTGTAAGGACCTGGGAACCTGTATTAGCAAAAGGTTCAAGCTAGTTCTAGAGTTACTTGGCCATTCTTGGTATGCTTGGATGCGCAAGTCCACTGTGATACCTCCACTGGGGTCTGGTTATTCTACTTGGGCCTTCGCTTGGCTGTCCTGGTCTTAGGCTATCCTCCATCGGCAAAAATAGTTCTTTACACCTAATACTCGCGCGGCCGAATTGGAGCTGGGCACTTAAAGTGGCAACGCCCATACAAAGCGTCCGGCTTCAATTCGGTTGCGCTAGTACTCAGTGCATCTAATCCACCAAGTACTCGTATGGTCTTCCTGGCTTCACATCTTATTTTGACTTCATACCGGTATCACATTGTCCAATCATTTGAGGGTTCGTGGCATGCATGACAATAGCATGCGCAGGGATGCGAAGGGATGCCAAGGTTTATCCCCCTTGTCAAATCTACTGAAACACGAACTTCAAGGCTGACATGGCTAGTGAATAACAAGTGAGAACCTTCCCTCGCAACGAAGACTTACAGAACTAGGAATAAAGTCCAGAGCTCATGGCTACAGAAGTAGAGGTTAAAGATGCCCTTGTCCGCCGACCGCCCGCTTGGAAGTTGAATAACGAAATCGGCAATGTTGCAGGGAATTCCTCCTTCTTGCCCGAGGGGGCTATATTCAGAGGTAAGTGGCTGCGAATCCTGGATGATGGTGAGAACCTAACATCCCATCGCCCGGTGGACAGAGCCTCAGAGTGGAGCCCCATCGCCCGCGCCCGAAGAAGCAGATGTTTATGGTGCTCCTGTTAGGAAACCGCCAGCTTGGAAGTTGAATTACCGAATCGGCCGCGGTACCTTCGGAACTGTATTCTTGGAGAAAGTCCAGGCGCGTTGGATGGAGTCCCCTGAGTTGTGGGCTGTGAAGAGGATGCCAAAGGATGCGCCAGACTTCTCCCTCAGGCAGTATCAAGAGGAGGTAAAGAATCTACGGGCATTATCACAAGTAAGTTTTGTCTAAACTTGCATGCGTTGATAACAGGCATTGGTCTCTTCTGCCTTATCTGAGGTTCTGTCTAACAAAGCGATAGTATGAGTGGTTCGTCCTATTCCAAGACACCTACGAGGACCTGGGCTGCATGTACATTGCGATGGAGTATATCCCCATCGGCGATATGTCGAAAACCTTTGTGAATGGCTATCAGTGGAATGAAAGTGATACGAGGGTAGTAATTAGGCAGCTGCTCCAGGGATTGGTAGTAATGCATAAAGAAGGTATCACACATCATGATCTAAAGCCCGAGGTCTGCACCCTCTTTTATTCCGAGCACGAGCTCGAACTAACAGCCACTAGAATATATTCCTCTCTCTCTCAGAGAATGAGACCCGAGTCCTCCATGTAAAAATTGGTGGCTTTGGTTGCTCAAAGCACATCCCACTCTTTAATGCCTTAAGGACCACTAGTGGCCCGCTAGACTACATGCCGCCTGAGATGGACACACCTATACCCAAAACTAGTGGGGTAGACATTTGGTCCCTTGGGTGTATCATGTATCGGATGGTCACCAGTAACCCGCTGTTCGACGGGCGCCTCAATGTATGGGAGTATGTCGTCGGCGCACCGTCCCCGCCCTCGGTAGTCAAAAACAGAGGCCTCAGTATTACCTGTGAGGACTTCCTCCGTGACGTCCTGCAACCGAAGTCAGAGGATCGGCCGAACGCCGAGGATTGTCTCAAGACGGGCTGGATTATGAGCGGAGACCCCAGATCCGGGAGCCGTATTGGATCGGATATCTATAGGAGGTTGTCTAAGATTGAGCTGGAAGCGCCGGATATAGATTCATTCTCACATACGGTCACTGATGGCGAGGCTCATGAGGCTCCTGCGAGGACTTGGTCGACTCGCGATAATGGTAACAGGCAGGTTGTACCCGCAGGTATGTCGCCGTAACGGTAGGGTGACGGTAAGAATCTAACCCCACATCTAGAATGGATAGATCCAGTGAATATTTTCCTAGAGCCCATAGCTGAAGAAATGGGGACCTATGGTGCCCTTGTTAGGGAACCGCCAGCTTGGAGGCTGGATTACAAAATAGGCACTGGCGCCTTTGGAACAGTATTCTTAGAGAATGTGCAGACTCGTGGAATGGAGTCTCCTGAGTTGTGGGCTGTGAAGAGGATATCACGAGCCTTGCCAAACTTCCCTTCCAAGCAGTCTCAAGCTGAGATTAAGAACTTACAGACACTATCAAATGTAAGTTTTGTCCAAACTTGCCTCCTTTCACCATAGGCATTTGTCTCATCTGATACGGGAGGTTTTGTTTGATGTTTCCATAGCACGAATGGTTCTTGAAATTCCACTCTTCCTATGAGGACCCTGACTATGTGTACATTGCCATGGAGTATATCCCTATTGGCGATATGTCGAAGACCTTTGTGGATGACTATCGGTGGAATGAAAGTGATACGAAGGTGGTGATCAAGCAGCTGCTCCAGGGATTGGCAGTAATGCATCAAGAAGGTATCACACATCGCGATCTGAAGCCCGAGGTCCGCACCCCCCCTCACCCCCAGCACGAGCCCAAACTAATAGCCACTAGAATATATTCCTCTCTCTCTCAGAGAATGGGACCCAAGCCCTACATGTAAAAATCGGCGACTTTGGTACCTCAAAGCACATCCCACTCTTCGATGCCTCCACTTACCTAAAGACCACCACTGGCACGCTCGGCTACATGGCGCCCGAGATGCTAGATACGTCGAAACATAAGACCAATAGGGTAGACATCTGGTCCCTTGGATGTATTCTGTACCGGATGTTCGCCGGCAGCCCACTATTCAAGGATCTATCGGAGGTATATCAGTATGTCCTGATCACGCCCACTCCATCCTTAGCACTCGAGAGCACAGGACTGAGTCTCACCTGTGTGAAATTCCTTCGTGAAGTCCTACAACCAACTCCAAGGGATCGACCGAGCGCCGAGGCTTGTTTGAAGAATGTCTGGATTATGAGCGACGCTCCTGGATCCGAGTACTCTATTGGAGAAGACCTCTACACGATGTTGTTTAAGATTAAGCAAGAGGCGCCCAATATGGATAACTTCTCTAATATTGTTACCGATCTGGGGGCCGATAAACCTTTCCCGAGGAATTCGCCCACTGTGGGGAGCCCAGCGAAGAGACGACGACTAGCATACTGACATTTGCAGGGGCTTTTGGTGATGTGGGAACTCTCAGTTTACATTAGGCAATCATGATAAGTAGCGGGTTCAAGGAGAGAGTTTCCTTCTTTTTCGTTTTCATAGTTGTGTTTTTTCTATTTGACATTACATTGTTACTCGGCTGGGGGATGTGAACCATGGGCTACAAATTGCTGCTTTGTGACAGGTTGATGGCGTTGGGTATTGGTATTGTAGGGTACGGGAAACCGCTCTCATTATGTTATGGTGAATATATGGTGGCGTTAAAGGTAAACTATGGGGTCGCATTTGTTTGTCAGAACTATTTAGTTAGCAGGATTGTACTTGAGGATAAACAGAATTCCTTCTCACCTTCTTGACCACCTCCAACAAATGGGTGAGTTTCTGCACGTCTAAATCAACACCGCATTCTAACTATCCTGCGTTTGAGACGAATGCACGGGATATAAGTTAGAGTAAAAGCTTCCCTACACATACTGTCTCTTATTATACTCTGCTTGCAATTCATATCCGTCAGAGCTCACGGAATTTCATGTTGATTTCAGAGAACATCCAGAATACTAAGAATGCTGACTAAGAGTTCTTCATCCTAATGTACAACTTTTCTATCTAATATGATACCGGGTTTCTTATTGCTAATAAATTATAAGACATTACTTTTCAAGAGAAGCAGGGTCCTACATGACATAAACATGCAAAGGCTTTGTGACAAGGATCACATAAGAAAAAGTTAATATATCAGATATATTTCAACTAATTGAAGAAACCTAAACAGTTTTAATAGCCGGTTCCCCTCCTATTTCGCGTTGCTCATGGTCGGGAAAAGTAAATGCAACGCAAAAGCAAGTGCAACGCAACGCAACACAACAGAAAGCCAGGTGCAACACAATATAAAGCCAGTGCAATGCAATATAAAGGCAAGTGCAAGACAATATAAAAGCAAGTGTATCGCAATTATATTTTTAAGTTTTATTGAATTAATGTACTCATACAGGTTATCAACTACATATCTATATCTTCAGATGAATTATCTGGCCTCAATTCAAGCTGACAAAATCAGCATTTCTAGTAATAGAGTCATTTGACATACATGAAGAATCTGAATCTGATTCACAACCCAGATCCTCATCATCACTAACAGTAATACCACTGGCCGCTCTTCCATTATTAGCTATTTGTTGATTGTCATCTCCTCGCAATTGTGGATCAATTACATTGCTTCTATTTATAGTACTTGGACTGACCAACAATAAAGCTTGTAAGAGATCAGGTGGTGCTTGAAGTGATCCGAGATCTGTAGCTGTCAGATTCTTTTCTGGATCTAGAATTGCAATTAATAGCTTAGAAGGCATAATTCCTTCTTGGACCTGAATATGTGGATTTGCTTCTTTCTTTCTCTTTCAGCCTTCCTGGCATCGATTCCACGACGATTGAGTGCTACTCTGGCTTTAATAACGGTCACTTGGATATTCTTTTGGGCTCTCTTAATTGCAACTGACTTCTGCTTGACCTCTTTCTCGTGTTGCTTGAGTCGTGCTTCATCAATTGTCATCACTCCACCTTTCTGAATGACACGCCTGGACTTCGCTCTACGTTTTTCCGCGTCGTTGATTCGTGTTTGAACATTGCGAAATGTTTCTTCCTGAAGTTGGGCCTTTGCTAGACAAACTTCTGTTACCTTCGCCCATTGTTGAAAACGCTCCTTACTAGTCGGACTAAAGGCTTCTGCTCGGTCAATCCACTCCGCCATTCCCTTCTAGCACTCAAAATTACTGCCAGATGTTTTAATAAGCTCCAAGTCGCCATCTCCTTCTTGTGAAACAACAGTCTCACTAGAGCTTGCTTCAGGATTGCTGATAGCGGTTGCTGGCTGGTCTGGGGTACCTTTCGCTTTGCTGTTGTAATAGCACATTTTCTTCAATGCACTCTTAAAAGAAACGGGAAACATGCCTGAATTCTTCAAAGAATTCTTTATCATATAAGGTTGGAAGGTCTGTTTGCGAATAGAATTCAAGTCGCAAAAAAATGAAGAACTTGTATATTCGATTTCGAGGGGGTGGAGTGCATTGTTGATAGCCTTAGAATGATAATACTTCCAAGGATGGAAGACACCAACATCAAGAGGTTACAAGACATGGGTCATATGAGATGGAAATTGGAAGGAAACGATGTGATTCTCATGACATTTAATTATAAAGTCATTCTGCTGGTGAGAACTATGGCCGTCGAGGAGAAGTATACGCCAATGTTTATTAGGCCCTGCCCTTACATGTTTAATGAAGTGAGTAAGCCAGGCAAGTGCAATATTCTCGTTCGTATATCCAGTAGGTGATACGGTAATTACTTCAGCGCCAGTTAGGTTTTCATGTATCCAACTTTCCATATTCTTTTCCCTTGGGCATATGATGACAGGAGGGGGGGGAGGGCGTCCATCTGCGCATATTGCTTCAATAATTGTAACAGACTGCCGATTCTCAAGACTTAAAATATACAACTCCTTGACTTCCGTAGGAACAATAACAACTTCCCCAGCAGGACATCCAATTCTTACACCAAATTCATCCATATTATAGATATACTTCGCCTTATCAATATTGTACTTTGATAGTGCATTCTGATAGTTGACAAAAAATGTTTTCAAGTTCTTTTCTGTGTGGGTCATGATGCCAGCTCTGGTGATTGGTTTTGTTTTAATTGTATGCAGACTTGGGGTTTTCTTCAGCCATTCCTGAAACCAAACCTGAGAAAGTGGGTCCCGCTGCTCTGCCTGGCGAAGATGGCTGATTGCTGCAAAAATAATTGCCTGTGTGGCTGTTATTCCCATCTCCCACTGCTCATGGCAATTATTATTATTATATATCATTAAGCTTATAGAGCCGTATGGCTATGAAGCTGATTAATATACAGAATGCCAAGGACTCGCTGGCCTGTCAGATATTCCATCTCCCATGGGCCCTACCGGCCGCTGA
>Ga0307507_10003428_pt1 | contig 30790 bp, 4 predicted proteins | sample 7_EM_MG_FD_207223 | JGI IMG/M metagenome (GOLD analysis project Ga0307507, IMG submission 207223) | Populus trichocarpa ectomycorrhiza microbial communities from riparian zone in the Pacific Northwest, United States - 7_EM | ecosystem: Host-associated > Plants > Roots > Unclassified | place... | reverse complement strand
ATATTAAGACACGCCTAAACAAACTATAGAGGGACCCTAGGGTGCCCTATAGGAGAAGGAACCAACAACCCTAAAGTAGGGAAGATATATTAGGAAAATAGGTAGAGAAAGCAGAAGAAGAATAGTGCGGCGCTAGGGCCCAGGCCTATATAGAGGAGAAAGGGAGACGCGTAAGAGGCCAGTAAAGATAATAGTAAGGGAGAGAAAGGAGCTAAAGTAAAGCATAAAAGAGTACTAGAAAACCATCTACCGCAACACAATACTGGTTGGACCGACGCTGGAGAGATAAATAGGAGTTAAAGGTATAGAGGCAAACTTAGGCAAGGGGAACCCAAGCCATAGCATGGGTAATGCTATGGGGGGTAAATACCTAAGGGCTCTAAGAGGGCCTAATAAAGGCAGAAAACACAATAGCAACACTCTTAAGGACAGGAATAATAGGACTAAAAGATTGGCTTTACTGGGTGGGTGTCCTAGTAGGTAGCCTAAGGTATAAATGTGGCTGGCTAAGACAGACACCAAAACACGTAATACTGTTATGCCCCTTACGCACCGGCCGAGAAGTAATGCTCTTAGCAGCTGGCATAGAAAACTATAATACACTGCTCTTAATATAGAAAGGCCTTAAGGCGGCTACCCAGTGGCTTATTGGCCAAAATATGCTAGACCAGTTCTGGGTTGCAAAGGAAATAGCAATAGAAGGCAAAGGGGCGAGTAACAGGCGCCCCCTAATAACTCTACAGGAGTAGAGTACAGTGTGTAATACTAGCGCGTCTATAGGTTTGTTACGGCAGCAGTAGTTCCTAAGGAGGTTAAAAAGTAAGGTAGTAGAGCACCACTAGTGACTCGCAGGCGACTCGCAAGCGAGCCCTAAAAGGTGGGGAGACGGATTACGGGGTTTTCTTAAATAGAGTTTTCTCCCTATATGTATATAAGGAGTAGTCCGCGTGGGCCTAACAGGGATCCGAATCGGACGTTAAGCAATGAATAATAATAATATATAGATCCCTCTATATTTAGGACGTCCTAACCTATAACTTAGGGCTAGGACTTAGTGTTTTCCGCTTCTATATCTAACTCTACCACTATTACTATGTATTGTCTTATATAGTAGCGGCATATAGTAATATATTTAGTATTTAGGGTATTAGGTTAGGTATTAAGTAGCAGCTACTAAACCTAGCTATTAGGTAGTTTAGGTTATCGCAATAATAGCCTTCTTAACAGTATTTATAGTAGCGTTTTAGTTTCTAGAGTAGCTTATACTTTCTATCTGGAAGTTTTTACGGAAAGGTTAGTATAGAGAGGTTAATGTTAGATTTAGTAGTATTTAAGGTAGTAGGTATTAGTGGCTTAGTATATATAGGTTTAGTAGGCCTAGGGGGCTTTTATAGGGAGGTCTTTAGATAAGTGTTAGTAGTAGTAATCTAATTTATTTATTATTTAATCTTTTATAGAGCTACTACCATATTATAAATATTATTATAGTTATAGCTGGCGGCTGCGTAACTGAGATAATAAATAACTTTTTTAAGGAGAACTTTTTAGTCTTTAGTATTATCTTAGGTAAGGGCTTTAGTATATTCCTAGAATTTAACATAGAACTTATTAAATAATTTAGTAGGGCTTATCTTTAGGGTATATAGTTCAGCTTAGTTAGTGGCTAGTAGGTTATAGTTACGGTATATTAGGTTAAGATTATTAAGGACTTTTTAATAGAACTGCTACTTCTAAGGGCTATTAGTCTCCTACTAGGCGAAGAGTCTATTAAATAGTGTACTCTTTATTTGCCTAATAATATAGTTAATCTTAGTATCTTCTATAGAAAAAAGGTAGGTACTCTAAGTTAGTTTTTCGCGGATTTATATCTTCTAATAGCTATATTCCTTATAGTTCCCCTAGAAGACTAGGGGATTAAGGCAATATATATTAGACCCTATAGTGGTAATTATTATGGCTTTTATTATTACTGCTTTAATAGGGGTTCCTGTTAGGTAAAGCTGCTTAGTATTAACCCTCTATTAAGTGTTAAGTAGGTAAGGTTGCTAGGGGCGTAGAGTCTTAGGTGGTGTTATATATAGTAAAGAGGTATCTAGTATTATTACAAATGTACTTATTAAGCTAGGATTATAGGTATTTAATTATGCCTTTTTTTAGTAACTATAGCAATAAGTGCAATTTTAGCTTTCTTTAATTGTTAGACGTTATATTTAGACACGCGGAGGTTATCTTTAGTCTTTTAGCACGTATTATTAACAAGCGCCTTATAAGTTTATAGTTCTTAGATAATATTACAGTCTTAGGTAGTACGTATCTTAGCTTATATAAGCTTTAGGTAGTAGTTCTATAGAAGGTGGTAGTATCTATTGGGTTCTTATACTACTATTTTTATAAATATCTCAACGTCTTATATTTTAATTTTAATAGGTAGTAGCCCTTCTATTTACTTATTTGTAGTTATATAGTTAATAAAGGATAAGATATTATTAGTGTCCACCTTCTTAGGGGTTAAGGCTAGGCTAATAAATTAAATTCTCCTGGGATTAATTGGCGTTATAGGTTAAGTATAGGTATTAGGTTATTCTTTAGGTTTAATATAGTGGCTAGTAAGGAATATTGTCTTACTATTATGGGTTCCTTAGAAGTATAAAGGTAACTTATAGATATGCTGCTTTTGGCAGTGCCTATAGTGTTATAGAGACGTAGAATTAGTTATAGTGTGGGAGGGTACGACCACTCTCAGATAGGAAAGCCACTGTGCTGTCGGTCTGTCGGTCGGTCAGTTGGTCAGTTGGTCGTAATTAATTAGAAGTAATTAGTAAAGCAGTCAGTAAGAAGAGAAAGAAAGAATATACTTTGGTAGGTTGTAATGTCTAAGGAGGAGAGAAGCCAAAGGCTCTATAAATATAGGAAAACGCCAAGACACTAAGCATGGGATATTTTACCCTACCATATACCTCCCCTACTAAGAACGTTGTCCCCTAACGTTTTATACTATAGAAGAATAGAAAAAAGGAAAGTATATCCCTAAAAGAATACAGGTAACCTTATCCTTAACCCTACAAAACTGTTTTATAGTGTCCCTCCGTTATCTATAGCTAAGATCTAATCTTCCTACTAGTAGTAATTAGGATAGTAGTAAAATAGAAATGGTAGCGGTAGTAGTAATAGTAGTAATAGTAGCGGTAATAGAAACAGTAATAAAAGCAAACAGTTAGCGTAGTAAAATAAAATAGAATAGTTAGTGGTAGAATAGTTGGTAGAAGAACTTGGTAACAGTGAGTAAGTAGTAGGATATCTGGTAGCAGAACTTTTGGTAGTAGTTAATTAATATAGCCGCAGCAGAATAATTAGAACAGTAAAACGGAATAGTTAGTAGAAACAGCAGTTAAAATAGTAGTAGTAGCAGCATTAGCAACAGGACGGTTAACAGTAGTTGGTTGGAGGCGGCTAGTCGGAACGGCGGCGGCGGGGTGATTAAAACGGTAGAGTATGGCGGTTGGGAGAGCAACAGTAGAATAGTTAAAGTAGCATTAGGCCTAGAACAGGTTAGTTGGAATAGCTGAATGATATAATAGATCTAGCAGATCTAGTAGTGGTATAGATCCGGCGCAGTAAGATAGAATAGTAGAGATAGAATAGCCAGTTGAGATAGTAAGGGCGAAATAGCTGGATGGAATAGTGGTAGTAGCAGTGGTGGCGGCAGGGTAGTTAACTAAGGTAGTAGAGACTCTAGCTTAGTTTAATTGTTTAGCTAGTTGTTTAATACTAAAACTCTATACCTAGCTCTGCGTCCTGCTATATATCTAGCTATATATTAGTAGCTCTGCATTACACATTCTATGTCTATATCTGCGTGCGTGTCTACATGCGTGTTTATATGCCTACTTTAACTAATGGCTAAAGACTGTCTAATTAGTTGGCGATAACGTGCTGTAACTAATTATTTGGTTGTTTAGTTAAGGTAGAAAGTTAGCCCGGTTAAAGGCTCTAATTATTTTAATTTAAATGTAAAGACGGCGTTTAACTAATTAAGACTTAATAAGGCCCTAGCTTAACTTAAGGTGTCTTCTACTATATATATAACTAAGGCTTTATATCCACAGACAATTAACTAAAACTTTTATATAGATGTGTAATTGGTTAAGGCTCCGCATCTACCGTTTGTTTAAGGTTTTATATATATAAGTATCTAGTTAAGCTACTGTACTATTGTCTAATTAAGGCCTTGCACCTATATGCTCTATATCTATAGACTTTGTATATAACTCTATATAAGACTCCGTGTAAAGCTCTATATTTATATCTATAGGAAAGATTATTCTGGTTAACTAATCTATAGGCGTTAAGATAGGCGGTAATTAATTAATAAGGCGGTTAAGGGAGGGACTCCCGTAGAGGCTCTAAGACGTTAATTAACCGTATTTCTAATGTTCTATTAACCGTATACTAATTTCCTAGTTAGGCCTAGTGCTAGTCTATCTGCTATTATAGAATCTTTAACTACTAATTAAAGACGTCTAACGGTAATAGTAACTGATTTAATTTAACTGTGACAATATATAATTAACTAATGTTTAAATAGGGTATTAGGTTAGCCTAACTAAAGGCTCTATTTAATCTAGCTTAACTATAGAGGCGGCGTCTAATTAATTAAGATTTAACTAAGGCTCTGGCTTAACTTATAATGTCTTCTACTATATATATAACTTAGGTTCTGCATTATTATACGCTTAATTAAGGCTTTAAATCCATTAACGTTTAATTAAGGCTCTATATCTATAGGCTCTGTATCTATAGACAGTTAATTAAGACTCTGGCTGTGCAGTTGTTTAGTTAAAGCTCTGTATCTATGTAGTTAATTAAGGCCCTTAGTGTTTACTAGATGTCTAATCTGGAGACCTGTTTTAAGACTTCCTTCTTTATAAGTATAAACAGTAGTTTCTAGTAAACTATTTCCGCAGGCCCGGTGCTTTTCTAGGATATCTTTTATAGCTGCTTTCTTCCCTTTTTAGACTGTCTTTGCCCTCAGCTTCTTTAGCGCATTTTTAAGCTTTTGCGGCTACTTCCTTGCCCTTATATCTATAATATAGTCCTTTATAAAGACAACCTTTAAGGAAAAACACTAGCTCCTATATATCTAATTCCTACTCCCCTTATAGTCCTTAATAAGGCCCTTTAATAGCTTAGCTAGATATGGCTTAGTTCTGTCTTTAATCGCATAAGAATAATTTAGGCTTAATGTGGTTAGCTATGCCTGATATACAATCTCTTATAAAACATCTTTTGTTAGTGCCTCTTTGTATACTACTTTGCCGTTTCTACAGTACTTATTTTCTAATATTATGCTGCTGCCCTTATGTAGGTCCCTTTCTTACTGCAGTGTCTGTTCTTATTATATAGCTAGTGTAGTACTAAATTTAGATAGCGGTTGTGGAGCTATAATTAGCTATTATTTAAATAAGGAATAAGGTCGGCCCGGTTAAAAGCTCTAACTTAATAATATTTAACAGACTTAATTCAGTAACGGTAATATACTGGTATTAAGGCTTAGGCTTAATTTGTTTCTTAGACTAGTTATGGCTTCTATATAGTTACTTAATTAATTAAGGCTTCCGTATAGTTATTTAATTAAGGCTCTACGTCTGGCTCTATATTATATAATTAGCTCTATATCTATGCAATTAACTAAGGCTCTTAGTACCATTCTTATTATATAGCTGGCATATTATTAAATTCTAGGGGTAGTATAGAGTTCTACCGGCTCTATTGCTAAATAGACTAATTAGGATTTTCCGTCCCTAGGATAGAAAATCGCTATTAGCTTAGTAACAGGCGGTAAGCTAAACTAATATCTTTATAGTAAGTCGTCGCGACTAACGCATTATAATTAAGAAAGTAAATAAGAAAAGGAGCTTTAGGAAATATAGTAATTAAGCAGATAAAATAGAAATCTTTTATACAATCGTTACCTGCGTCCCCTCCCCTACCTTAGAACTTAACTATCCCCTAGTTAAACATCCTACACCTACTATAGAGCCTACTGCGGAGCCTACCGCGAAGCCTGCTGCGGAGCCTGTAGGTTAATAGCTAGCCTTAAGCGTCTGTCTCTATAACCGTCTTTAAGGATTAGATAACTTATTCTTTTTTTTAGTTTTAGCTGTTTTATCTACAGGCCGTAACATAATCTAGAAGTAATCTCCTAATTATACATTCTCCTATGGCAGAGCCTACGGCTTAACAGTTGTCCTAGTTATATAGCTGTCTCTAAGGGTTAGGCAAGTCTGCGGAAGTTGCTAGCTAGGCGTTACTACTAAGTCTATAGGTTGTACTTAGTAGTAGTCCTCCCAGTTTATACTTTTCCTATCACTATTCTGCAGTACTACTCTATTATAGAAAGCAGTAAAATCTGTTCATCCTATAGGGAGGGCCTGTTTCTATATCTATCCTTATCCTTCTCTTTTCTAATTTACCTATCCATTTAGGTCTACTCCTTGGCACGCATAAAGCCAGTTCTTAATACCTTTTAGCCATCCTTTATTGCTAAGCCACAGAAGTTCAGGTCTAGGTCGTTCGCGTATCTTAGTTACTAGTCTTCCTCAATTAGATAGATATACAAATCCTTACTAAATAAGATCCTTTAAGCCTTAATATTCGTACTAGGTGAAACGGTAACCTCCTCTATATCCAAAACAGGTTTATAGATCTTGTCCTTATATACCTTGCTAACCTTATACGTTCTACTACGGCCATCTAAAGGTGGTGGAATCTTACGGATATTAAAAATCGTGTGGATATTAAAAGTCTTGCGGAGGTTGGTAGTTTTATAGAGATTAACAGCCTTATAGGTCAAAGGGAGCTTGGCTGCTGTTCTGCCAGTCTTTATATCCTAGTACTAAGCCATATCCTTATACTAAGCCTTAAACTACGGCCTAATTTAGCAGTGTTATAAACTTCCTTGGGTCTATCCGGATTTGGTTAAGGAACGGCATCAACTATACAGCTGCCATAAGTTCCATCTTGGTCAGTTTTAAACTCCTTAGTTAGCTTAGCATTTTATTTATTTCTTAGTCTATAGTAGAGGGTAACTGCTGCTGCGTTAGGGCTTCTCTATATATACCTAAGTTTAGAAGCCTTCCTTCTCTCCTGCGGTCAAGCTTATCCCTTTACTGCCGTAGCTTCTGTATAAGCTAGGCATTTAGGGCATCTTCTTCTAAAAGGACATCTATTCGCTTAGCGCTCTCTACAGTTACTATCCTTAACTCTACGGCCTCCTTCAGTCTTTTAAATATAAGGGTGCTAGGCTCGTCTGCTACGGCTCCTATCTGTTCCATTACGTGCCTGCGGTATTTAACGGGAAGTCCTTGCACAAATAACTACCCCTTATCTTGCTTAGTAAGGTTTCCTACGGCTACCGCTTTATCTAAGATAGTAGTAAAGTCCTATATGTAGTAACGCAATTCGCCTAGTTATTCTGCAGATTTTTAAACGAAAGCTTCTATAAAGTCTCGTGTTTCTATGCGTTGGTAGTAGTCCTTAGTTTAATACTTAGTCCTAAGCTTTCTAACAAGCTTTGTCTAATTACCAATTGCAAACTTAGGTAGGCTTTAGATCTACATCCCTATCCAGTAATTGCAGTACTCTAGAAGGCCCTAGTGCTTTTCCTTACTCATCACACGATATTGGGTATATAGCCGTTTATACTGCTTGATAAACTGCGATACGTTCTGTTCTATAAAGTAAGGAGCTCTAACAGTTCCTAGGGCTAGTATAGGCTAAACCATAACGTAGATCTTGTCTTAAGCCGTTAACTGCTAGTCACGTATATCTAGAGCTTCCTTAGGAGCTTATAGGTGGTCCTTATAGCTCTTATCCTTTATTTACTAAGGGTTATCGGTCCTAGGTGTTATAGGTAAACGCTACGATAGATCTTTTTGCATGGCCGTAGTCTTAATAGAGGATGTCCTAGATAGCCGTCCTGGTGTTGGTTTATACTTAGTAAAAGAAGTATAGGCTTCTGTTCCTTCTAGCTACTTCTTAACGCCTAGAGGTCGGTCTTCCTAAGAGAGTATAGTGTCTTTATTATCTACAGCCACTGCCAGGTCTTAATACGTCCATCTGCTTTAGTCTGCCGTTATTCCGCGCAGTAGGGTGCTACTAAGCCTTACGCTTCCGCCTATATCTACTTCTTTACGGAATACCTCTAAAGCTACCGCTAATATAATCTGGATAACTTAAAAGAAGATAAAGCTAAGCTAGAATAGGAAGCTTTTAAGGCAAGACCTAATCTTATATGCTTACGACCTTGCTTAGTACTATCTCTATTTTTAAAGGACAGCACTAACTTCCTTTACCGCTAGATCCCTTAAGTCTTATTTCCATCTAATTAACTAGTCCTTAGCTTATTGTCTTTATATCCTTAACAAAGCTCTAGCCATATCCGTGCGTAGGTAGCAAAAATATTAGGTACCTTTAGCCGCAGGTTAAAGTTGTTTAATTGGCTTACTAGTTTCCTTAATGTCCTTATACGTAACTTTCCGAGACCTTTACTACTCCTTGGCCTATACGTTAAGTCTAGCTGTCCTTTTTTTTCCACAGTCTTTCTATTTAGGGTCTACCTAGTTCCCCTTGCTGTCTAATACTGCCTAGTTCTCTGCTGCTGTCTCGTCTACCTAGCTGGTCGTTTTTCTGCAGCTGGTTGTCCTTCTATAGTTGTAATATATTCTTTACATGTCTTATATATATATAGCACTAGACTTCTAATCTAAAGAGCTTGCCGTTATCCCTATATGGAATGCTATAAAGTATATAGGAGGGTATAACTACTCTTAGATAGGAAAGTCACTGTGCTGTTAGTCTGTCGGTCGGTCGGTTAGTTGGTCAGTTGTAATCAGTTAGAAGTAATTAGTAAAGCAGTTAATAAGAAAAGAAAGAAAGAATGTACTCTAGTAGGTCGTGATATTTAAGGAGGAGAGAAGCCGAAGGCTCTATAAATATAGGAAAACGCCAAGATACTAAGCATGGGACATTTTACCCTACCACAGTAGGCTAAGCGTTAGTAGTAAAAAGGCGTAATATAATATTATGGGACGGAGGCAGTAGCTATAAATTATATATATTTAAGGAGTCTATAAGACATTATGCGATTAATTATAAGGGTTAAGGGCATAAGGAGGTAATATACCTACGTATAGCTGACGTAAGCTATATATTACGGCGCTGGTAGAAAACGGTGGATTATAGTAGACGTTATGGTAGACGCAGAGTCACGTGAGCTTACGTAACTTAAGGATTGTATAAGACTTCGAGCGACGCTGCCCTTCTTCTCCTTTCCTTTCTCTAGCTTTGGATCCTTGTTTATGGACTACCAATTATATAAGCTTGCGCGTCCCTCTTGCCGTGCTTATACCTTAATTGACTAAGTCGCTAACATTATCTAAAGCTCGTCACCACTCTCTCTTCCTAAGAAGGAACTTAAATATATCTATAAAACTATAAATAGAATAAGGAAATAGAATAGGACCCTAAGGACATTACCAGAACTAAAAGAATATAAATAAAACGCAAAACCTAAAGAATAGGACACGTATAGACTAGAACCCTAGAAAATAAATAAACACTAGAAATTACCTAGTACCCCTACTACTATGCCAAGAAATACAGTAGCTGGTAAAGCTGCTATAGGACCCGCAAATACCTCTAATAGTAAAACAGTCGCTGTCTTAACCCCCTAGGAAGAGCTTACAGCAGCTAATACTAAAATTAAACAGCTCTAAGAGCTGCTTAAAACTAGAGACACCCCTATACCTAGTAATAAATTATTAAACATCTAGAGGCTTGCTACGGTCCTTAAGGCCCTAGCCTAATATATAGTATTAGTATTATTACGATCTATAAGGGTTATAGACCCCCTATTGCTTACGGATAGAACCAATCCTATATTTAATAACTGGAAGCTTTAACTATAGGATAAGCTTAAAGTTAATACGGACTACTTTTCTAATGCCTAAGCTAAAATGGCATACGTCTTCGGCCGCACCGGTGGTAACGTATAGACATACCTATATCCGTAATACGCCTAGGACTTAGCAGACCCCTTCCTCTTTAAAGAAGAGATAATTAACTACCTATCTTCTATTTATAAGGACCCCTTTAAAGTATAAAACGCCCGGCTTAATTATAAAAGCCTAAATATAAAAACAATAGAGACCTTTTTGGCCTTTTAGACCCGCTTTCTATACTTAGCCGGATAGGCTTAAATCCACTAGAAAGATTTAATGCCAGACCTCTTTAACAAGCTTACCCTAGACCTATAGCGCGCTATACTACCAGTTTATACTACTATATAGACGCTTAAGGAACTTACGGACTAATGCCTAGCTATTAACCAGGGCCTCTGTTAAATTAAAGCATATACTAAGTAGTATAAGACTAGAAGCTCTACTAATTAGAATATAAGTACTACTAAAATAGGCCGCAGCGCCCTAGTAAGATCTATAACCCCTATAGCACTAGCCGTATAGCCCGCCGCTAATTTAGTAGCTAGTTATACAGCTAGTCCTACCATAGGTCCAGTAAATGCTCGGCCTATATACAGCAACCCCTATATATAGGCCCTTAGTAATTAAGGAGCTTGCTTCTCTTATAGCTAAAAGGACTATATTATAAAGGATTACCTAATAAATATAAAAGCGGGTAAGGTTCTGTTAATCTAGAAGTATAGTATAGAGTTAGAAAAAGAGGAACCCTAAAAAAAGACTCCTCTCTAGGGTTAAAAGGGATTAACATGTTATATATTAATCTGGGTCGGCTAATTAGTAAAAGAAGCTACACTATCCCTTATACTTTATTCTATAATGGATATTAAGTTTTAACCTCTGTTTTAGCTAACTCTAGAGTAAATGCCTTCGCCTTAATAGATACCTAGTATGCTATAAAGCTGGCTAATTTTCTAAATATACCCCTTAAAGAACTACCCAAACCAATTCCTATTTATAGGTATAACGGATAAATAGGGCCACCTATTATAATAATCTTGCGAATTTACCTCTATATTAATAGACAAAGACAGTATAACATCCCCTTGCTTATTATGGACCTAGGAAGCCACAATATAATTTTAGGAAGAAAATGGCTAGCCTATTTAGGCTTATAGCTTAATATATAGAGCAGACGGCTTATCTAGCCTAAAACCCTACCCCTAACCCCTTCCTTTATAAAAGAAATCAGCATTATAATAGAAAACCTTATACGGCTATAGGTAGACACTGTTTACTAGGCTAATACTATACATAAAGACCAGGCCTTTAAGAAAGACGTATAGCTTAATCTGTAATAGGTCCGCATACTACACCGCCCCCAGACTACTAATATTACGCCGCTAATACTAGAAACCTAGGAAGTTAGTAATAAGCTAGCTAGCTTAGGCCCTATACAGCTATAAAGAACAGCAAGGAATATTAGACGCTGTACTAAATATATAGACCAGAAAGATAATTTATAGAAGATGGAATAGGAGCTAAGGAGGGTTATAAACCCTTAGCCGTAGAATATGGTCCGTGGAACATTTATAAAGAAACCTATAGGCCTCCTACCAGTCGATATCTGCTATATTAGCGCTATAGAATTCTACTAGAACTTAATACAGCCCAATACTATTACCTTTATAACTAGCTTATATAAAATTAATTGGATTATTAAAGACAAGGAAGCTCTAGCCTGTAACTAGCCTAGTAGGGAAAGTAAGCTTATAGATAAGGAGCTAGTAGAATAGAAACTACTCCGCTAATACTAGGAATTTAAGGACGTACTCTTTAAGGCAGTATTTGATATACTCCCGCTTTACCAACCGTACAACTATAAGATTAAGATTAAGCCAGATAAAGAAAACGCCCTTAACTATAGCCCCCTCCACCAGTAATCTACTGATAAACTATAGGCCACTAAGCAGTACCTTATTAATAACCTTAATAAGGGCTTTATTAAGCCTAGCTAAGTCCCCTTTACCGCACCTATTCTCTTTATAAAAAAGCCTAACGGCGGACTCCATTTCTGTATTAACTACTATAAACTAAATTATATAACCCATAAAGACTAATATCCGCTACCCTTACTTAAAGAAACACTAGCCCATATAAGTAAGGCTAAGATCTTTATAAAGCTTAATATCTACTAGGCCTTTTACTGGATTAGAATAGACCCTAAATCTAAAGATCTTACTATATTTTAAACCCGCTATAGATTATATAAATACAAAGTACTACCTTTTAGACTAACCAACGGACCGGCTATATACTAATGGTATATAAATAACGTACTCTTTAACTACCTTAATAACTTCTGCATAGCCTACCTAGATGATATTATAATTTACTCTAAGAATAAACTGGAACATAAGGAGCATATCTATAAAGTCCTATAACGGCTCCGCGAAGCTGGTCTCTAGGCTAATATTAGAAAGTTAGAATTTAGTATTAAGCGCACTAAGTACCTAGGGTTTATTATTAGTACGGACGGAATTAAGGCAGACCTAGAAAAAACGGCCGTAATTAACTAGTGGACACCCCCACGGACCGTAAAAGGGGTGTAATTATTTTTAGGTTTCTGTAACTTCTACTAATACTTTATTAAGAACTATAGCAGAATTACCTAGCCTCTTAACTGCCTTACTAGGAAAAACCAGCCATTCTACCCTAACGCTACATGTTAGCGACTTAGTCAATCGAGGCACGAGCACGGCAAGAGGGACGCGCAAGCCTATACAATTGGTAGTCTATAAACAAGGATCCAAAGCTAGAGAAAGGAAGGAGAAGAATAGCAGCGCCGCTTAATATTTTATGCGGTCCTTAAGTTACGTGACTTGCGTCTACTATAATCCACGTCTGCTAAGATCTACCGTTTTCCACCAGCGCTATAACATTACCCCCCCCTCTAAAAAAGCCTGCCCTTAGGCTTTGTATATCCATATCATGTCCATAGGGTGTTCTTATCTATATGCTTAATAGGTAGCCTATTATCTTCGCTATACTAGCACTCTATCTACTCGTCTAGATACTTTGGGGGTCCTGGCTTGTTAGGGTATTGGTTATAGAACTCTTTAAGCTTCTAGGGGCAACCTATAAAGTTCTAAGTGAGGTACCAGGTTGGGTCTAGATTGTAACCTTTCTATTAGATATAGTATTTTAGCGTTCCTCGTACTAGTTTATAGGCTAGTATTTTATTAACTTCCCATTCGTTGTTGCCATTAACTTAAATTAGTAGGGGAGGCTCATTCTTTTGTCTAGGTAGTGGGTTATTTATAGCCTTCCGTAGCTTATCTAGCAAAAAGATAGGGTAGACTTTAATTAAGTCTAGGAGCTTAACCTTGTATAAGTTGCCTTTTTTATTAAAAATCTTATATAGTTCTGCTATCTTATAGTCTAGCTTGCGGCTAGGCCGTTCTATCTTCTAGTTCTTTATTATAACCTAGACCCTATTATCTATAGTAAAGTTAGGCTCGCGCCTGTGCTTGTTTGCCTACTATTTTATTAATCTTTAGGCCTTTTCTAGATTTGTATAGGCTACTATCCAGGCTTCTTTTAAGTGTTTGGCGTATTGCTAGGCTTCCTTATAAGACAGTCTTTTGCGTACGGTTTATGGCCACTCCGGTTTTTCCTAGTTAAAGCTTATATAGGGTAAGTATCCCATTTTCAGCTAAATAGGTGCAAATCCTGTAGAGTTATAGGGTAGGGTTGCCTGGGTGTAGTCTATTAGGGGTAGTAGTTTGCCCCAGTTATCCTAGAAGTAGTTAATAAAGGGCTGGAGCCTCTAGTCTAAGTATTAATTTATAATCTCTGTCTAACCGTCTATTTAGGGGTAGTATGCTATAGAAAGCTTTAGCTTAATGCTAAGGATTTAAGTAAACTTATTCTAGAAGGCCGATATAAACTGCGGCCTGTAATTGGATATAATAGTATCTAGTAGTCCGTAGATTTGGTAGATATAATAGATATATAGTTAGGCTACCTCCTTAGCATTAATATCCTTATAATAGGGGATTAAGAACGGGCGCTTGCCAAAACAGTTAACTAGGATTATTACCATATTATATCCGTCACGGTCTATAGGCAGCTTATAAAAGTCTATAGAGATATACTGCCAGGGGCGTTCTGGTATTAGGAGTGGCTTTAATAGTCCTAGGGTCTTATCCTGTGGAATTATAAACCTACGGCAGTTATTATAGTTCCGTATATAGCGGTTAATATCTATAACTATTCCGGGCTAGTAGTATTGGTTACTAATAGTTTTGCGGGTCTTATTCTTTTTGGGGTGGGCTATAGAGACCTAGGTATAAGCTTCGGTAATAAGCTAGGTCCGTAAGTTCTGTTTTTTAGCTACTACTAGCCGTTCCTAGTGCTTAAGTAGTCCGTTTTTAAGGGACTATGGGCTAGTAACGTTCTTTACCTTTTTATGGTACTCCTATAGAGAGGGGGCCGTACGGTTTACCTATAGCAGTTTATTAATAAGGTTAAGTTCTGTAGAGTTAATAGGATATATCTTAGCGTCTAAAGGGTCCGTATTTCGTTCTGCCTATATCTAGGGGTTAAGGTGCTCTAATTATAGTAGTGTCTGGGTCTATAATAAGATCTTTATAGCTGCCTGGTTACCTAGGTCCTATTTACGCCTTATAAGAGCATCCGCATAGTTTATAGTGCCTAGTCTATATATAATTAAGAAGTTAAACTAAGATAGGATATCCGCCTAGCGTGCCTGCCAAGCCGTAAGGGCCTTAGTTATTATAAAGTATTCTAGGGCCTTATAATCTAAAACTACTTTAATAGGCTTAGGGGTCCCCTTTAGCTGTACATGCCAGTGCTAAAAGCTAGAGATAATGGCCAGCATTTCTTTGTTATGGATGTGGTAGTTTAGCTTAGCATCTATTATAGTCTTTAAATAGTATATAATAGGGTGCCATTCTCCATCTAGTTGCTTTTAGGAGAAAACTCTGGCTATTACGCTGTTTAAGGCATCAGTTTCTAGCATTAAGGGCCGTTTTAGGTTAAAGTAGGCAAGTAGGGGAGCCAATACTAGCCGTTTTTTAAGCTTATTAAAGGCCTGCATATATATGGCGTTAAAGTAGAATAGCTGGTCCTTCCTAGTAAGGCGGTTAAGAGGCTAGGTAATCCTACTGTAGTTCTTAATAAAGTATTAGTAGAAGTTACAGAAACCTAAAAATAATTACACCCCCTTTATAGTCTGTAGGGGTGTCTACTAGTTAATTACAGCCATTTTCTTTAGGTTGGCCTTAATTCCATCTATACTAATAATAAAACCTAGGTACTTTATACGCTTAATACTAAATTCTAATTTCCTAATATTGGCCTGGAGACCGGCCTTACGGAGCCGTTGTAGGACTTTATAGACATACTCCTTGTGTTCTAACTCATTCTTAGAGTAAATTATAATGTTATCCAGGTAGGCCATATAGAAGTCGTTAAGATAGTTAAAGAGTATATCATTTATATATTATTAGTACGTAGCCAGTCCATTAGTTAGTCCAAAATGAAGTACTTTATATTTATATATTCCGTAATGGGTCCAAAATATAGTAAGATCTTCTAATCTAGGGTCTATCCTAATCTAGTAAAAGGCCTAACGGATATTAAGCTTAGTAAAGATCTTAGCTCTACTTATTTGGGTTAAAATCTCATTAAGTAAGGGTAGTAGGTAGCGGTCCTTATGGGTTATATTATTTAGTTTACAGTAGTTAATATAGAAACAAAGTCCTCTATTTAGCTTTTTGGTAAAGAGAATAGGCAAGTTAAAAGGGGCTTAACTTGGTTTAATAAAGCCCTTATTTAGGTTATTAATAAGGTACTACTTTATAGCCTATAATTCGGCAGTAGACTGTTAATAAAGGGGGCTATAGCTAAGTGTGTCTTCCTTATCTAGCTTAATCTCAATCTTGTAGTCATATAGTTAGTAAGGCAGAAGTATATCAGACGCTGCCTTAGAGAACACGTCCTTAAATTTCTAGTGTTAATGGGGTAGTTTCTGTTCTACTAGCTTCTTGTCTATAAGCTCGCCTTCCTATTTACTAAACTTATTTTCCTTTTCCTTAATTATTTAATTAATTTCATATAAGCTGGTGGTAAAGGTAATAGTATTAGGTTAGACCAAGTTCTGGTAGAATCCTACAGCGCCAATACAGTAGATATCAACTAGTGGGAGGTCCGTAGGTTTCTTTACGGACTATTATTAGGTTATATTTTGCGGTTTAGGGTTTATAATCTTTCTTAGCTCCTATTCCATCTTCTGTAAGTTATCCCTCCGGTCTATACATTTAGTATAGCGTCTAATACTCCTTGCTATTCTTTGTGGCTATATAGGGCCTAAGTTCCCTATAGGGAGCTCCGCTAGCTTTTTACTAACTTTTTTAATCTCTGGTGTGGGTGGCATAATATAGGTAGTCTAGGGGCGGTGTAGTATACAGACCTATTATAGATTAAGCTATATATCTTTCTTAAAGGCCTGGTCTCTATGCATAGCATTGGCCTAGTAAACAGTGTCTACCTATAGCCGTATAAGGTTTTCTATTGTAATGCTAATTTCTTTTATAAAGGAAGGGGTTAGGGGTAGGGTTTTAGGCCAGATAAGCCGTCTGCTCTATATATTAAGCTATAAGCCTAAATAGGCTAGCCATTTTCTTCCTAAAATTATATTATGGCTTCCTAGGTCCATAATAAGTAAGGGGACGTTATACTATCTTTGTTTGTTAACACAGAGGTAAATCCGCAAGATTATTATAATAGGTGGCCCTATCCGTCCATTATACCCGCGAATAGGAATTGGTTTAGGCAGTTCTTTAAGGGGTATATTTAGAAAATTAGCCAGCTTTACAGCATACTAGGTGTTTATTAAGGTGAAGGTATTTGCTCCAGAGTTAGCTAAAGTAGAGGTTAAAACTTAATATTTATTACGGAATAAAGTATAAGGGATAGTATAGCTTCTTCCACTAACTAGCTAACCTAGATTAATATATAACATATTAATCCCTTTTAACCCTAAAGAGGAGTCTTCCTCTAAGGTTCCTCTTTTTCTAACTCTATACTATTCTCCTAGATTAATAGAACCTTGCCCGCTTTTGTATTTGTTAGGTAATCCTTTATAATATAGCCCTTCTAGCTATAAGAGAAGCAAGCTCCCTAATTGCTAAGGGCCTATATATAGGGGTTACTGTATATAGGCCAAGCATTCGCTGGACCTACGGTAGGACTAGCTGTATAACTAGCTGCTGAATTAGCAGCGGGCTATATAGCCGGTGCTGTAGGGGTTGTAAATCTTACTAGGGCGCTGCGGCCTATTCTAGTAGTATTTATATTCTAGTTGGCAGAGCTTCTAGTCTTATACTACTTAGCACATACTTTAATTTAATAGAGGCCCTAGTTAATAGCTAGGCATTAGTTTATAAGTTCCTTAAGCGTTTATATAGTAGTATAAACTGGCAGTATAGCGCGCTATAGGTCTAGGGTAAGCTTGTTAAAGAGGTCTAGCATTAAATCTTCCTAGGGAATTTAAGCCTGTCTAGCTAAGTATAGAAAGCGGGTCTAAAAGGCCAAGAAGGTCTCTGTTGTTTTTATATTTAGGCTTTTATAATTAAGCTAGGCGTTCTGTACTTTAAAGGGGTCCTTATAAATAAAAGATAGGTAGTTAATTATCTCTTCTTTAGAGAGGAAGGGGTCTGCTAAGTCTTAAGCATATTGTGGATATAGGTGTATCTATACGTTACCGCTAGTGCGGCTAAAGACGTATACCATTTTAGCTTGGGTATTAGGAAAGTGGTCCATATTAACTTTAAGCTTATCCTGCAGTTAAAGCTTCTAGTTATTAAATATAGGGTCAGTTCTATCCGTAAGTAATAGGGGGTCTATAACCTTCGCGGATTACAACAATACTAATACTATATATTAGGCTAGGGCCTTAAGGACTATAGCAAGCCTTTAGGTATCCAATAATTTATTACTAGGTATAGGGGTGTCTTTAGTTTTAAGCAGCTCTTAAAGCCGTTTAATTTTAGTATTAGCTGCTACGAGCTCTTCCTAGGGGGTTAAGACGGCGACTGTTTTACTATTAGAGGTATTTATAGGTCCTACAGCGGCTTTACCAGCTGCTATATTTCTTAGCATAGTGGTAGGGGTACTGGGTAATTTCTGGTGTTTATTTATTTTCTAGGGTTCTGGTCTATACGTGTCCTATTCTTTAGGTTTCGCGTTCTATTTGTGTTCTTTTAGTTTTAGTAATATCCTTAGGGTCCTATTCTGTTTCCTTATTCTATTTATAGTTTTATAGATATATTTAAGTTCCTTCTTAGGAAGAGAGAGTAGTGACGAGCTTTAGATAATGTTAGTAACTCAGTTAATCAAAGCACAAGCACGGCAAGAGGGACGCGCAAGCCTATATAATTAGTAGTCTATAAACAAGGATCCAAAGCTAGAGAAAGGAAGGAGAAGAATAGCAGCGCCGCTCGATATTTTATGCGGTCCTTAAGTCACGTGACTCGCGTCTACTATAATCCAGGTCTGCTAAGATCTACCGTTTTCCACTAGCGCCGTAACACCATATATATGCAGGCCTTTAATAAGCTTAAAAAATGGCTGGTATTAGCTCCCCTACTTACCCACTTTAACCCAGAACGGCCCTTAATACTAGAAACTAATGCCTTAGATAGCGTAATAGCTGGTGTTTTCTCCTAAAAGTAACTAAATGGAGAATAGCACCCTATTGCATACTATTTAAAGACTATAATAGATGCTAAGCTGAACTACTACATCCATAACAAAGAAATGCTGGCTATTATCTCTAGCTTTTAGCACTGGCGTGTATAGCTAGAGGGGACCCCTAAGCCTATTAAGGTAGTTTTGGATTATAAGGCCCTAGAATACTTTATAACAACTAAGGCCCTTATAGCCTAGTAGGCACGCTAGGTGGATATCCTATCTTAGTTTAACTTCTTAATTATATATAGACTAGGCGCTATAAACCATGCAAATGCTTTTATAAGGTGTAAACAGGACCTAGGTAACTAGGCGGCTGCGAAGATCTTATTATAGACCTAGACACTACTATAACTAGAGCACCTTAACCCCTAGATATAGGCAGAACTAAGTATAAACTCCTTAGGTGCCGAGATATATCCTATTAACCCCTTAGGATTTAACTTTATTAATAAATTGCTGCAGGTAAACTGTACAGCCTCTTCCTTTTAGGAATACTGTAAAAAGGCAAAGAATGTTACTAGCCCATAGTCCCTTAAAAATAAATTACTTAAGCATTAGGAATGGTTAGTAGTAGTAGAGGAACAGAACCTATGGACTTGGCTTATTACTAAAGCCATACTTAGGTCTCTACGGCCCACCCTAGAAAAAATAAAACCTATAGGATTATTGGCGACCGCTACTACTAGCCTGGAATGGTTATAGATATTAACTGCTATATATAGAATTGCAATAACTGCTGTAGGTTTATAATTCCATAAGATAAGACCCTAGGGCTATTAAAGCCACTCCTAATACTAAAATGCCCCTAGCAGCATATCTCTATAGACTTTTATAAGTTACCTATAGACCGCAACGGATATAATATGGTTATAATTCTAGTTAACCGCTTTAGTAAGCGCCTGTTTTTAATCCCCTATTATAAGAATATTAATGCTAAAGAGGCGGCCCGACTATATATCTACTATATCTACCGAATTTACGGACCACTAGATACTATTATATCCAACTATAGGCCATAGTTTATATTAGCCTTCTGGAATAAGTTTACCTAGATCCTAGGTATTAGGCTAAAGCTCTTTATAATATACCACCTCCAGATAGATAGTTAGACGGAGATTGTAAATTAATACTTAGACTAAAGACTCTAGCCCTTTATTAACTACTTTTAAGACAACTAGGGTAAACTACTACCTATAATAGACTACGCCTAGGCAACCCTACCCTATAACTCTATGGGGTTTACACCTATTTAGCTAGAAATGGGATACTTACCCTATATAAGCTTTAACTGGGAGAGACTGGAAGGACCACAAACCGTATATAAAAAACTATCTTATAAGGAAGCATAGCAGTATACTAGACGCTTAGAAGAAGCATAGGCGGTAGCCTATAAGAACCTAGAAAAGGCCCAGAAATTAATAGAATAGTAAGCAAATAAGTACAGGCGCGAGCCTAACTTTACTATAGGCGATAAGGTCTGGGTTATAACAAAGAACTAAAAGATAGAATGGCCTAGCTATAAGCTAGACTATAAAATAGCAGGACCATATAAGATCCTTAATAAAAAAGGCAACTTATACAAGGTTAAACTCCCAGACTTAATTAAAGTCTATCCTGTTTTCTTACTAGATAAGCTATAGAAAGCTGCAAATAACCTACTACCTAGATAAAAGAATAAGCCTCCACTACTAATTTAAGTTAATAGCGACGATGAATAAGAAGTTAATAAAATACTAGCCTGTAAACTAGTATAAGGAACGCTAAAATACCGTGTCTAATGGAAAGGTTACAATCTAGACCTAACCTAGTACCCTACTTGGAACTTTATAGGTTGCCCCCAGAAGCTTAAAGAGTTTTATAATTAATACCCTAACAAGCTAGGACCCCCAAAGTATCTAGACGAGTAGATAGAGTGCTAGTATAGCGAAGATGATAAGCTACCTGTCGAGTATATAGATAAGAACACCCTATGGACATAATACGGACATATAAAGCCTAAGGGCAGGCTTTTTCGGAGGGGGGGGTAATGTTACAGCGCTGGTGGAAAATGGTGGATTATGGTAGACGTTATAGTAGACGCAGAGTCACGTGAGCTCACGTGACTTGAGGATTGTATAAGACTTTAAGCGACGCTGCCCTTCTTCTCCTTTCCTTTCTCTAGCTTTGGATCCTCGTTTATAGACTACCAATTGTACAGGCTTGCGCGTCCCTCTTACCGTGCTCGTGCCTCGATTGACTGAGTCGCTAACACTGTACGAGGGGCGTATATAAGAGCACGGGGCTCTCCTATAGAGGCCTCTACGGTAGGGTTCTATAACATTTATAATTAGCAAGGCTATTAGCCTAGCCTTATGGTTATAATGGGCAGTTAACCTGAATATTATAGTTATAATAATTTAGACATATAGGGGACCGGTATAAATTATTAATATTTATAACCCTAGGGTTATAGGGGTACTATAAATAGAGAATATTATATTAGTAATAAGCCTGCTAGAAACTAAAGGTATAGAGTCTATTTTATTAAGAGATATAAACCTCCACCACCTATAGTAGGGGGGGTACTATTATGGGACACCTCCGTAACACCTTATATATGTCTACCTATTTCTACCTATTTCCATTAACGCAGTAAGAAGAGACTGACTATAAGATAATAATCTAATAGCAATCTGCCGGCAATCTACGGCAATTTAACGGCAATTTACCGCATTCTACTATATTCTACCAAGTCCACTAAATCCTATTAAAATTTTCTAGGATCGCTACTTAAATCCTATTTTGCTTTGTGTATATATTAACTAAGCAACTAAACTAACAATATATACTCTTTCTTCTTGTTTCCTTACCTTCTCTCCTTATGTAACGTCTTGACTTTATTACATAGTTTATATATATAACTTAATAATATCTACTTTGCTATATATTATTGTCGCTTATACTTACTCCATGACAATTATAGCTTTACTAAGTTATAGGTAGTAGCCTATAGCAAAGCATGCTTTAGCTACGTCTATAAGCTAAAGTGCTATAAGTAGTCCATAGGTCTTTAAAGCCTTATTTAAAATCCCATTTGGTCCTAGTACTATATTATTTAAAAGGCAGCTAATAGTTCTAGCTATTTCCTCTATTATTATATCGCTGTTAACCTATAGACAAGTTGCTAGTGTTTTACCTATAATATTACTAAGGTTAGCTAGAGCCGGTTAGGGGAAGAACCTTTCTATAAGGATCTTTGCCTTCTTATTATTGTTATTAGTAGCCTATAATTCCCCTGCTCTTTATAGGGGCGGTAAATATAAGTCTTTTACTAGGCGCCCTACCTTTTTCTTTACCTATTTTACTATAGCCTAAAGGCCCTTATTATAGGGGAGGCTTAGGTTAGAAGTATACTTATTTATAAACCGTCTTTAGTTATTCCTTACTTCTTTTTTTAGGGTATTCTTTAACTGGTTTCTTATGTCTTTATATTGTCTCTTATTTTTAGAGTTATAGCTACTTATATATTTCCTTCTTACTTATTATTAGCTAGTAACTAGAACCGCGCATTATATAGACTATATATATTACGCGTAGGGGCCCGGTTTTAAGACTAGGCAATACTCTTCTAGCCTATTTTTAATTACTACCTAAATCCTTTTTAATCTTTGGTTAATTTCCTTAGGGGTAGCTACTAAGCCTTGCTTATTTAGTATTGGGTAGATTTCTTCTAGGTCTTAAAGTTATTGTTTAACTGTATTAAGGAAACTGTCTGTCTTAAGCTTCCTTATTATATATCTTTTACTATTTAGTTACGCCTTAATATCTAGATTTAGCTATATCTGGATAGGGATATGGTTTAAGGTAAGAGCTTATTCTTCTTTAGGATTGCATCTTTTAAGTCTCTAGTATAGGCCTTCGTCCATAAATATAAGGTTAATTATATTTCTGGCGGTACCTTATTACTATAATTGCTTTTAGGGAGGTGGCTAGTTTAAGGCCCTAAATATCTATAGCTCTTAGTAGGCACTCTACCTATTATTTAGTAGTAATATAGATACCCCCCTACTATAGGTAGTAGAGGTTTATATCTTCTAATAGAATAGACTCCGTGCCTTTAGTTTCTAGTAAGCTTATTACTAATATAATGTTCTCTATTTATAAGACCCCTTTAACCCTAGGGTTATATACATTAATAATTTATACTAGTCCCCTATATATCTAGATTGTTATTATTATAAAATCTAGGTTAACTGCCTGCTATAACTATAAGGATAGGCTAATAGCCTTACTAATTACAAAGCATATGTATATGGCTACTTTTAGTTTATATAGGAGCTGGAATTCTTAGGGGCAGTATATTAATTATATGTAATTATTATAATACGGCTCTTATATGGCGAGGATATAGTATTTCTCTAGGTCTAGACTGTTTAGTAGGGGCCTTGCCAGACGGTAGTTTATATTGCCATAGTTATACTATATAATAGATAGGTAGTAGATCCCTAGTAAGGGTCCTTTATCTCTCTTTTATTCCTTACTTCTTCTATTTCTACTTTCTCTGGGATTTTTGGAACTTCTATCTCTTATATCTATACCCTAGTCGCTACTTATTTTATATAGAGCTTTCTATTTCTATGTCTTGTGTTCCTACTAACACTTTTATATCTAAATCTATTATTATCTTTAGTTCTTCCCTTAATCTTACTAGTCGGCTATATACTCTTTATAGGTTAGCTGCAAATGTTATATTTACTGCGTTAAGTCTAATTCTTAATTGTTCTGGTTTTAAGCTTATTATAGCTGTCTATAGGGGTCATCCTATAGGGTATCCTATCCCTTATATCCCCTGTAACCCTTATGTCCCTATTTAGTCTAGTAATATTACGCGGCGTTGCTTCTAGCCCATTAAGGCTTGGGATAGCTAGCTTAGCCCTCTAGTATTAAAGGTAGAAAATGCTAGAAAGGCACCTATATTCCCTTAGCTTATTGCTTATTATCTCTATTTATATAACTTAATATATAGTTATTCCCGCAGCTATTAAGCCCTTGCCTTTTATCTCCTATATTTAATACAGTCTTCTCTCTCCCACGCCTTATATATGCCTTAGTAGCAGTTTATACATTTTATTTAGTTTTACTTTAAGCAGTATCTTATATTATAGGGGCCTATATAGTAGCTGCAGCATACCTATACTGTGTATATAGATTGGGTATGTCCCTATTATATATAGCAATAGTATTATTTTAGGCGTAGTCTGTAATTATAGAGCCTTATATTATATATAAGGCTATTTATAATTATTCCTTTTTAGATAAAGAGTTTTTGCATTCCTAGCATGTGTATACTAATAATAAGGGAGCTATGTGTTTAACCAGCGTCTCCCTAGCAAGTCTTTAGTAACCCTTATATCCTCTTATTATTTTTATTATATACTTAAATTATATTTTTCTAGCAAAGCTATTAGATTTAGGTAATCTCAAGACCTAGTATAAGGCGCTCCGTTTGTTTTACTATCTCCTATATAGTTACTGTATTATCCGCCTAGCGTCCCTTTTCTACCCTAAGGCTTAAGGAAACCACTAGGACTTTAACTAGGTAATCTTTATAGAGTACTTTTATGCTAATACATTCTCCTAGCCTATCCCCTGTCCTTATAGCTCATTCCTTTACTTATTAGTCCTTTAGGGTAACTCTAATGTCTCCGCTCCTAAGGTATTAGACTATAACAGCGTTATAGACCTCTTTATAAATCTCTATAAGGACTTCTATATCTAATTATCTCCTAAGCCCCTCTACTTTTTCTATATTTGGTTATATTATAATTATATACCTAGTTATTGTCTTAAGGGAGGTAGGTTCCCTATACTATAGAAGCGCAGCTATAGCGGCCTAGGTACAGTTCGCTAGTAAGGGGGATTTTTATTTATTTTTAATTTTGCTTAGCTGTTGGAGGATTTAATTAAGGGTTTATTAGAGGGGCGCCTAAGGTTTACTAGACTGGCGGAGCCATTCTACTAGCTGCGTTAGTTTATTATAGCTAACGGTTACTCCCCTATAGTTTTAGATACTAAACGCGTCTAGTAGGCTTTATATTTTATTAGATGCCTTCTTAATAGAGATATTTCCACTTTATGGTATAGTATTTACCTATCTTTATTATAGGGGGCTATTACTAGGCGTGGTTCTAGCGGTCGCGCATAAGTGCGAACTACTGTTATTTAACGTGTGCCTCCCCTATAATATATGTATCTTAGGGGATTCTCTAGGGGTTTTTCAGGGTTCTTTTAAATAGTTTTAGTCTTTTTAGGCAGGGTGCAGTAAGAGCTCCCTCATTTTAGTGAATATTAAAATTATTATAATAGTATAATAGTATAATAATATATATAAAAAATATATATTAATAGATAAAAATTTAAATAATTATATAATAGTATAGTAATATAGTAATATAATAAATATTAATAAAAACAAGTGTTTTTAAATAATTATAATATGTAAAAGTAACGTGGTTAACAGGGTTTTGACCACTCCCTAAGTTATAACCACGCTAGTAGACCGCTTGCCTTTTATAGCTAGCTCACTGCCTAAAGAAGTATACTGCCGCTTCAGAAGTAAACAATTAACTTTCTTATATCTTAACTCCACGAAATATACCACCAATCTATACCTATACCTCATTGACCTTAAGCGCTAGATGCGGAAGACCGTATATAAGCTGCTCTTACTGCCTGGCGAGTAGGTGGCTTATATTGCAGCCCCTAAGCCTACGCGGATGCCCATAGAGTTCCTCCTACTACCTTTTAAAAACAACTTTAGGGTAAATACTAATCTTACCAAGTTGCCCATACTAACTAATACCGTATAACTCCCGCTGGCAAGGCGGCGATTATTTAACACTATATATATCTTGCCAAAGCTAGGTTTCCATATCAATTTTATACAATTTAGACAATTTCCTCCCTTATCCTTCAGCGCAAAAATTCCAACTTCCCTTGCTATCACGAAATTGTGCCACTAGGTAAAAATTAGATACAATCTTTTCTAAGACGCCAGGAAGAGCTTCAGACTTACTATATACAATTAATTAGCCTAGAACGCGCTATTGCTAGCAATAATCCTACCCTAGTTAAGCGGTTCTTTACCAACTACTCTAGGGCTAAGACCTAGTATAATATTAACGACGCCAATATATAGAATATGGATGAAACTGGCTATACTATGGGCTTCGCTTATAGCGCCAAGGTAGTTATATTAAGAGGCAATATTATCAATTTTAAGACAATTAATGGCTCTAGGGAGTAGGTCTTATAGATTAATACAATCGGTATATATAGGCAGACAATTCCACCGTTTATTATCTTTAAAGAATACCAACACATAGATTCACTATGGTAGGAAGCTGAGAGGGCTATAGGGGAATGTATAATTGCAATAAGTAAAAATGGATGGTTAAATTAAGAGCTTGGCGTATAATGGCTAGAGCACTTTAAGTACTATACCCAACAAACTAAGGTATGGAAGAGGGCAGCTAAAAACAAAACTAATAGTAAATATAACAGCTATTAACTCCTAATTATAGACGGCCATAGTAGCCATGTTAATATTGTGTTTGTTAAATTCTACTAGTTAAAAAAGATTATACCAATCTGCCTCCCCCTGCATTTAACCCACCTCCCATTAGACTTGGTTATATTTTTAGTTCTTAAGCGCCTATATTTATCTAAAGTTAATAAGTTTGCGGCTTATGGTATTACCAGTATTAATAGAGACTACTTTCTATGTATACTTAGTAAGATTTAGCCGCAAGTATATACTCTAAAGCTGATTAGGAGTGCTTTTAAGGCTATAGGCCTTCTTCCCTTTGACCTAAATCAAGCCCTTACGGTCTATATTTATTAAGCTATCTACGCCTCCACCTTGCCATATAGAGGCAACAATCTTATCCTCCCCTATGCATCCTCCCCCGCTAGATAATAAGTATGCTTAAGCTCGGTACACGTATATAATCCTTTATCCAGAAACCACGCTACAGGCAATAGAGGCAGTTGTCTTAAAATTAACGCAATACTTATAGTCTTTGGAGGAAGGCCTTAAGCTTATGCAAGTTAAAAACAACGATCTTTGGCAATATACTAAGGAGAGGAAGGCTAAGAAGAAGCGTAAATAGAACGTGCTCTCTACTAAATCAGTTCTTACTTTAGAAGCAGTAAAGGAGCTTACTACTGCCAAAGAGGCCGCTTAGAAGGCCAAAGAGCAAGCCTAGCTTACTAGGAAACAGCTTAAGAAGGATTGTTAGGTGGTAGTAGAACTTACTAAGGAGCAAGTTTAGGCCAGAAAGGCAGCCTGGAAAAGGGTTGCTAATATAAAGGAGCTAGCTAAGGTTCACTATAGAGAGGCAGGGGAGGTAGGAAAGATGGCCAAGGCGGCACAAAAGGACTCCCTTACTGCTGCTAATATAGCTCACAGAAAGTATACTAGAGAAGCTCGATTGGCGGCTAATATAGCAGCTAATTATGCAACGTCGAAACAATTAACTGCGGATAAGCTCTAGACGCGGGCGGAAGAGTCCTCTACTGCCGCTATTACAGCTGCAGCTCTTATTAAGCAGCTTTAGGAGGCCGCCAAGAAGGTAGTAAAAGAAGCTGTTTTACTAGAGGACCTATAGGAAGGGCAGGAGGACGATAATATAAGCAATTTAAGTGGCGAAGAGTCGTTAGATAAGGAGCCCGTGTAAGGGCGCGAAGAGGCTTCGGGGAAGATTCGAAGGAACAATATAAATTCTATCTAAATCTAAGGGTATATAGCTTTTGAAGAGAACAAGACGTTGCGTAAAGAAGAGAAGGGAATAACCAGAGAATCTTGTAATTAAATAGTCAGGGGTCTTGGTCGATGCGTGCGCACGTGCGCACGCGGACGGACTTCGGTAGAATTCGATTGATCTGGCAGAACTTGGCAGAATTCGGCAGAATTCGGTCAAAGCGTCAAGTTTATCTTGTCGAGTGTTTTACCAAGACATTCCTACTGTAACTAGGCTAGTCCCGTTACAGCCCGAGATAATTGGCAATATTTAGGGGCCAGCTTAGTGGCCAATTAAACTCTAAAACGCCAAAAATCGACCTTATATAGACTCTATAATATATATTTATGGCTTCAAGACTTCTTACCAATGATGCGATGACTTGTAATGGCTTTTACTAGTTATTTACCACCAAATCAGCATTTTAGCGAATTTTGATTTTCAAATCGGTTATAACTTAGGGAGTAGTCAAAACCCCGTTAACCACGTAAATATTATTATTACTATTACTATTATATTACTATTATAAGTATAAAAATTAATTTTTTAAAGAAAACTTAAAGAAAAACTAGGAAAATAAGAAAGATTATATATCTTTATAATATTTTATATAATATTTTTAAGTTTTTTAATTATGTACTATTAAATATATATATAGGTAATATTATAAAAATATAATTAATGCTATTTATATATAATTACTTATATATTACTTTGCTTAAATTTCTAATATATAAAAGTGAAAAATATTATATTTATTATATTAAAAGTTAGTAAATTTTATAAAATTAATTTTATTAGGGTAGGGAATATATAATTTTTTAATTTTTTAATTTTTTAATCTAAATATTATTTTACTAATCTAGTAGCTTATATAAATATATTTTATACTTTATTTAATAATAATATTAGTAAAGTTATTAGAGTTGTAAGTTAAGCTAAATATGTCTCGCTTGGGGCCTATCGAAAACCGTGCGCAATAGAGAGTATCTACACCTAATCCAACCATACAATTTCTCACCGAAATCACCACTTAGTATGGCCTCCATTTGCAGCAATTACAGCCTCGCAGCGATCGCGCATCTAATCTATATACTTTTTGAAGTCGTTTAACTTTAATTTCTCCCATTCCTCCTTAATATATTATCGCACCTCCACCTCTATTTTAGGAAATCGTTTACCCACTTAATACTTTAACAGTCGCCAAACATTCTCAATCGGATTTAAATCGGGTGAATTAGCAGGCCACCTCATCCTCTATACGTCATTGCACTCATGCAAAGCCTTCGTGGCGTTAGCCGTATAGGAAGGTGCTCCGTCCTCCATTAAGATTACGTTTCCCCTGCCTGTATATTGCTCTACCTCTCTTTTATATACATAGATTGCAGGAACTACGCGCTCTCTGTATACGTCTCCTGAGATCTTACCCCATTCCTTTTCAAACACCACCAATTTGCCCTTTCTGTAGAGAGAGGAGGCTTCATCTGTCTATAAAATCCGTGCCTATATCCAATTGGGCCAGTTATGGTGTACTAAGGCCCACGCAAGACAATCCTGTTTATATGCCTCTATAAGAAGTGGCTTCTCTATTACAATACGACGGTAATATTGCACCTTTTTAAATGCAGTAACAAGTATACGTCTGCAAGCTTGTATTCCCTCTAATTTAGCAACCTCTTCTAATAGTATACGACGGTGGTATACATTAATTATAGCTTGCGCAATTAAACGTTTTTAAATAGGAGTATTAAGTATACAAGGCCTGCCTACAGGCTTTTGAGGAGTCTCGCTGCATAATATAATAGTAGAGCGAACAGTTGTATATGGAAGTCGTAAGGAGGAAGTAATTTAAGTATAGTTTTGAGATCCAAAGCGATGCAAAGAAATGATACGGCAGCGTGCGCGGTAGGTAAGATGTGTATTTGGTATTTAATTTGGGTCGACATTTTAACGTCGCGGAGGGTAGTGGCCACGGTTAGCGCAAATAAGAGCAGGCATTACGCTTAGAACGAGTATACAAGGATGAGATGAAGAGTTTTGCATACAAATAAGGTAGAAATCTCTTTTGTGGGGGTGAGAGAATTTTCAACTGCAGATACTCCGTATTGCGCACCGACACTGACCGGGGGGGCGTTCGACCCGTACGTGGTACCCCCTTGTAAGGGGTTAGTTAGCTTGCGGACCGATTAAAAATCCGCACCAACGGAATCACATCTGAGCTTGCTGAGGTAAGCGATTGCTCTGAGTCATCCACCACATCTCCAACTCAAAATTATCTCGGTCCCAGACGATCAGCCAATTATAAGCTGCTTACATAACAGATTAATCATCTTATGTTGTTGTCGTCTGGTACACGGTTCGGAAATTTGTTAGTCCCTTGCGCCGATTTATATGTAATTCTTATACAAACTCGCGCGCCATACTAAATTTTTAGCTATTAATTAATAACGAACTAACGCCTTTATAAATAATCGGCCAACGTTATATTCTAGAACTTTATAGGGCGATTCTAATGCTACCAAAATTATTACGAATAGCGTTGTAGTTACCGCTACATTTTGCCTTAAATATTACCGCTAAAATAGTAAATATTTAGCCAGAGCCATTAACCATCACCAAACCTTAACATTTAACCTCCTATATTAATATTTATAGTAGATAAACACCTAAATAGCTAATGTATTGTATCTAGACTAACTCTAGGCCTTATTACCTGCTTTATTGCTCCTCCGCTGCCTGCACAAACGCCTGCACGAAAGCCTGCACGAAGCCTGCACGACGTCTGCACGAACGCCTGCACGAATACAAACTCTATATAAAGCTCTGCACGAGGCTCTGCACGAGGCTCTGCTTAAAGCTTCGGTCGAAGCTCTGGTCGAAGCTCTGGTCAAAGCTCTGGTCAAAGCTCTGGTCGAAACTCTGGTCGAAACTCTGGTCAAAACTCTGGTTGAAGCTCTGCTCGAGGCTCTACTCGAGGCTCTGGTCGAGGCTCTGGTCGAGGCTCTGGTCAAGGCTCTAGTCAAGGCTCTGGTCGAGGCTCCGCTCGAAGCTCTGGTCGAAGCCGTGGTCGAAGCTCTGGTTAAAGCTCTGGTTGAAGCTCTGGTTGAAGCTCTGCTCGAAGCTCTGCACGAAGCTCTGCACGAAGCTCTGCACGAAGCTCTGCACGAAGCTCTGCACGAAGCTCTGCTCGAAGCTCTGCACGAAGCTCTGCTCGAAGCTCTGCACGAAGCTCTGCTCGAAGCTCTGCACGAAGCT
>Ga0307507_10003427_pt1 | contig 30795 bp, 28 predicted proteins | sample 7_EM_MG_FD_207223 | JGI IMG/M metagenome (GOLD analysis project Ga0307507, IMG submission 207223) | Populus trichocarpa ectomycorrhiza microbial communities from riparian zone in the Pacific Northwest, United States - 7_EM | ecosystem: Host-associated > Plants > Roots > Unclassified | place... | reverse complement strand
GGGTCCCAGGGGGTCTCCCCCTGGAAAACCTCATCTCTATATATATTAATTAAAGTCTATATAATAAAGCTCTAAATTACAAACTCGGGTCAAAATTTTAGTTGGGGCCCCAACTATCCGCATGTTAATCTAGCTCTATCGAAGACCCAAGGTCGATCAATAATTTAGTCCGTGCTATAGCCAAGGCTATGCCCCCCGGCCCCCACCTCCGCGTTCTGTCAATAGAAGAAGTAAGGATTTCTCTTATGGCGAACCGACGCATGCCTTCTTTGGTAAAAATAGGAAGAATGATTGATGGGTCTGTCACATCTAGCAGGTGGGTTATGTGGCGATTTTGGTATCTCCCATCTGGTAGAAAGTAATTTCCAACCTCTCTAGCAAGGTGCCAAAGTGGGCTTGTTGTTGGTCGAGCAGTAAAGCGCACTCTATCTCGGAGCAAAATGCCGATAGGAAACATCGGATTGCTGTGGTAAGGTCTCAGGTGACCCCAAAGGCTGTCAGAGAAGCAATCCCCGGCTATGTAGAACGTAGACATAGCATGCACTGTTAAAGGATCTAGAGTATCGCAGTCGAATGTGAATAGATAATTCACCGCTCCATGAACCAAAGCTCCAAATAAAGTAGCATCTACTTCACTGTTAGCGAGTGTGGGGTAGATAGGGAACTAGTAAAAAACACCTTCTATGTGCCGAAATATGAAACTTTTTGAACCTGAACCTGATGCAGGTTCTAACCAATGATGTCCCATGCTTAGCATAACAGTTGCAGGAGAGAGGTGGTCCGACGTTGCACTAACGCCTGTTGATATGTCAGCTAGTCATTACAGCTGATGACTTGTTTTCTGCGGAGTTTCTCCAAGACTTAAAAAAAAGACATTTCCAAGTCCTTAAGGATCCTGAGGGTATCCATAGCCCATTAATTATCAATTGCTCGTTCAATTAAAGCTTAAAGTATGACCTGGTAGTAATTATATGCCACTACTTACTAACCCTGCTGCACTATAAAAGATAAACGAACTACTTTCTGAGTAATTTGTAGCTGAAATTTGCAGCTTTGAATATTTTCTCATGATTTAAAAGGACTGCAGAGCAAAAATAAAACTTACAAGGCCATGGCTCCCTGGGGTTGATATCGATTGCGGCCAGATCTAGCCCCCCTGCTGTACGTGCAATTATGTACATGTTTGATGCATCCTTCTTAAGGAGAATCAAAAACATACATTCAATGGGAAAAGCTTGGTTAGGTGTCTAGAATTCCCCAAACCTGTAAAAATCAGCCGCCTTGTGCAAACCACGAATTATCTCATGGAATTACCCCTGGTATAGAAGGCTAGAATCCGATGATGCTGACAACGCTACATGATGATGCAGTGATGGAAATATTGCCTCTGCTCCCGAGTTCACATGACCCGTCAGAGCAGAGGGCCACACATTTATTTCACATGCTTCTATCTCTGACAAGCAAGGTACAATGAGGCCTGACTGAGAAATCTTTTCGTGTTCTTGGCGTATGGTCTGCACAAAATAAGTAACCAGCCGAAAATGAAGGGAGAACCTGGCGTACGTTTGCAAACGATCTTAGCTCTAGCTGTTGAGTACTCGCGTGAAGGAAAGTCCGCTGAGGATGCTCTGCAACGACATCGACGAGGATCCAGGACGCCTTTAGTAGATCTGTATAAGCCTGAGCGTCAATTTTCTTCAGAGTTATTTCCGTGTGTAGGGTCGAACAAGCCTATAAATTTGATATCAGACAAATCATACTCCTAGATTCGAGATTTGTGGTAAAGATAGGCAGACTCCCACCTTGAGCAGCCACCATCTGCCTGCTTGCATCCAAACATCAATACCAAATGAGACCCATGGCCGAGCTACTTCAGCCTTCGACATGAAAATCTGGGAGACTTTTATTTGGAAGTCTTGATCAGGGCCTATCGTGATGAGCGGAACATTTGGAATACTACGGTTTAGCTCAGGTGAAGAAGTAGATGCAATCATCAGTGATTTGATCTGAGAAATATTTTCCGACATAATTTGGTTGTCAGACTGGAGTCGCTCAAGTGAGGAATTTCCGACAGAATTTAATAGAAGATTTAAAACGCCGTTATGATATACAAGCTATGGAGATTAGCCAAATGAGAACAATTTACACATGAAGACCTTACTTTGGACTGTAGACTGTTTAGCGCGGACGCATCCTTCGCGTATCGAAGCCTGTCAAAAGCCTTTTTAACCTTGGATCTGTCATCGGTTCGAATAACTCCATGCTTCTTCGCAAAATCTTGCAATTTAGTTAAAGTCTCCTTAGCTCCTGCCATCATCTCCGTGACTAACTTTACACGACTGTCTCCAGCCATAATCAATGTCGAATTCGGATTGTTGAGATCTTCCACAAGGATAGAAATAGACTGTGATAGTACGCTAAGCTCTGATGACAATTCTTTGAGATCTTGGGGAGCTGCACGAGCTACCGAATAGACGTCGCGCCAGAGCCGGTGTGCAAGATCACCCACGGCGATGAAATCGCCTACAGCAAAGCCGAAAGACATGACTGCCGGGAATTGGCTTCGAATTTATGATTAATGCTTTCGTCTTGTCTATAAAAGGGCGTATTGATGAAACTAGGAAGGCTGAAGGCAGCAAGCCTTGGCAGTTTAACAACAACCGGATAAAAGGTATGATAGCGATCCAATCAACGGTTTGACTGCCTATACATGTCAGAAAAATACGCTGCTTATTAATCTGTGGGCTCTCCCACGAGCTCCCTATATATGGGGAAATTATAAGAGAAATGAAGTAATCTTAAAGATTATTTGCATAGAAAAGGCCAATATTAAGCGGCGCAAGCCTAATCAACATAGTGCTTCAATACTTATCCTTTCTTTCTACGTGTACAACCTCCACAGTTTAGAGTGAGTGAGCTTTACAGCACCCTCTCACTTTCCCACTAACTGCATAGTTTACATATTTTGTTTTATACATCGAACTTCCTCGACTTGCTCATAAGTTATAATACACCACTTGTTCAATTAATAAATTTTAGTTTCACACTATTTGATCTCAGATTATCAGATTATTAACCGATCTGAGTTCGAACCAGAGGTAGCTAGCAGCAGGCTGCACAACCCGCAATCCACTCTATAACTTTATATAATTCATTTACCAATAATGTTTCTCTATAGCCCACCACTGCGCCTTCGTCGACTTAATCGGATGGTTAATGGGGGTAAAACAGAACATTTCTGGAAGTCTCTGGAACCTCTTAGCAATAATTCTCAAAAGGAATTTATTCAACTTAGAGTAACCCCGTGTTCTTATACAAATGGATTAAAAAGCCGGCGGTACTCCGGCGATGAAATGAAATCTAAGCAACTGGCTACATTCAATATATGACCCTGAACCTAAAGAAGACCACCACTGGCATTCAAATCTACCGAGCTACCCAACTAACGATACTGAAGGGTAACAATTTTGAGCATCCGTTGTGGCTCTAGCTGCCAATGGATAAAACAATGCAGGGGTTGACCAAGCCAAGAATGCAAAGGTCCACACATAGGCAATCGTTTTCGCCTATCCTGGAGCTAGGCTACGCTTGATGTCGTTTCTATAGGAAAAATAGTACAGAGCTTCAACTGTATCCTCGATGATGATACCGAAAGCCTGAGTGACAAAGAAGCGGATCGTGCCTTGCTTTTCGAAAGGAATCCCACCTGCTATATCTGCCGCAGCATGGATGAGACCAGATATGATGAATGTTAAGATTATCTTTAAGTAGCGTGCCCAAAGGTCGCCTTTCGGTAATCGCGGGATTTGGCGGGCTATGGGGGCTGCTGGTTCGCCCATCCGGCGACGGAGATTCTGGTGCTAGAAATTATTAGAGAAAAGTATCAGTAGCCTATCTTAGGACTCGTGTCATTAATACGTACCCCTAGAACCGCCGCACAGTATAAGCTTCTAGAGGAGAGCCAAAAAATGGTCGCCATAATTTTACAGGACTGAGACCAGAGCCAACTGCAATTATAGGCAACGTATTGTATACACACTGCAGAACGCAATAACTACTGGTCCACATTGCCATTGTAGCAAAAGCTCTAATCGTGAGCTCTTCCGGAGTAGTACTCTGAATCCGGCTGAAGAAGTTAATGCGGCTGGGCCAAAATTTGATTGCATTGCCTTCTGGGGGTGCAGCACTAACGAGATCGACAAACAAGTAGCAAGAAATGGCGGTCGTCACTGCCTTTACGAGAAAAATTGCTCGAGAGGGAACATAATCGGGATGACGTTGTCAAAAGCAGGCGTTTTTATTTATTTATACGGCTTATTCACGTGACGATACGAGAATGTGGTAGAAAGTCCAAAGTGAAGCCATTGCTAGAATGAGTCTCCGTCCTTGCTTGGATTCGACGCGACGATATCATCTGTATTGGTTACTCGGCCGTCAGGAGAGACGATTGGGTTGGGTGTACGTTTGTGTCGAACTGGATCGGATTCGCTTACCACCATCTTAATACTGGCTTCAAGTTTAGAACCCTATGTCTCAATACCCCGCTCCTTACCTCGTATGTCTCATCGAATGTCTCATCGAATGTCTCAATACCTGTTTCCATTACCGAATGACGACGTAGTCGTCATTCTATTTGCCACCTATTTTATGTATATAGAGAGCTTCTAGAGCTCTCTTTAATAAACAGAGTTCTCATACCTAATTGTCCGTTCGACAGTTTGGCAGGTCCATTTCGAGTAAGTCCCATCGACTCAGTAGACAGAAGTCAATATACTAGAATAGATAAGTGCAGCTTATACCATCTAGCTACCTGACTAATGACCAAGCATGTATAGATGAGAATTGGATACGATCAGATGGACGCATAATAGGATGATCGGCAGTACCACTAGATTACTGTTTGTGAGCTCAATTGATATCAGCTGTAGAATCTGTTCAAGTCAAGATTGTAAACGCTCCAGTTTGGTCATCCTGCAAACTTGATGCTCGCATCTGCATCTTTTCAACATATTAATTCACAGTGTAAAGCCCTTCAAGTTTTGCATGTGATTATTTGATTGCTGACAAGGCAAACTCCGGCGCCGTGATCTTTTCGGACTTAGAAGATAGGAGAAGGTAACCCGAGGGTAGTGAGATTTGAGATTAAGTCATTTTTTGCAACATGGCCGCGGATCTTATGAGTGAGGGAGGGTTGTCCAATGTGTGTTATAGTCGCAACGTGCTTATCTCAGTAAGCGACTCAGACGGCAAGGGCAGAACTTAAGGCGCACTCACTAATACTAAAGTGTCACTAGTCTCTACCTAAATAAACGCCACTTTCTTTTAACCAATCAGCTATCTACTGACCTTAAGTTCGCCCTGCCGTCTGAGGGCTTATGGTGCGAGCTTTGGTGAGGCTCGGCTTCAATTTTCGCAATTTTGTATGAGAGACACTCTCTCCTGTATATTTAACTCCCTAATAACACCTTTTTAACCTAATAAGTCGAATTAGACCAGTCTCCTCTATAATTGATTAGATTTTTATTAAAATATAAAGCTGTTAACTAGGTAAAGATTTAGGTAGATTTTGCGATATTTTGCGACAAAATCGCGCCCAGGCGAGGCTCTAGCAATACAGCGTCAAAGTCACCTTTTTTACTGCCGTATCTTGACCATTTTATAACGTCTAGTTATTATAAAAATACTACGAGGTAGGAGCTCTTTAGCTGCTCTATCTATTACAATAAATAACGACGTTGTAGCTATATTTTATAAAATATTAGATATGGGCAGTTGGTTGCATTTTATGCAAAATCGTCAAAATACACATTTTTCACTGCCGTATCTTAACCCTTTTATAACGTCTAGTTATTATAAAAATACTATAAGGTAGAAGCTCTTTAGCTTCTCTATCTATTGCATTAAATAATAACGTTGTAGCTATATTATATAAAATATTAGATATAGGCAGTCGGTCGCATTTTATCTAAAACTCGTCACTGTGAGTTGAGTTAGTTGACCCAATTTAGTCACCCTACATTTTTCTACCTATAATTTTAACAACTTACTTTTATGCTATAGGGTTTTTATATAAATATTCTTAAAAAGTAGCTTTAGTTATATAATCGATTAGATTTTTAAAAGTACGTTATTTAGGGTCGAAGTAGGGCGTTAGAAAAGGTAGTAGAAAGATTAAGTCTCTAATTAACCCTGCAATATTTTCGCACTAAAGGCCCCCAGATAGCAAACAAGACAGCGCTTATAAGTATGGGGGTTATATAACGCTAGCAGGGGCTTAATAAAGCTAGTAGGGGTTTTATATAAAGCTATACTAGTTAAGTACTAGCGAGATTTATCTCGTTTGCCGCCTGAGTCGCTTACTGAGATAACAACGTGCATTAAATTTTGCGAGCGCGCTAAGGCTTCTTCCTAGAAACCTGAGACAACGTGACCTAATGCCAAATATCCTTGTAAACTCCCTCTCTCGGTGCATAATCGAGAATACTTATTGAATAAGTTGAGCGAGTTTGAGCCTTCCAAAATATGTTGGAAGAAGATGAAAATTTGTTGTCAAGCTACTGTAATGTCATGTGATTTACGTCCTCAAGACAAGCATAGCCCACTAAATTCATCATATGGATGTTCATTTAGTTTAATAATCCCTGTCTGGACTTGTATACGACTGGTTTATTTTAAATTGCTGAAAAAGTGCTCTCGCAGGAACGAATATATCTGAACAACACACCAGTCTTGGCTTTATGCGAGTCGAACGGCATGATCTTGTTGCCTATAAGGCTGAGTGACCGCATACTACAATTCGGAATCCGTGGACCCTACATTCGGTGTCATCTTTCCAGCATCCCAATAATGACTAGTCTCAGTTTTGGGAGGTTTTTCTTAAACTCTCAATTTCTATCGTTTAGAATAGGTAGGCACGGGTAGGGCTTAGAGAAACGAGTTTGCGCTCATGTCCACTCCCAAAATCTAGCGACACCCCAGATACCACATAACGAGGCTGTAAAAGCCACGAATCCTCATGCCGACTTTATCATGCCAACTATCAAGCTAGACAATCCAGATCTCCAGTACCTGTATGCACCCTTCACACCCCTAAGTTCTTCGCTAACCCTCTCAATTAGTCTCCAAGGCCCTAAACTTGACATAACAGTGGGCACCGGCACTGCCGCCAGGCGCTGGAAACTCCCAAAAGCGCTTTTGTGCTACTACTCCTCTTACTTTGCTGGTGCCTGTCGCAGCGGCTGTAAAGAGGCATTGACAGGCCAATTTGATCTCTCTGAAGACGACCCAGAGATTTTTGCCCTTTTTGTGGAATGGTTATGCGCAGCGGATACAGAGACGCCTGTATATACCCCATATGTCCCTGGAGCTTTCGAACCCGGGCGCTGGCACTCAGATCCAGAGCTAGGATGGATGCTTGCTGACCGTCTGCTCTGTCCCTCTTTTGAGAAATTCGCGCTCGCGAAGGTGATTCAGAATCTTGACATGATTACTTTTGCGCGCCTCGAATGGATCAATGAGAATGTGTGGCCGGGTTCATCCCTATGGAGGCTTTGTGCCCATTGGGTGAGTTGGAGTGGAAGTGGGTTATTACTTCCCAGACTGCAAACGCTCGAGTTTGATATGTTTTTCGAGAAGAGGGATGGAACAATTTTACCACGGTTGAGGAGGTACGTAGATCCGAGAAGGATGGACTTAGAACATTGGTTCAATAAATGTTCACGAGTCGTGTTGAATTGTGAGCATTTGCCGAGACGGCCAACGAAGGGGTAAAGCGAGTACAAAACCTATAGTTTAAGCTTCTATTACCCCAGACAAGGATATCAGCCGAACTGATGCTAATTAGTATCTATGAGTGAAGTGGCCTGTCTGTTGTTGCATACAAGAAGGCCGGCGAGATTGAAGCAGACGCACTAATTTGTAAAATATCATCTTACCCCAGGTAAAGGAGAACCCGGAGCCAAAATATAGTCCTGCATAGTCCTCCACAGCCCAGGAATTTACGGTCGAGGAGTGCGTGGAGGGTCAGCACTACGTAAGATGCGGAGCCTTTGATTTAGTTCATCAGGGCACCGGAAATCGACGTGGAACGGAACATTGTCCATGGTCTCTTTGGGAGGAGATTCTCGTCTAAGTTGTCTCAATCTTCGGCATTCAGAGTACTGTATAAAATAGGGTATAGGATTGAAATAAGATATTGAGTTCGATGAACCCAATTCTCCAGTTACGGATTTTTCCTCCAGTGCCTTTTGGATCTTGCGAGCAAAATCTCTTTGTAGCGAATGCATCTTATCATTCGTATCTGCCCAATCGTAGGGGGAAAAGCCCTGAACAGATTCTCCAATGTCTCTACTTGTATTACCAAACCATGATCGGAGGGCATGGTCTCGAATAAAGTTTTTCGTATCAGGACTCGTAGAGGATTTTACCCACCACTGCTGCCAGAACAGTGAAGGACCTTCATGAAGGATATACCAAGTCATCCATGACTCGCCTTTGCGTACAAGCCTCTGGCCGTCAATACCATGACCCCAATCAAAAATCCAGGGTTGGTATTCTTCCCCATAGTTTGTCGTCAGTGATACTCTGAAAACCGACGACAGGAGTAGAAACATGAGTTTATAATCTTTTGCATCTTTATCCGGTATTGATTTGATGAAATCAAGTCTTCTTTCCAGAATGATATTCTCCCGGTATTCCAGAACTAGGAACTTCAGACGAGTGCGGTTGAACAGTGCCAAACTGAGCTCTTTCTTTGACAGCACCAAACGCGTTGATGTTATCCTATAGACTTCCTGTGAGATATCCGACAGCCTTTTGAATACGCGCCATCCATTCGCAACCCTCTCCCTCAGCTCGTCTCCAAACGGGTCTTCCGCTGGAATGCCATATCTGCTGTTTGCCCAACCATGGGCAAATCTATGCCTATCCACTAGTATTGTAGCTAATTGTTTGGGTATTAAGCCTTTCAGCCATTGAAAAGTGTGCGTCCCTTTCGGGAGACGTGTAAGAAGTTCCGCTTCCGGGAAGGTTCGGCGTGCTACGGCTGGTGCAATGACAGTAATGTAGCTGGAGATAACGGCGGCGAGCTTGCGGTTTGCCAGGAGCAAGCAGAATAGTTCGTCAATATGGCATTGTGAGATTAGAAGGATTAAAACGTCGTCTGGAAGCGTATCGAGGCGGATCAGGCCTGGTTTCGGAGCATTCCAGTTGCGACGGAGCATTGTGCTGAGCCAACCGCTCTCAGACACAAAACTAGCGCTCTGAAAACGTGAGAGTATCCCATAAATAATTTTTGCTGAGACGTGGGCATATATGAGAGAATTGGGATCCGGAGAACCTGTAGACGGTGATGTGGAAGCTTTCGGCGTCCCCTAAGTAGGTATGGACGCTATCTAATCGCCACGTGACAGGTCTAGAACCTGAAGTTTTTTCACGTGATTTCCCAACTGTGTACCTGTGACTTTTTTAATTTCGTCGAACTCAATTTGTCACTCCCAAGGTAGTGACCACCAGCTCAATATACAGGTATGCTCAATGCACATAACTGATTTGTTAGCGTTTTGCTAATAAACCTAAAAACCAATTAAATTTTCTAAATTAATAATAATAAATCATATACCGCGTTGTATTAAAATATAAATAGGCGAAATTCTTTATTATTACTACCCTTTTACACCTATCATCTTTTTAAAGTATAGAAAATTGTAGTATATCCGTAGAATTAGATTCTGTAGAGATGTAGATTTCTAGCCGATTTCTTCCTAACAAAAAAATTATACTTTTTTTCTTATAAAATTTTAATTCTTAAAAATGCGATAGGTATATATATGCGAGGTAATAATAAATAATTATATTGTAGATCTAAAGGTAATATAAACGGTGTGGATTATTATCTAAGTTTAAAGGAAATCTACGTTTGTTAGCAATCGCTAGTTAAATTTGCTGGGTATTATTGAGCATGCCTGTGCATTGAGCTGGCGGTCACTACCTTGGGAGTGACAAATTGAGTTCAACGAAATTTAAAAAGTCACGGGTATCCTTTGCATCCCTTGCACAGATAATAACGCCCTATAAAATGCGGCCCGTGCGCACCAATTAAAGAGGTGCATACATGCGGTAAGTCTGCCGCATCACCAAACCAAAATTCTTAATGTTCTCCGCGCACGGGCCATAAAATATAGCACCCTATCCGTGCAAGGGATAGATGGTGTGGATGCAACTGTGGCCCGTGCACGACGTCGAAGAATATCAACTTCAAGTCGATGTAAGCAATCAACTTTATTAATTAAATAACCCACTATAATGGTCCTAAATTGTGCATCTAATAATAAGGATTTTATTCCACCTACCTAATACCTAAGCTGCCGCGTTAGATGAAGGAAAAACGACCGCTGGAATGGCTGAGCACGGGCCACTATCTTGAGCACGAATCCATGCAAAGGATAGTGTATTCTTGACACTACAAAATTTGACAGCCGAGCCCCTAGATAGATCTCAACCAACGCTTGGTACCACAAACCTTAATGCCACGCATTTCTCAAACAAGTAATAAGCGACAGCACAGAAAATGCCAAGACGCTATTCTCAGCCAACGATCACACCATCTGCGCATATTCCAATACACTTCACAGATTTCTGCATAGCGAGACTCAGGGTTTAAATGTGCGTTCCTCTTCCACTTTTCAGCATTTTAGCTTGCCCGACATGTACTGTGGCGTTGAGGGTCTCTGCCAAGATTCGCAAGGCTGAGATGTAAGCTTCTTCGATCAATGGGAGGCTGAGACATTTGGGTCGTGATATGCGGCCGCTATATTTGGGGAAGCCGCGAGTTGCCTTCCTGTTCGTATTTTTGGAATGCGGAAACGCAGCGGAAGACACGGGAGGCCTGTTTCTCACAAACTAAGCGTTCAGCTCTCGTCAAAAGATGCACACCCCAGCCTTGCCGAGTGGTCTGGGCATGCACTATCCTCTTGTGGAACACCACCGGAGCCACTCTGACGGTCAGAACTTTCCCATCATTGGTTCGTCCAACCCAAATCCTTTCGACTGTGGAAGTCTGGGCAGTAGCCCATCCACATAGGCCGTCTAATTAACGGGGTCCGTAAGTGCTTAGATCAGCACCGGATTCCTCTTAAACATTCGTATCCCCGAGGTTAAGCGCTGGTGTCTCGATCTCTTTTCTGTTTTGCTCTCAGAAACTATCATGGCGTTGACTATATCCCTTGCACTGCTCTCCACCTCGGTGTGGGGGGCAACAGCAAATGCAGTCCCTGCCCCTGAAGCTCAAATCACACCCGCACCTATTCTTCAAAGACAGAATGATGCGGCATTTATGGGGTATTTTAGTACTAATGGAACCTGTAAGTCTAAGAACCAGGCAGTCCGTTCATAAGAAACTAATACTCTTTTCAGGGTCATCACTTGATTGTAATTCAGGCCTCACGTGGTATCAGTCTGGAAACTATGCGCAATGTTGTCCGACAACTGTCGCGTCTTGCATCGCGCCAACTGGCTGTATAAGCGGCTCTCAGATCTATCCATCGTCTGGAAGCGTGACAACAGTAGCTTGGTACCGTTGCCCTTTTTAGAACCGCTGGAGATGGATTAACATTTGCCTTTAGCACTGATAATTATAACAATCTTGCCTGGTCGGTTTGCAATACGGTATTCATTTATGAGAATACTGCCGACTCCAACCCCCACACCGACATAGTTTGCGGTAGATCTGCGGTGAACTGGTCATATTACAGGCAGATACCAACTTCGGCAACAAGTAAGGACGCCTCTTACCCTGTATAGATCCAAAGTGTTCACCTGTTTAAATTCTAGGTTCCAGCGAGTCAAGCACTACTCCTAGCTCGACCAATAGCAGTCCCACAGCAACCAGCACATCACCGGTGCCTACTCCATCTGGCAAGAAATCTCAAGCCTGGATCGCTGGTGCTGTAGTTGGGCCTTTGGTCGGTCTTGCCTTGCTCGGCGCGCTCCTCTTCTTCCTTCTCCGGAAAAAGAAGACTCCAGCACCAGCACCGCAACCACAACAAACCACAGACTACAAGCCTGGCGCGGCTGCATACCAGCAGCCAGCGCTCAGCCCACAGTACCCACCCCAAAATCAATATTCACAACAGGGATATCAGCCCGGGTCTCTGAATCCAATGACACCCGCGCCTCAGTATCAACACACTCCAGTGGGCTCTCCTCCACCCCAAGAGATCCAACCTTCCCAGTATACCCAGTATAGTTATAATGGTGCTGCTCAAGGAAAGATGCCTGTGCTTGTAAATCAGCAGGTCCCTGAGGCTGAGCCCATGGCAGCCGAACTTTCTGGAGAACAGGGTCACAAGTGAGAGTGAAGTTTTTCGAAAGGAAGAAGAGGAATGCTAAGTCCAATCTAACCGTAGGGAGTATCTGAGTTAGCCTGTTTCTGAAAGTATACTTTTAGGTCGAGGCGAGAGAGTTTCTTGCTTATTTGCCGTTTTGTAGCTGTAGGTTTAGGATAGGCACGAATAGCTGTGATGATACCAAAGTAATGAAGGCTTTTTGTAAAAATGTGTGCCTGAGAGAGTTTGTAGTCATGGGTATCATATCCCGAATGTCGGGTGCTGGGGATCTGCGTGGGTTGTTATGTATGATCAGATCAAATAGTATCACTCATTGATCTACAATATTTTTTTGGGTCGGATTTACGTCCAATATCGACTTGATTTAAAAAAAAATCTAGTCTTGATTATCAATATCAGTGGTATTGCTCGTCAGACCCGCTGTCAGTGATGTAATTGGTCTGGTTGGTTACAAATTTGACCTCTGTGACCAACCAATTGCCCATCTAAAGCCCCCAACCGGTTGCCCAACTGGTTAAGCCAGATAAACCAGATAAGATTAGAAATATCGGGAGTCTTGGCATGGTGTTGAGTCAAATTAATCACCAATAACTACATATTTGATGGCATCTTTCTTATTGCTCTTATCGATGCCTCTCATAAAATTCTTCTTGGTAGTAAGGGCGACGTGATTAATAGATTGACGCGATTGGGCAGACGCGCTTAGGGAGACGCGTAAGGGGAGTCGCGTATAAATCACATGATAAAGACAGCTGACTCTTAATTCAGCCTTTAAAAAACCAAATTTAGAAGTAAGGGGGCAAGCTTTGATAATTAGGTGGCTTAGCCCTCGTAGGTTGCGTACTCTCTTACCCAAAACTCAACACTAAGGCTCTATCCTAACTCAATTGGTTAAAGTGGTTAACCGGTTGAACAAGATTTTCTGTAACCAGCCAATTGCAAGTCAAAAAAAGCTCCAACCGGTTGCGATTTTGGAAGGGTTGCCAACCAACCAACCAAAACTTCAACCAGACCAGTGACATCACTGCCCGCTGTTCGCCGAGTTATCAAAATAGTATCACATATTTCTCGAAGTAAACAAATAGTGTTTACGTTTTCTCGGAGAAATAAAGAATATAGGACCTGGGGTTAAGAGGCGATCCCTTTGATTGTTCTCAAAATATACTAACCTTGGACTCTCGCAGGGGTTTCAGCTCAGGTAAACAAAGGATTCCTTAAGACCCTACTACAATTATTTGTAAGGCAGGCCAAAGGCCCGGAGTCGTTCACAAATGCATAATTACGAAAGCCCACTGGCAACTTCTAACTAATTCAACACATGGATGTTGGTAGAATTCTGCGCTGAATTACGTGGGAATAATAATAACTCTCCACGGCACGCTTATCTGTACAAGATCTGAAAATAGACAACTGCTTTTCTTGAATTTTCGGGTCCGAAAAATGATGACCGATTGAACGGCAGTGCTTGAGAGATCCCAACCGCAGGGTTTATGGCTTACTGATACGGGGTAGTGCGTCAGCGTCCAACGTGTACGTGGTTCGTGCGGGAACACCATTTTTTAAAACGACGAGTACATATATAGATTCCAGCAATTAAATATTCACTGCAGTGCCTTCTAATCGTGCTAGGATTTCTATAGAAAGAATAAGTACTGGAAACCTTATATTAAGCGACTTAGCTCCAAAGAATAAGGTTATATATTAAAATACTATGGTGTTTAGCCTCCGTCAAAAGCTTCATATTCCTGAGTACGGGCGTTGAATGCAGCTCAATTGATTGGCTGGATCTTATCGATAAGAGTTGGACCCAAATTGACGTGCTAAGGGATAGTACGCGTTGTTTCAGTCAGACTCGCATAACGCCGGGCAGATGGAGTACTCATAGCCGATACATTAGCGAATACGATAGCTGAATATGGTGAGACTTGCTTTTAAAAGGCCTGTGGTTCTATAGAAGGTTATTTGAACTTCATCCCGAACCATGATCTGGAACCTTGGGGTTCATTCCTACATGCCTCGGACCAACTTTTTTCAGAGACATCGTTGACACAGCCTCAGCAAGCTCAGACGTGATTCCGTTGGTGCGGAGTCAATCGGCCCGCAAGCGGGTGACTAACCACTTTTCCAAGGTTTGTTACCAGCTCCGACTTTTTTTTACAACTTTCCCTATATAAATTAATAAATCGTTCAACCACGATGGGTTAAAATACTTCTAAAAGTTCATCGATTAGAGAGGTAACCCGATATTCTATGAATATCGGGTCTAAATTAGCCCACGACTGCCTAAAGTCAAGATTATTTTCGCCAAAAAAAAATCCGTTATTAAAGATTATAGAAATAGCTATAACGTCGCAACGGGTATATATATAAGGCCTAGAAATTCATCGGTTATAGAGCTAGTTCTTACGATTATTTTAAGCCTATATACAGCCCCGGACCTTACATGGGTAGCTTTAACAATTTCGTTGAAGATTATGTATAGCTCCCATACAAATTTAGACAATACGCAAGACTTAGGGCACGTTCGATAACTTTTTTTGGTCAGGTCGACTCCACCAGGTGGTGCTCTAAAAAACCCACCTGGGTCTACCTGGGCGAATTCCACAAGTACCTACCGTTTTGAAGAGGGGGTACTTGTGGAATATCGACACGACCAGGTCGATCGACTCTTACCTCCTTTATGATATTTTTGACCCATTCTTACTATCACGTAACCTAATTCGACACCAACCACAAAGCCTTACGTATTATTATTTATTTATTAGCCATAGTATCGACAGGCTCCAACTAATCGTTCTACATAGGGCTTTTCCAACGCCCTTCATCTGGCGGCTCTCCTTTCTGGCGATCGCCTGCCGAACGAACGCCTTCCACCAGGTGGAAAGCACCCCTGCTTTGGCATCCAGAAGAGGCGCTTACATCCTGAAGATTGCGCCAAGGTGGGCCTTAAAATCGTCGACCTGGCCAAAAAAAGGCATCGAACGTGCCCTCAGGTATAACGTTATCCCTTGACACGGCAGGGTCCTTTGCCAAGGTCGCTTATATTCGCGACTCGCTTCAATTGAATATTTATATTAACCCGGCTTTTCCGATTGGTTGATTCTTATCGATAACCTAAGGACCCAAATTGCCGTGTCAAGGGATAATAATGTCGCAATAATGTCGCAATAGGCGCATATATAAGGCCTAAAAGTTCATTAATTATAGATCTGGTTTTATAGATTAATTTATAAAATAATACCTGGGGTATAGATCAACTTCGTTAAAAGAGGTAACTGCTTTACATACAAATATAGTGTTCAAGCCACGAACACTTGTACAAATCCGGACAAACGCGTCTTTTCTGCCGGAAGAAAGCACGGATCAACGTCAGATTGAAAAAACTCCAGATTGCAACCGAACACGCCCTTAATTATCTGTATTCCATTCACAACACTCCTGCGAACAAGGAAGATGGAATCGGGCCTTGCAGAGCACACATGCACTTAATACCCGAGGAAGAACCTCTTCGTTCCACTCAAATATATTCGCACATCATATTCCCTATACAGACATTGTAAGTAGAAATGGGATTTGCCATACCAAAGATATAGCGGGGTAGTACAATTATGCGTTTTTGTCTTCCTTTCCTATCGTTCAGGAGGCTCTGGAAAACTTTACGTGGGGATCTATAGATGTGAATTGCGGAAAAACAGAATAGAGTTGAATATTAGCGCAATAGAGTTTTTTTCGTCAGAAAAATATGGTGAAGTGTGCCTCAAAGGGACGTACGGCGGAGACTCTCGTAATAGACTCGCAGGCGGTTATCTCTGCAGTTGGCTATGTTGGTTGGCCTGGATTGGATTGAGGAAAGTATAGCAGGTTGAAGGGTTGCTATGGCTGCAGTCACGGGTACGTAAGCGGTTTGAGGATTAACTCAGCTTGAGCGCTAATTCGCAGAATAAGCAGTTGCAAGAGGCAGCAGTCCAGCAGCAACTCTTGGAGGGAACTGGGGCACAGTCCTTAGTCGTGGTTTCTTAGGTGCCTAGCCTTCACAGCCCCGCGGCCTGCCTAACCGCGTTTCGGTTTTGACAAGGATAAGGCTGGAATAGGCTAGCTGCAGATTTCTATGAATGCGGTGGAATTCAACGCCCTCTCGGAGCGCTTAGGAGGTTTTAAGAGAGAGCGTGTCGGACGCTTCGCCCCGAGGAGGTGTAGAATGGGAGGCCAGCAGGCGTGAAATTGAAGAGATTTGAAACGCGACGTCGCTGCAACGTCGAGGTTACTTAACATTAAGGTTACTTAACACGTGATATATCTATATTTAACCGCCTGCCGGAAACGGACCCAGTTTGGGTCTAGATCTGCGAAGCTTCGCTCGACAACTGAATCTGACGAACAGGGAGAAGAGAACACCAGCATCGTCTTACCACGACGTACGCTTGATGCCTCACAACCCCATCGCCCCATATCTTCAGGTAGGCTAAAGGGAGCAATGGTGGACTGCACCGCGACTGCACCGCGACTGCACACCTCCTGAGCCCCGCAATCAACTGCCTCGATGCCGTTTTAGAACTGTGAAATGGACAGGAAACGCTCCGTCGACGACGCCAACGCCAACCTTGTTATTAGAACGGATATTGCGCGGGAAAATGAGTACGGTCTTGAGCATCTCCGCGAGCAGGAGCAGCAGGCGAAAGATCGCGAGAACACCTCGTCGCCGAACTCGGTCGCGCTTTCGACCGACGAGCCAGAAACCACTTCAGCTTCAACGACGACAAACAACACCTCATTATCTTCCTCAGAAGTTTCCGCTAACTCTACAGCTCGCACATCAACGATGACGGACCGCGAACCGCACAAAAACCCACTGCACGAACACCATATTCCCAAAACAACGATTCTCGACCTCGTATCAAACACCGCCTCCTCCTCTGCCCTACCAGTCCCCTTTGGCTTTTCAATCTCTCGAAAAGGTTCCCTCATCGCCGTCTACAGTGCATCAAATATTTGGCTGATAAATGCTTCGAACTTGCCAAGGTTATTCACAAGAATATTAGACATTCGGAGGAAGCCAGTGGCACTAGACATACTTGACGATGGTACCTTGCTTGTGGTTCTCTCTACACCTACCAAGGTAGATGTATATCAATTGCTAGGCGAGGGCGAACGGATGATTGAAAAGAAACGTACAGTACTCCTGGAAAATGACTCGAAAGCCATTGCACTCTCCCCGGACGGATTGGTGTTGGCTACGGGGCATCAATATGGAATTGAGGTAATATCTCTGGCACCCACAGCAACCGAGTCGGATCGGCGGTCTGTGACGTGCCAGGATATGGACGCTCTGCAATTTTCTGACGATGGGCGGACATTGCTCGCCACTACTTATGCCCGGCGCACTGGATGTTCCACAGTTTTCACGGTCCATGGCCCCTACGATGGTCCATTTACAGAGGAAGGCGTTCCGATTCAGCAAGATGTAGATAAGGCATGGACTAGCCAGATTTTGTTTCCAGAAAAAGCAATGATTGCAAGACAGGCAGCGCTTCTCCCAGATTCCAACACTGGCCAAGTGAATGAACTATTCGCTTTTGATGCCGACGAAGATTCCTGGGGAATCTATGATCTCGCTGGACTGGAATTTACAGAGAAGAAAGAGTTTCTACCTGATCAACAAAGTTGGACCCGTGCAGAGTTCCTCGATGACGCATTACCCGCTGTGTCTCCAAAGGCGGATCACGTGGCTTTAGCTCTTCGGCAGCAGAACGCTACCAGCCTATGGCTTTACCGGTTGCCCGACAGCTACAAAGGGGGCCGTTGGGCTTATGAGCAGAGTTCGGATCATAGCGACGAACGCTCTCCATTGTCCCCATGTTCTTGCATTCCTGTCCTACAGGATGAGAGCTCTGCGCACCAAGAGATTGCAGTTCTCCGCTGGTTGACTATTCCAGATGAACCTAACATTGACCGTCTCGTGGCTGTCGGAAATCTGATATTCAATAGTACTTCGGACGGACCGATGCATTCTATGCCTCAAAGTTCGGCAGGCGTTGTGGTGGTGATGGACTTTGACCGTTCCAAGAGTGGAAAGGTTAAGACACCTGTTCCAGTGCGAATGACATACGATCTTGACAACCTTTTGCCTGGAGAAAGGCTTCCAGAAGAGGATATCGAATTCGAAAGAGAGGTGGAGCTTGTCAGAACCAGAACAGTAGTGCAACGCAGAGCAGCCGCACGCAGTCGAGACTCTCGAAGCCTGGGCAGGTCTCAAACAACAAGCAGCCGCGAAGGTGTTGCCGAACGCGCCCGTCCTAACATTCCCGAAATAGTTATGGATGAAGAAACGCTTGAAGGAGAAGAGGCTCAGGCTGCCTTTGAAGCACCATACGATCACTCGCAGCCACGTTCCCAGATGTCTCTTCAACGCGCCGCAACCGTGGCAGCAGTTGCTCCTGCAAATCGTAGGCATCTGCGAGCTCTTCCCTTCCGGCCATTGGAGTATCGGCGTGCGGACGGCTTGAGGGAATTTCCGCATGAGAGTGATGCAGACAATTGGGTCCCCCCACCACCACCGTATACACCCAATGCAGATCCGCCAGGGCCTGGAGCTCTTAATATTAGCTTGACCTTTCCAGGGTCTCATCCTCAGTCTTTGCCCGTGCCACCTGTACCGCCGGTACCTTCAGTGCCTCCTGTACCGCCTGTACCAGCTGTGGCTACCTTGCCGCCTGTACCGGCGATACCTGCTGTGCCCGCATTACCGGCTCACACTACCGTGACTCCATTGCGGCCTGTGTTGACCAGCCAAGATCCCGTGGAGAGAGGCTCTTTGCCTCCTTCAACCATGACAACTCTTCTCCCTCCACCAGCATTATTGCATGCAAACACATATCCTGGACCTCAGTCACCAGTACCACGTATACCAGTGCCACATCGCCCGCAACAAAGTATTTCGCAACAGCTGCAACACCCTCAGCAACTCCATCATGGATCTGGTACTGTTACTCGTCGGCCCTCTCAACGAACTGCATACCAAGCAACACACTCAGTCATATTGTCCAATCGCAATTCTCGAAGTAGTGGAGCCGTTCCTCCGAATCCCATGTTGCCATCACCACAGCAACTTGTCACGCTCGAGCGACACGCGAGCCGACGAGGGAATGGGGTTCCGCGGGCAGCACTGGGTGCGAACCGTCGCGTTTCGTCAGCGGATTCGATTACCATGAGGCCCTCAACAGCGCCTCAGGGAAACCAGAGTGTGGCAAGCCGGAGTGCGATGAGACGACCGCTGCTACCAAGGTTGACGACGATCAACAGTATTTCGCCAAATGCCGATCGTGAAGTCCTATCTGCGCCTCCACGTACGCACAGCCGTACACAGAGCAGGGCAGAAAGTAGAGCAGAAGGTAGAGCGCAAAGCAGAGCGCAGAGCAGATTACAAAGAGAATTCACAAGCGCAAGCACTGAAGGAAGTCCCGGCCGCCGGTTTTTTAGGTGTGTGATGATGTGATGCTGGGAGAGTCGGCATTGTTGCGAAAGTTGGTGGTCTTCATTGTTTTATCTCTGTGACTGGGGGCGTGGAGTGGCTTCAACTGATTTTCCTCAGTCACATAGCTTTTGGTGTGCTGTTTTGAAAGAAATCCGATGCTCGCATGGCGTGGCGGGATACCCTAGGCAGGGGCGTTTGGTATTATGGAATTCTCGGATCTGTGGACGAGGCGGATTTTTATTAGACATTAATGATGACGATGGTAACGTACACACAGAACCCATTTCTTGTATGCTATCCCGCTTGCACAAAGCTATTTACTATGTGTCGTGCGTGTCTTATTTGTGATTGATACTCTGGGGATGCGATAACACCGTTAGAATGCACCAAATTAATATATCATCAAGCAAGCAACGATCCTATCATTTCTCGTGGCGGTATGCGCTCTTTAAGAGTGGTAGCATGCATTGCATAGCAATGAACAGATGCAATATCCATCACATTCCCATACCGGGAAGCCAAATGATAGCTATCGCTGCATGCAACTTGTAGTCCTTATATTCCAAGGCCCTCCATCGCTCTTCCAGCCAGAAGACCAGGCTGGTAATAACACGGAACACATCGATTGGCTCCATCAAACCGCAGTCATCTCAAAACTACTTAGCCCATTCACTCCGCCTATAAAGTAGGACAAACACTTCACCCCTGGCCGCTCTCTCGCCCCTTGTGGGGATCAACAGTTGTAAACGCCGCCATAACCACAAAGGTGGTTGTCTGGGCACTCATACAAGAAAGTCTACATTCATCCCACCTTGCCAGCAAACAACGCCCACTAATGTTGCCTCTCAAACTGCCAAGAGAGCAATGCGCATCAGGGATTGTTGGGAGAAGGACTCACAGTTTCTGGTCGCACTGGTAGTAGTAGACCTTGGAATTTATTTCGTCGGACCGTGCGATACGGGTTAGGTTGCGGCCCATGACCGCTGAGCGGGCCTCTGCTGCTTTCTCGGCCAGCATGGGGGTTGCAGCGGCGAGGCTCGCAAGAAGGGCGAGGGGAACAAGGAGGGAGATGTGCATTTCGGCTGAGGGGGGTTGTCTTGGAAAGACGCTGAAGAAAATATTGAAGTAGATCTAGAGTCTAAGTTGGTTGATGGTGGAGATGGAACGCGACAGAGAGACCTTTATATCTCCTCCTTTCACTCCTGCTCGCGATTTATCCTCAAAGAGGGTCGGAGGACTCTTCGCCGTGACGATAGCCAGATGGAGGATCGAGCCCTACTAGCAACTCTTAGAGTATAACCCCACTAACTCCGGAAGCATTCCTTGTAACGGCCCCTACCTTAGTCCAGGTCTGAAGAAATTTGCTCCATGCATAAGTGAATCCGACAAGGAAGTCTAATAAGGGATCAAGCCGGCCAACACCCTCGCAGCTTTACGTTTCCTGGATTCGCACACCAGACCTCAAGGGCGTTCAAGATAGATTAACGGAGTTTTCAGCACCAGACGAGTCTGTTAGTTTAGCCCTCCTTTCATTCACTCAAGCCTGGGTTCGGGACTTTAAAGGATTCCGAACCTTATTCTTATAACCTGCTCTTGCTTCTACGCGGAGTGTACTAGAGCTACTAGGATGTGGTGCATTAGGACTCTTTTAGAACCCAATTTAAGCGTTCGCATCTGCAAGAATGGAGGAGAAGTATGCAAGGCCAAGTACGAGGCCGGACACGGAGGAGGATTCCAAATCCTGCACGTGCATATATCGTATCCGTTCAAGAGGCGTATCCTATGCTTAAGATACAAATAAAATCAGGAACTATAGAGATCAGAGAAGATGTCGTACGTGCGAAGAATCACCGAAGATTGAGGAAATCGATTAGAGAAGACGCATGAATGGGCAATGATGATGCTTACATCCACGGGAGAAGGTTTCTTTGACAAAAGCATGGGGTAACCCCATGTCCAGATAACCTTGAAGGCATCCCGCACTTATATTGCGGGAAGAATCAGCTCCATGGACGCTGTGAAGCTTAAGCTTTTGCTAATCACACGACAAGCGGGCCGGGCGTTCCTGGGCCGTCTTGAGAACCGGGGTTTGCGAAAACGGCCCCATCCGGCAGGCCAATATCAAGACAAAAGAAAGATAAATAGTCAAGGCATTCATTGAACTATTGAAGTTCTCACTGAATCTCTCGGCCGCTTATTTGAAGAGAAATGGACTGACTCTCAACTAGTTTAATCGAGCATATATAGGAGGGTATCGTAATTCTCTACATGACACCTTTTGCCGGGCAGTTTACTGTGGTTAGTCAAATTTTCTGACATTTGCATCCAATGTTTACTCTGCCCACTCTGAGGGACGTAGTCTATATCACGAAAGTATGGTCGTAGTGCTAGGCACAGACCCCGTATCTTAAGGACACTGTAATATACCACTTCATAAACACAACCATTAATGCAGTGAACGTGGAGTGAACATTTCTGGATAGCATTTGACTCTACAAGATGGTAGATATCCTCATTTTCTATCCAGAACATAAAACACTTCGCTTAAATTCTAATGAGATCTCAATCGTGGGTCAGAAACTGCCTCTTCAAGACGGTTTCCCAACAGACTAGAAATCCAGAAATAAAAGCAGAAGATATCCATACCAAGAGAACAGCCCGAGCAGCCATCCTATCACGACCTCACTCAGAATAAAAGCTCTTCACATTCGCCCGCATCGACCCCTCAAACTCAATCCACCCGCGGCCTTCCAATCTCCTCACCCTCCCTCGGCGGCTCGCTCAAATCCTCCCCCTTATCCTCCAGCTGCGCAATCGCGCCCAGGATACAGCTTCTCCATAACCTTAACAACCCCCTTCCACGTATACGGCTCGGCCCACCCAAAGACCCGCTCGCCCTCCAGGCTCTCCAGCACGAGCGCCGCCACATGCAGCGCGGCGGCATCGCACATATCGACGAACCACTGCGGCTGCAACTACTGAAACACCGCGAGGTCCGTACCCTCAAACAGCTGACGCACGAACCCCGCCGTACTCGGATACGGCTGCGCCTGCGGCGCCAGCACGGGGCCCATGCACGTCGCCGACAAGATGGCGTTTGAGCGCGAACCCCGCCTCCGCCCCGCGCTCCCGCATCCACGCCCCACCCCCGCCTGCTCCGCCAGCGTCGCCGGGTCGCGCATCGCGGCCACCGCCTCTGAGTTCCACGTCTCTACGCCGACTTTCATTGCTTTCCCGGGCGTCGGCGTGCACACGGCCCGACTGGAGCTCGTCAGCACGATGCGGCGCACGTTGCACCTCCCCCTCACGCGCGTTCTCGGCCTTCGCGGCCTCGAGCCCGCGCAGAGTCGCGGTCGTCGGCTCGGTTAGGCGGCGGGGAACCGGAGAAGTCCATCGTGCATGCTGTGTGGATGAGGGCGGCATCGTGGCAGTCCGGGGCGGTGGTGGAGGGGACTTCGACGAGCTCGAGGGCGTCGGGGCCGTGTTTTTGCGAGAAGAGCGGGAGCATCCATTGTGTGTGGGCGAGGAAACCGACGGTGCCGCGGACGCGGTAGTGGTACGCGACGAGGGTGTCGATGATGTGGGAGGCGATGAGGCTGTTGGCGGCTGTGACGAGGGTTAGGAGCTAGGGGGATGATGGCGTCTGAGAGGGTCTTGGTGAGAACGTTGTTGCGGTTAGTAAGGAGGATACAGGCGGGGTTATGGTGTAGTATGGATAAGGCGGGGCTTGGTGGGGCGAATTGAATTGGGTGATGACGATAGAGGTAGGCCTCCTGCCTTCTTATGGCTGCTAGCTGGTAATGTGGATCTTGGAAGCTTAGCTTTTGAGTAAGAATTTAATAGAACGTGCTGTGGACCTGAATGGGACAGTAGCATCATGGCACGGACGTCGGCTGGCCTGGCTGAATCGCCTACACGTCCCGAAAAGTACCTTACTTAGTGGAAGGAGAGATCATGAACAACCTGTCAACGTTTTCGACAGTTGAAACTGGGAGGATCTTCAGCCTCCATCCAATCCTGCCTAAGCGCTAACAAACCACACATGCATCTCTTGGTTTCAGCCTCGCTCTTCTGGCCTCAAAATCTATTGTTGTGAATTTATACTCGAAGTTCTGAGATATATGTCAACTGGGCTCAGCCGCAAAGTATGGTTTAAATCCACTGATATCGGCAGTGAGAGCTCCAGCAACGAAATGTTGTTAAGTGCAAAGTTAATTCAAAATATGATGTAACCCCTTTTCAATTAGTGGTTTAATGCTAATGAGAGAGGAGAGAAAAAAGAATTTGAAAGTCGCAACAAAAATAAAGTTACAGATGATGCCACTCCGAACGCCTTCCAATATTTCATTTAACCACCATGCTGCTTGTGCCGTAAACTGTACAATTTTCTGAATTTACTTTCTCCGGCTTTGGCTCATTCCAAGGATTTGTACCATCCGGATAAAAATGTTAATAAAGTCCAGCTCCAAACTGATGGATTCATTGACTGAATCTTTCTTAATCAACCCCCGTTCCGCTAGCCGCGCATGATGGAGGATTTTCTGGACATCATACAGAGTGAAGCCTCCGAAGACTGCCAAGCCGCCGTACAACCATATGTTCTCCGTCCACATTAGTGTGCGGGCTGCCGTAGCAGGAACGACGAGCGGAGCGAAACCAGAGAGGGCGACGATGGCGACCCCGGCGAGGAGAGGCCCGCCGAGATAGAGGTATTTTTCTTGCTTGGCAGTGGCGCCAACGAAGGCGATGCTACCCATCATGCCAGCTGTGTAGAGACCAGCGCGGGCGAGGAGGGCAGGCTGAAGGAACATGAGAGGTGAAAGAAGCATTGCTTGTGTGACGTTGAATGCGCCCCACAAAGCATATTTCTGAACATAACTAGATTGTTGTTAGCTTATATCAATGACGAGTTTGTAGTCATGTTGATGTATCCAAATCCGTATGAAGATGAACAGAGATGGACCAGACAATACTTACTTCTCAGGATCCGTAGCCATGGCTCCATACATGGTACCGATGCTGCCAACTAAACCGACTCCTAATACCATCCACGGATTCGCAGCCATAAGTCGGTAGCTCCATCCATTCATGTGAAGAGCGCGCGCCGCAACACCAATAATCCCAATTCCCAAACCTGTGTGAAGGAAGGTCTCATTCAGATAACTTCTCTCATACGGCGGCATACCGCCATCAGTCCTTGTCTCACGATTGAAGATGAGGTTGATGCCAACGAGGGTGGCACCGAAGATACCAGCCCCATATAATAAACGCTGGCGGAGGGTTTGCGAGTCGGCAACGGGAGAAGCGGGTTCCATGTAGTTGCGGCGGAAAGTTGCACGGAAGACATTGTGCGATTTCGAGAGGGATGGCGCGACGGGCTTCGAGGTAAAGAAGTTTGGGGATCGCTTGAGTGGCGTGGTGTGGAACGCTCGAAGGGTTGTGGATGAAGCTTTGGGGACTTGCTTCAGGGCCACGGTGATGGCGAACGGCCGCCGGAGGAAGAAGGCCATGATCGAGGATGATGTGGTCTCTGATGAACAGGATGGAGGAGATTGAAGGTAGTGAGTTTGAGGGCGGAGAGGAAAGGTGTGAAAGAATTAATGACGTTCTCATGTAGTTGCCGTTCGCCAAAACCTCGGAACTTTCTCGAAGCTCCGCAGCTCTATCATGATCCGCCAGGCCTTATTTAGAGGTGTTTTCTGGCGTAACTACGCGGAAAACTAACCCGTTCCAGGCGTATCTAGCACTTTTCACTTTTAGAGTAGAGAGTTATACGAGTGAACTCTTAGCATTATTGCTGATGAATGCTTTATAGGATATCTGCCCGTCAACCCTACAACACCATCCCCGTGACCTATTCATTATCTACGTAAAGCCCTCAGAGAGCTGGTAGTCCGATCGCGTCCTATACAGCTGTGCGGAGCTGTGGCTTATAACGCCATTCCCGTGACCTATAGCCTATATAATGCCCTTAGAGAGCTGAGAGTCCGATCGCCTCCCGTACAAGTGTGTGGAGATCTCTTGTTCTAACTTGATCCTGAGGAATAGGCGCGTCAAGGGATATAAGGATATTGCGACATTAACCCCCTATATAGAACGTTTATTAATTAACAAGCCTAGAAAAAAAAAAGTACTAAAAGGGGAGAGTACCGTTCATCTGTGATATGCCATTATGTACAAAAAAATGACATATTGTCGAACTGGATCGAAGTTCCTTACTACTATCTTAATACTGGCTTCAAGTCTAGAAACCTATGTCTCATTACCCCACTCCTTACCTCGTATGTCTCCTCATATGTCTTATCAAATGTCTCAATACCTGTTTCCATTACCAAATAACAACTACGTCGTCATTCTATTTGTCACCTATCTGGTGTATATATAGAGGCTCTAGAGCCCTCTTTAATAGACAGAGTTCTTATACCTAATTGTCCGTTTAACAGTTATGAGCCTAAGCCAACTACTACATTATCTTTAATTCTAAAGCCTTTATTCCAATTAATTATTATCTTAATTATAGACAACCACGACAATAAACTCTTAACAAGAAACTAAACCCGTTATTATATTATCTGTTATCCTAGCAAGCCTAAACAATTAGGATAAATGGATTAAGGTTATTAAGTTAAAAGTAAATAACAATTGTCTCTAGGAGTATGTTAACCTATTAACACCCAAGACTAATTTACCAAAGCTTAAAGTACCTGTTTATGCCTTACCCAAGGATGCTAATAGCTGGGGGAAGACAAAGCTTATAGAGCTAGATAAGGAGGAGAAGGAGGAGCTCTGTATGCTTAAAGCCGACTATAGGGACAATATAAAGCTATATAGAAAACAGCTGTTAGCTCTTAATACGTTGCGCAGCTATATCCTAAGCTCTATCTTACATACCTACCTTATCTATACGTTTAAATGCACAACTACCTATAACGTCTTAGTGTCTTTTAAGAAGAGAATTACTCTAACTAATAATATAAGAAAGCTTTAAGTAGCTACCCAGTATGCATAGCTTAAGAAAGCGCCTTAGAACTAGAACTTTAAGGTCTAGTTAGAGGAGTGGGAGAAGGTATACACTAAGTATAAGGAGCTAGATCTACCTAAGGTAAATGGTAATTATTTAGTAAGAGACTTTGTATACACAGTTAATTTAATTACACTAAGCTGGTCCGAATTTTGGAAGAACTAGCTTAAAAGGATAGAGTAGAAGAAGGAGAAACTTCCTAGCTTCTTTAAACTGGTTAAAATATACCAAAATCACCGTTGTACGGAACTTACCTAGGAAGGCAAGAGTCCACAAAAAGGATCCTTCGCAGTTACCTTTAAGGGTAAGTTAAGCAAGTTACCTAAATTAAAGCCTAAATTGTTAGCAGATAAGTAAAAGGAGGGAAGGTAACCGCCGCTAGAGTACCTATGCAGAAAGCGTCACTACTTTAACAAATGCTAGTATATTGTAGAGTTAATTCCTTACCTATTGTGGTTTAAACCAAGTAACAAAATCCAGAAGAAGGTAGATAAGAAGATTGCTAATACAATACCTAAAATTAAGGCTTATATTAAGCAAATTAAAAAGGATAATTAAGTTAATAAGGATGATTAAGTTAATAAATAGCCAAAGGATGGCAATAAGCAGAGCTCTTAAGACCCTAAAGGAACCTTTATAGTTCATTAAAAAGGAACCTATAATCTAGCTTCTGACTATAAGCTTTGTAACAGTATTCTTCTTAACTTAAGAACCACTGTATTCATCATTAATGATTAAGCCAGATTTATTAGTGATATTAAACCTACGTCAGAGCAAATCTACACAGGCTCGCATGTAGAAGAAATTGTAGGCTATAGCACAGCTGCAGTTACAATTAACTACCTAAAAGGGAAGAGATAGATACAGCTCTTAGGAGCAGCTTTTATACCAGGCTTTTATACTAACCTAGTATGCCTCCAAAAGCTTAATAATAAGGGAGTCTACTAGAGCAATAAAGAGAACACTCTTTACTACGGCGACAATAAGACATACGCCTACTGTAACTACCACTGTGGTTAGATCACTATTAAATACAACAAGCTAAAGACGAGCGCTTCACAAGAAGCCTTATTTATAACTTAACCATTAAACCAATTATTAAAGCTATTAAAGCAATTATTAAAACAATTGTTAAAGCCTCTACCAAATTAAAAGATGGAAGGACAGCTATAGTGCAGTTAACTCAGACACGCAGAAATAAATGCAATTGGGTAATTACCTAAGGAATTAACTAGGGCAGTTGTAAAAGGCCCTACAACAGTTAAAAATAAGTCTTATGTAGTTGATAAAGCTTACAAGACAATATTAAAAAGGACACCTATAAGCAAAATCGCCAACCAAGGCATTGTGGTGAAGTCTTTAGCTCTAAATACCCTAGAGTAGAACGGTTCTGTGGAATGTTCTGGGGGGGTAAGTATGTCAGAGGACAAGGACGAGGACGAGACTTAAGTAGATATTGGTGGAAGTTAACAGGTGGATTCTAGTAGAAATTAAAATTAAGCGACCAATTAAGAGGAGCTTAATCCTTAAGACGATGACGTAATAGGTCCGCAAGCCTTAAAGGATAATCCTCCACTTGGCCTTCCTACCCCGATTTTAATGGGACCAATTTTAATAGGACCGATTTTGAAAGGACCGATGACAGTTAAATCTATAACTTATGGAGTCAGCAAGGCTTATAAGATTGTATTAAGAAAGCTACCAAACAGACGCCTTAGATGGCAGATATCTTGTAAGAAGAAGCTTAAGGCCCTTAAGGGAGAGCTAAGGAGGTTTGTGAAGAAAGGACTAATATTAAATAACGGCTTGACGAAGGCTCTGCCTTGTTAAAAGCACGAGACGTTCATTTAATAATTGAACCTTATTAACATCAAGGATCTAATTTAATTTGATTTGGATAATATTCAGGCAAGGTAACTCTATAGGGGATTTCTTAAACTCAACACCAAATTAATATTATAACTTTTTACAGCAGCCCAGAAGGCTCTGTGCAGCTGGGGGGGTGTATTAAACTGGATTGAAGTTCCTTACTACCATCTTAATACTGGCTTCAAGTCTAGAAACCTATGTCTCATTACCCCACTCCTTACCTCGTATGTCTCCTCGTATGTCTTATTGAATGTCTCAATACCTGTTTCCATTACTGAATGACGACTACGTCGTCATTCTATTTGTCACCTATCTGGTGTATATATAGAGGCTCTAGAGCCCTCTTTAATAGACAGAGTTCTCATACCTAATTGTCCGTTCGACACATATTCTTAGAGTACTCGTGACAAGGAATCTTGAAGCTCCTCACCCGGAGCAAGCATAATAGAGCGTAAACTATACCACCATTCTAATCTTCAATTTATCCCATCGAGAATCTCTTTCCGCATCTTCTCCAACTCATCAACATCCCAATTCGCAGAGACATACCTCCCCCTCAACCACTCCCGCTTCTCCTTCATTAGCCACACGCAAACGCCCCACAAAGCCCTACATCGCCCTTCAGAACTGCACAAACCGTTAGCCAAAACCATACCCAAGCTCCTGAAGACGGGGAACCCGACCCTCAGCCTCAAACCGAATTCAAATGGAGATATAATGGGAGAGGAAAGGGAAAGGGAAAGAACACTCACTCTTCCCCCAAAACTCTCCGGTATGCCCCTCCGTCTGCGGCGTCAGCACCGCACCCGGATACAGCGCAAACCTCCCCCGCCGCCGCCGGCGCATCCGCATCAACACTCTCGACCAGCCGACACGCCACCAGCTTCGACACTTTGTACGCTGCGGGCGTGAACGCGGAACTCGCCGAACGCGCCGCAACGCTCGTAATCAGCACGAAGCTCAGCGGGCCCGGCCAAACGTGGCGGTGACGTCTTCGGCGAGCGCAACTGCATCCTCATTACGCGTGGTGTCGCATACGCGAGAGAGGATGCGGAGGGAGAGGTTGAGCCGTGTGGAGCAGTGGAGAGGGCGGAGAGGTCGGAGGCCATGCGCGAGCTGATGGCGAAGCCGCCGGCGCCGGCAATGAGGGCGACGAAGGGGATGCGGAGGGCGGTGTTGGAGGAGGGTGGAGGAGGAGGTGGTGGAGTGGTAGGTTGGGGTGAAGTTGACGTAGTGGGAAGGCCAGGCGTTTGATTCTGACATTTTGGGTATGAGGGGAAGTATGTTAAAATATTGATGGGAGCGCGAGAGGGGGATGTAGATGTGTATTTAGAGGGACTGTGTAAAAAGAGAGGCTAAAATCTCAAACAGGAAAACACTCTTTAAAGATTACTACAATGGCAGGATTCAGAAGCGGAACCTTATGGTCGGGGGGCTCAGGCCCGATCTTCTCAAGTATAGCAAATGCTGATCTGATTTGCCTCCTCGCCATCAGCAGAGTGAGGAAAGTGAAGAGAATTAGCAATACCGGGAGGTTGACCGTGATAGCGGTCTCAAATTTCATATGACCAGCCTGTGTAGGTAGTGATGAGGGTTGAATATGGAACCATGTCGCTGATATTCACGTGCAAATTTACCTCACCTGGCCTGTATGCCGGGAATGCTGTGAACACATCTACTAGCTTTCGTAACAATATATGGTCATACATCTACGCTAATTTGAGTCAAGAAATCTTGCTTTACTCTTCTGACACTGTGTCTGCAATGCGTCTTTAAGTCCTCAGGTTGGATAAGGCTAGAATAGCGCCAAAGCCTGATCTGAGAAGGTCAATTTTCAACACCACTGACTCGGGATTTTACAGAGGATTCTCCTGCTCCAAAAGCATGGACCCTGTAAGCCTAACTTTATCGATCGCTGGCGTAATCCCTCTCGTTATAATGGTGACCAAGACACTTTCGGACTTGTCGACCGCAAAAAGTAGGTCATAAAAGAAGGACTCGTGTGTCCCTTAATTCTATGAAGAAAAGAGACTATATATACATAAGGTAGATGCAGGTACAGGGGGGGGGGAGTCGGTGACCGAGTCGGT
>Ga0307507_10003426_pt1 | contig 30807 bp, 30 predicted proteins | sample 7_EM_MG_FD_207223 | JGI IMG/M metagenome (GOLD analysis project Ga0307507, IMG submission 207223) | Populus trichocarpa ectomycorrhiza microbial communities from riparian zone in the Pacific Northwest, United States - 7_EM | ecosystem: Host-associated > Plants > Roots > Unclassified | place... | reverse complement strand
ATATACAAGATGAAGGCATCGCCGACATGTTTGAATGGGACGAGACGGTAGCTTTCGATGAAGAAGTCAGAATGATAGGAAGGATCAGATCCACAACTCAGGAGGAAGTACAATTAGAGGAATTACCAAAGCCGTATTGGCAGTATAAGGAATTGTTTGTGAATGAAAAAGCAGAAATGCTGGCTCCTAGGCGAACTTTCGACCATGCGATTGACCTCAAAGACGAAGCCACTCCACCCTGGGGACCTATATACCCAATCTCGGCTTACCAATTAGAAGAACTAAACAAATATCTTCACAAAATGCTGGCTGAAGGAAAAATTGTCCACAGCAAATCTCCGGCTGGTGCACCAATCCTTTTTGTTCCAAAACCAGATAGAAGACTACGATTGTGCGTAGACTACCGTCAACTAAATAAGTTAGCCATACTCAACAAATACCCTTTACCACTGATGACTGAACTAAGGGAATGAGTGGCCCGTGCAAGCATCTTTACGAAGGTAGATCTAAAAGACCGTTGCCATCTAATTCGAATCAAAAAAGGGGATGAATGGAAAACCGCCTTCCGTACCTGATATGGACATTATGAATATAAAGCAATGCAATTTGGATTGGTCAACCCACCCGCCACGTGGCAGGCCTTGATGAACACTATCCTACGAGAATTCCTGGATCAAGGAGTTATAGTATATTTGGATGACATCCAAATTTACTCAAAGACAATGAAAGAACACTAGCGTCTGGTCAAACAAGTACTGACCAGGCTAGAAGGACATGATCTCGCGGTATCCTTAACGAAATCTGTGTTCCATGTCCATAGAGTCGAATTCCATGGATACATCGTGGGAAACAGCAGCGTCACTATCAGCGAAAAGAAGGTTGAAAGTATGCTGAATTGGAGAGCACCACGGTCAGTGAAAGACGTACAAATCTTTATTGGTTTTGCCAATTTCTACCAACGCTTCATAGAAAACTTTCCAAAAGTTTGCAAACCGATTACCGACACGTTGGAAACCAAGGGAGAAAAACATTTATGCTTTTGGGAGAAGAACATGACAAAGCCTTTGAGGAACTTAACGGAAGCTATACCTGGGCCCCTAATCTAGCACATTTTTACCCGGACCGAAAGACCGTCATCGAGACGGAACCTAGTGACTTTGCACTAGATTGTATCCTTTCCCAGTACTCGGGAAAACAATTAGACCCCGTTGTGTTCCACTCACGAAAGGTAAACGATGCCGAACGAGATTACCAAATTCATGATAAAGAGTAATTGGCAATCTTGGAAGCATTCCGGGAATCGAAACACTACCTGTTGGGAGCGGACGAAGCGGTAACGGTATACACCGACCACAAGAACCTGCAATACTTCCTCACGACTAAAGTCTGGGACCCCCAACAGATCCGATTGGCTCAATGGCTAGCCAATTTTAATTTTAAAATTGTGTACCGCCCGACGAGCAGAGGAGGAATACTTGACACATTAAGCCGGCGGCCGGAGTACTGCCTTGAGGATGGAGCTACGCATCGCGAACAGACCATTTTGAAACCGGAACACTTTGAAGTTTCACTTTGCCACAGAAAGGACAGAATTCAGGTCAGCCTTGTGGAAGGAAAGCAACGAACAACAAACCGGGTTAGAATAAAGAGACTGCAACAAAACGCGATTATCCGAACAAAAGGCTCCAGGATGGCAGCAGGACATGACATTTACGCCTTAAAGAATGGCACCATACCAGCCCTAAGACAGATGTTAGTGGACACCAGAATTGCCATAGGACTGCCCAGAGGGACATACGGCAGACTGGCGGTAAGAAGTGGAATGGCGAGCAAACATGGGATAGCAGTAGCCGGCGGTATTAAAGATGCAGATTACACTTGTGAAATAAAAGTAATACTCCGGAACCATGGGGACACCAGTAACGAGTTCAAGGCAGGGGACCGAAATGCACAACCAATCGTGGAAATAATACAAACACCGGATGCCATGGAAATCGATAATCTGGATAACATGGAAAGAGGAGCTCAGGGATTCGTCTCTAGCTACGTCGGTCCCCAACCGCTAATTCCTTGTGAAGAACTCAAAGTCAAAATCTGTTTACTAAACCCAGATCCCCAGGACAGCTCACATTTTGACGAAGAAGACATTCGCACACACAACAGCCTACTAGACGAAATAACGATGCTGTCTAGTCCCATGATTGCAGCAATACAAATGCAAAACATGGACAACTCATTCCTGGACAGAATAAGAGCGGCAGGGAAAGAGGACGACACTTGGACGGCACGCAAAGCGGAGTTAATTCAGTTAAAGGCAAGACTGGAGGCACTACTGCACCACTGGGAACTGGAAGATGGACTACTCCATTAGAGGGGTAGACTATTCATTCCTTCAACAGAAGAACTCTTAACCGAGATCGCGAAAGGATGTTACAAATCAAGGGTAGCTGGACACTCCGGGCAAGAAAAAACCATGGAATTGGATACAAGGAACTTCCATTGGGAAAAAGTCAGCGAATGGATAAACGACTATGTCCCATCGTGCCACGAATGTCAACATAACAAATCTCCACGACACGCCAAGTATGGCTTAATCCAACCGTTAGAAGTACCCTACGCAGCATGGACCTCCATCTCAGTGGATTTCATTACCCAGTTACCTGAGTCCCAAGGACAAACCCAGATCTTGGTAGTAGTGGATCGTTTACAAAAATGGCACACTTTATTGCCTTAGCGACAAATGCGACCGCAAAGGATGTTGCGGATACCTTTCCTTAAGGAAGTTTCGAAACTTGACGGACTTCCCTCCGGCATCGTCTCAGACATGGACGCAAAGTTTTCCGGCGGACTTTGGGAATCATTGTGCAAAGCATTAGGAATTAGACGGCGAAGGTCAACAGCCTATCACCTATAGATAGAGGGATAAACCGAAAGAAGTAACCAAGCTCTGGAAGGTGACCTGCGAAACTTCTTCAACTATGACCAAAACGACTGGTATCAGATGCTACCGTTGGCCGAATACGCCTACAATAATTCCAAAGCAGGGGCACATAAACTAACCCTCTTTTTCGCCAACTACGGGTTCCATCCACAGACGGAATGGATGAAGGAGAGAGAGGCTCAAAACCCAGGAGCCACAATGTATACGCACTGGATGAAAACAGTGCAGGAGAACACAAGGACAACCCTCGAGCAAACGAGAGAGGCCATGAAGAAGTACTACGACCAGAGAGCGACACCACAGCCTGACATCGAGATAGGTGACTTGATAATGTTGAACGCAAAAAACATTAAAAGCAAACGACCGACCAGGAAATTCACCACACGATTATACGGCCCTTTTAAAGTCTTAGAAAAAAAAGTGAATAGGGCGTTGACACTCGATATCCCGGCTTACTGGAAAATCCAGACAGTATTTAACGTCTCGCTACTTGAACCCTATAATGTCTCTGACCGACCCAACCGAGAACAACCCCCACCAGAACCAGAGGACATCGAAGGTGACCTAAAATAGAAGGTTGAAAGAATCGTTAAATGTGAGATAATGACCTAAACAAGAGGGGTCAGAAGGGTAAACAAGGAGTACAAGGAACTCCGGTAGTTTGTAAAATGGGCAGGATGTTAAGACGATGAAAATACCTGGGAAGCAACGGAGGGGTTGGAAAACGCCAGAGGAGAGGTGGAAAAATTTAATAGGGAAAACCCCGGAATGCCGGGGCCGAACTTGGATGAGTAGTATGAGAAAGGTTCTCTACAAGTGGACAAGTAAACGCTTCTGGTTTTTGCCCCTACCATACGGAGCTCATAAAGGACAAAGAATGTATACTAGTTAGACAAAAAGTATTCGGGACGAAACTTGAGAGGAGGGAGCTCGTGTTAGCCACAGAGCTACCAGGAGGATCAGAGGGTCAAGTTACCCTACCTCCGTGCACGAACCTCTGAAAAGGACTTAGCAACACCCCCCTCCAGCCCCGACGTTGGGACAATAGGTCACCACACGTCACCTGGGAAGTTGTGTCCCCTCACCAAAGACAAGAGTAAAGAACACCCTACTTGCAACACCGTATACGTTGCGGCCGTCTGTCCGACCGGTTCCTGTTCGCAGGATATATGAGAGGAGACCTCACAGCATCTAATGCGAGTGGAAGCATCTCCTTCAGCCAACATCGGACTGAGTTACAACAACTGCATAACCGGGTATCGGAAAGCGGATACAAACCCACGGGACGTATCTACCTTAGTTAGGCTTCCTCGGTTTGCAAAGACGCCCAGTGACCAGTAGGAAGGTAATATGCTCAGAAAGGGAGTCGGGAAACTCCCAAATGGGTTGTTCGGCGACAGACTGATAGCTATAGTCGTAACCATTAGTTCGACCAATAGAGAAGAGTCGTGTAATGCCGGTTAAGACAAAGGTGTGCCTCCTGCAGACCAAGTCGAAACCGGAGCCAACAATATGAAGACTGGCCATCTTCTCTCCCAGCGAATAATGATCTGACATGCGAACACATGGAGATTATTTCTATATCTATTTAGCTACGGATAAATGTTCGTATCGCCATCTTGGTGGACGGGCGCTACACCCTCCCCATGAGAGAGGCATACGTGGCAATAAGTTGCGCAGACGAGAGTAGAAAGATATCGCATGTTCAGGGTCAAGTCGGGCTCCCACTTCAAAGAAGTCGAGCCAGGGGAAAGAAAGATACTTAGTTAAAGGAAGATATTCTGTAGCCCGCGAACACCGATACACGGAATATAAATATCGAGGTGTCTTCGTAGCTGCTGTCCATTATTAAGCAATGGAAAAGAGACCTTAACAATATATACACGTTAAACAAACATTTATCGATCTACCTATCTTACAATTTTACTTTCATCTCCATAGACCTATTCTCCGAATTACCAACGATTGGGCTTAGTATATTCGCTTGTTCTTAGAATATTACTATTCCCATAACAAAATGGAAGCAAACCCAGGAGAGGACTGGGCCCCACAACAACAACCTCGTCAGCGAAGGGCCAGAAAGGCCCATGGAGACCTGACGAGCTGGGAATCTTGTTTTAACGACAATTGCAAGGAACACCAGTGGGAAAAGGTGGACCCCGGATACTACCCCTGAAAGGTGGGAGCAAAAGGAACCCTCTCAAGGAACGACTGGAGGGAACAACGGAAGAGATAAGCCGTCAGGACACGGCTAGTGGGGGAGGGGAGAGAAAAAACCATTCCAGACATGGAAGCCCTGGAAAGACAAATCTCGGACCTCTGAAGCCAACTTGATCGCGCTGCCCAAATCATTGTGGCAAAAGACAACGACCTCGAACGACACGACAGGGAAACAGAAAAATTCCAACAAGCCTACAATCGAGTCAAACACAGGATCCACCAAATCCGATGCACACTCTGGTGAGAAGGAGTTAGCACCGTGGGACCGATGCAAGAGGGGGACTGGAGCTAATGTCACAAACGGTGACTAAGCAAAGCAGACTCTCACATGACTAATGGTTATTGGTTTGTTATTTTTCACGCTATGAGATCAGTTAACTCATAGGGTTTCACATGACCACGCAATAGCGCGTCATTGGTTTATTGTTATTGGTTGGTATTGGACATGACGCACGATCGTCGTCATGTGGTTTATGTATTTCACACATGACTCATAGTTATGAGTCATGGGTTTCACGCATGTGACCCCATTAGGGCACATGACTTGCTTTATGGGTTTTGATTGGTTGCGAGATAGGGTACAGCTAACTTGGACGGGTCAGCTGACAGATTTCACACTAGGACTCACTATGAGTCATGAGTCGCGTGACACGAGGGTATGAGTCACGCAGGGTTAGGCTTGAGGGAAGAACCCCTATTTAAGGGCACCCTATGGGCAGGAGATTTGGGTCATGAACCATCTCCTCTCCACACCCGGTGATTGAAAACCACACACCATGCGTATTCATCGTCAACATCCACCCCCTCTCCCCTCTTCTGATAGCTCTTTTGCCTAGGAGGGTGATGCTACCACCACCCCTCTCCCCTCTGATTCCCTTCTGATCTTCCTGTTGCTTTGGCAGCCTGGTTGTATGGGGTTTCACGGTTACTTCCTCGACCTTTCAAAGCACTGGTTTCGCTCCCTCACTTAGCATTTGCACGGTCTGCAACCCCTTTCTTTCGTCAATGGGTTGGTCGCAGTCTCGAGGTATCGTCGAAGTAGTGGCCCCGGTGGCTCTACTCCATGGTACTGCACTATCTCCTTGCATCATTGTTCGGTACGGTTGGCATCGTCGAAAAGTCGTGATCTCGTTTCCATCCTCCCTCTCTCGCACTTCTACTTGATTGGGCACACCCCTCCCTCCCCTCACCTGGTCTTCGTCCCGTGCCTCGGTTACAGCCAAAATACCCTCCCACCCGGTGCGGTAGCTCCGGCGTCCAGCCACCACCCACCTCGCCTCCTCTCAGGACTCGTGGACTCCCTCAGCCTAACCCGCCAGACATTCCACCATCCGCCCCGCGATCTGGTCTATATGGCTCAGGTACTATTACCCTCGAGTATGGTTGTCTTCGATGATGTTTGCAGTTGGGGATTGTTAAAGGCCTTCGCGGCGGATGGGCTTTCTCTGGTGCTTCTTCTACAGATTCGGGTTTTTTTGGTTTTTCTCACTGTTGGGTTTTTTCTTGGGTTTTTGGCAGAGGCTTCCTTTTGGTCGCCAGTTTCTTGTATATTTTGTTGTAGTTTTCAGCGCCCGGGCGCGTGGTGCAGGTTTTAGACCAGGGGTTTTTTCCTACGGTCTCCACCACCTTGACGATGGGTTGAACTGGGTGGAAGTTTGTTGCAGCCATAACCATTGCGGTTACACCCTGTTCTTGTACTTATCGCTTCGGCCTTCGGCCTCAGCTAGAGACAAAATTTAAAACATGATTATAAAAAAAAGGCTGGAGATTTGGGTTCTTCACACAACCATCTAAGTTCTTTCATACCCTATACTTTCAATAGAAAGATCTTTATCTATCACGCTTTCGGGAATCAAGACACGACTGTCTTATATGAGCCTAGCGATCGATGTTGCTAGATAGGAGTCAACAGACCTAGCTATTGCAACAGCTATCGGGCTAAGAGAAGCAATCGTTAGCGAACTATCCGCTACCTGCAGCAAGTATCACCCGGAGAGGAGAGGTTTGTAACACTCATTTTGACTTAGTGTTCTGGTAAGAGGATACAACTACCACAAAGATGTATAGCGACGTACCGTCCCGACATCGGGTCTGCAGAGCAGTGTTGCATATGACTTTAAGAGATTTTGTACCTCTAGGTAGGGTAACTTGACCCCCTTATCCATTCAGCGCTGGTGCTCCTAACATACTAGTTATTATCGTCTCACAGTCATAATCACCATAGTCTACAGCTCTGCCTATTACCACTAATTTAGGAGGACCCTTCCTGTTCCCTCCATTTCCAGAGGTCTCAGTGTGTTGCCCTTCTACTCTGGAGTCCTAAGGTCCTATACTTTCCCCTAGCTGGCTCAAGGTATTTTTGTAAACTTTTTAACTCCATTATAATGGTCTCCAATTGGTTTGACCAATTTTGATCTTACCTCATCAGCAAAATTTAAAAACCAGTCCTGGTCCACCAAGGGGGGTTATGGTCCCCCTGGTCCTCCTGGTCCACCCTGATCCACCCTGATCCACATTTTTGGTAAAATTTCAAAAAGTGGGGATCAGAATAGATCGGAGTGGACCAGGTGGACCACAGGGACCACAACCCCCCTTGGTGGACCAGGAGTGTTCAGGACCACCTTGGCCCATGCTCCGACATTTTCCTGATGCCTATGTTGGTCTTTCCTGTATTTGGTCCTGTAAAGAATTCCAATTATCCTTCTTCTAGCTTCTCTTCACATTCCTTCTTCTTCTTATATCTTTTTCCATTTAACCCTTATCTTCAATTCCCTATCCTTTAGTACTTTTTTCCATATATTTATACCTTTTTATATTACACTAAGTGTGCACTCTCTAACCCACATCCTATTTATTTATCTGCTAGTTTTTTCTCACCAATTCAGGTTTCCTAAGACCAGAATAGGTATCTCTCTACTCTACCAATGTCATCCTTAAATTGACCTCCTCATCTCTCCCTTCAAATCTCTAATGTTGCCTACACGGCAAGAATGACAGTTGTTCCCTTGCGCCTTTACCCATCACCCAACCATACGCCCTTCCGCTTACGCGTTCCATCCATTAGACCCTCCCTATTGTCCATCCCGACGCTTACACCGCATATAATCATTCGCATGTTGAGTGATAATGATTGAGTGATGGTTGTCCCAGCTTCTCTGCCAGTGGCGTGGCTGCTTGCAGACTTTTTCTGGCTCAAGTACTTGTATGCCGCAAAATATTGCCAAGCTCTGGTGTACTGTCTTTCATGTTACCCTACTACACCATTTAGTTCGAGTGACTCTCCATGATGCCCAGCCCTGACACCTAGTGCTCCGGCTCTCTACCATCTTTCCCCTTTGCTATGATACTACCGTAGCACGGTGCCTCTTTCGCCCGCCCCCCAGGCGTTAAAACACTATCGGTATTCTAACTCCCCTCTATAGATCTTAATCTCCCAACTAGTCATCCAGCATTACATTTCCATCAGCGTTCGTAAAGTTCTCGTGCCCTTCCTTGTGCCACAAGAACAATACCTATTTACAACAGCATAGCAAGAGCCTTTTTGATAACTGTTTTTTTTGCATATGCCCCTAGGAGTATTGTAAACTCTTGTCATAGTTTATCATAGCAAATAATCGAGGGAAGGGGTTAGCGAAGCGTTTCCGACGGCTCGAGTACTCGGGAGGATTAAGAACTTTGCGAATGCGGCTGCACACTACGCCAGGCCGGAAAAGCCTTTGATGAAAATTAAATTAAATTAAATTCACGTACAAAGAGCTACCCCATTACTGTATCCTCATCGTTGACCCCTGCCTTCCCCTTGATCAAGCCCACCTCCTTCAAACTGAGCAACAACCTTTCCTTCACAGCCTCATTAATGACAAGTCTAACGCTTGTAGCGGCCGCGATGGCCCCATCAACGAGTCTCTCCACTTCATCCGTGCCATCTCCTTCCCAGCCCGTCGACCCTTTCGTCCAAACTAAGGTGAGCTCATCCCTTGCAGCCATGTACCCAACCGCAGCCGCGGCAAGGATAATGTAGCCGTCGGTAGGACTAGGGTCTAGGACCAAAGCGATTCCCCTGTTCTTTTTCTCCCCCTGTCTAGCATCATCGATATCCATACCCTCCCCCATATGGTCCTCCTCCACCGCCCCACCCCGCTCCCGGATCAGGCCGGCCACGCCCCCCGCCACAAGATCAAAGCACTCAATCCCAGCATCGGCAATCGCAGCACTAGCGCAACTAATCGCTCCGGCAACCACGCTCATCAATCCCACTTCCACTCCACCATCCTTTCCATCACCTGCGTCCCCAAGGCCGCCTTCACAATCCAGCACACTCACAAACACGTCAATCGCACTCTTGGGGTACTTTCCGACATCCACGCTTTTCTCAAGCGCGATAGACAGTTGCGCGGACAGGTCGCGTTCCACGCCGTCGCGAATGTACCCGCGACGATGGCCGGGAGTGGAGAACGGCGAAAACTTGAGTTCGGCGGTTAGGCGCGCATTTGGGGAGAAGGTTGTTGACGAAGGCAAGGGCCGGGGGCCGTAGACACTTGCGGTGAGTTTTAGAGTGGGCGTTGAAGGATTGGAAGGTGTCGGGAGTTCCAGGAAGGCGGAGCCCGTTGCGGGTGGTGTTAGGCTGGTTTTCAAAACTGCCAGTGTGAGATTGGTTAGTTTCGTATTAAGAAAAAGAAGAGAGAGGGGGTACAAGGAAGGAAACGAACAGATTTTTCGAAGAGTGGTTGGTGAACGTTTAATCACCGGCTTATGTGTTGAACTGGTGAGGAATACCGGCGGTGTAGTACCCTCCGCCGGGCCATTGATCCGCCGGCGATCCGTCATATTAGTGTTCTGTAAATGAGAAGGTGTTGGAGCGTGACTTGTGGTAGGAAGGTTGAGTTGAGCAAAGTGTTGGTAGGAGTGTGTGTGTTGAGCCTCAAAATAAAATTCCGACTCTAACCAGGATGGGGCACCACCCTACCGGCAACTTAGTTAGACCGGATGGATAGGGCTTGTTCCAGCGCCAGGGCTGGCTTTAAAAACCCACTCCCCGCCCAATACCCTGAAAGGAAAATCTTTTCCATCCCCACCCCCAACACCTCCACATTTTCTGTCCCAGCACCGGGCATTATTGTAAGTTCAATTTCATTCTGTGTACCCATTCGCCCGCTTGACACGATGAAGACTTTTCTTGGGATATTCTTCTGTGATCCACAAGATTCAAAATTATACTAAGAACAGCCATCTGATCATCCCTTCGCTTCCTGTACCCTCTAAGCTTCTATGGAAGGCTTCAAGAATGACGCTAACCTTTTCGATGAACAGAATAGAATAAGATAATGATCCTCGGACACATACGGACTTGATCACCCATTAGCGGGCTGACAGTTACACTCCACTGCCCCCATTTTCGCAATTCTTTGTTTTATAATAATATGATATTATTATGTACTTGTATATACCACAATATCTCCATTTCCAATCTTTCCATCGCTGCCAACCTAATTGACCACTCACCCACCACCCATCACCCCCTTCCAACCACCCCACCCCAACCATGCCACCCCAAGCCCCCCCATCAGCAACACCCCCCCTCCAATCCCTCTACCCAACTCTCATCCGCCCAATAATCGCCCCAGACTTCTGCCAACCGCTCCTCGCCGACGCAATAACCTACCTAGACCCCTTAATAGCAGACACAACAATTTTCACTGCGCCGCAACGCATCCGCGAGATTGGCGTTGAAGTCGACGGTATTGTGCGTTCGCTACGGCGTGCTAACGCAGGCGGCGAAGTTAGTGGTGATGACTCGGCAGCGATTGAGGACGGGAGGAAGCTGCTCGAGCAGGTTCGGAGGGGGAGGTTGAGGAGTCGGTTGGATAATGTAGGGCTTTCCTCTTCGTGAGATGGGGCGTTTAGGGAGATAGAGGCTAATAAGTTTATTACAGCAAAGTTTTAGCGCATCTATGGCGACAGAGGAGGTTCTTGCTCGAGCACAGGAGAGGAGGAAGGCTTTCGACGCGGAGATGAATAGGGAGGAGGAAGAATCTTTAAAGGCTTTTAAGGAAGGACTTCGGAGGACGGTCGAGAGTCGGTGAAGGCAGTGGAGAGCAGTTTCATTATAGCGACAAGCAAATTTACTAATATACTTCGGTTTTCTAGCCTAACATTGATATCATGAGTGCGCCTCAAGCTCCTTCGCAACATGAGGCTCGATGATCGTATCTAGCAGTCACTAGACCAAGTTAATATACTACCGGTATTATTCCAGTGGCCCGAGCCCCGTTAATTCTTCCAGGTTCCACAAACAATGGCTCTCACCCAGTCAACATCATCCCAATCCACCTCTCTTATATTTTCAATCTTCAATATCAATTCTCTAGTATTGCTTCGTTTGTTCACGCGCCCAACCACCCTTACCATAGCAGCTCCCATGAACAGCCTTGAATCAGTGTTCCATGGCCCACATGCCTTCGGGACTACATATTCGCCGGACAGGAACGGAGGCCCAACTGAGAAGATATCGCAAAACTGGAATTTCTGGCGGGTGCCGCCGTCCATCGTTCTACTTTGGAGAACCTTAGCTATTCTTTAGTAAGCAACCCGTGGACCACACACCAGAACCGACATCCAAAACTCAACACTCGAATAAAGCTTACCAAAAAGCTCCACAAGAACATCCCCTTTAAATTTCGCCCCAGCTACCAAGGTTGCAACCTCCACTACATCCTTGACACAAAAACATGTCTTCACTGTCGTATCAGCACTCAATCCATGGATCGGTGACCTCTCCTTGACAACAGCAGGAAATGGCGGACGCTCAATTGGCTCCATAACCCTATTTCTACCTGGGCATGGTGGCCATCCTAGAGTACTCTTCTTAGCCCTGCAGGCCGAGCTAGACACATCTATCCAGCGAATTTTTCCGTTCTTCACTACATCTGTTGCCCGACAACGTACAATGATGACACCTTCGTTGTTGTTCTTCGCCGGCTCCAGGCGTCTACATTTGGCGCTGTTGGCCGCATGTTCTAAGGTTGATGGAATTGTCTCATCTGAGAAGAACCCTTCCTCTGTAAAAGGAGGTAATAGCTGCTCTAGGGTAGGATCATAAGAGCTATAGGGACGCTTACACGACGCTGAGAGTATATCGTCGCTGGTGGCTCCAACGTTTATATCCCAAGGATTGGTGGCTTTCCCTAATCTAATTGGAGTATCATCACTACCTCCATAAGATCCATCATCAAGGTGCTCGAGGGCATATTTTGGGGATTGACCCAAGACACCTTTCATCTTAATTGGAAGGGTTGCTCCCTCGTCCGAACCCTCAGGGTAAGGCTCTGACCAGGGCCTCGGGGCTACCGCTTGGCCAAAGAGATCTGGAACCCTGGTCCCGCCAACGTAATCACTGCCAGGTATCAAACCCAACTCAACACAATTCTGCTCATATTGATCGCGAAACCAGGCCTCCTCGCCATCAAACATTGTTGTGGAACCATAATCTGTCTGTGGACTTTCATTCCCACACGGATCTTGACCCCCGTCTCCACCTTCCAGAATCTTATCGTCGCCTGGACAGGTCATATCACCACCTCCAGATCCGCTCATCATCATCAGATTATCCATACCCTCAAGAGCTTTACCCGATCCACAAACATCTTGAATATGAGTCTCTTCTGCAGGATGCACATGCGCCCCCTTAAAGCGAAACGCATCCAGTCTGTTTTTGGACTCGAGGCTCGTATAGTTCCTACCTAAGCCCCTTCGGGTGGTCTTAATTGCTAAATCAGAGGGTGTGGGCTTTCCTTGGCACGAATGCCCTGTTAAAATGTTAGCAAATGGGAGAATATATCTATGAGAGGTCTCTGGTGAGTACCTATGGAGGGTTCCATCCCAATCCTGCCTCAGTGAGTAAGGAGTAGCCCGTGATGAATGAAAATGTACTAGATTCAAATAATATTATCGGAATGAGTCTGATAAATTTTCAAGAGGGATGATAGTCGGGGTTCACCTATTTGTATGAGAAAGCCCACAGTTTTCTGGGACAAGCATCAATGATGGTGCTTGTGCGGTGTACTCGAGTAGGGAAGCGAGGGCAGTGCCAATGATTGCAAGGTGAATGGTTTGGGGAGGTGGAAAGGGTTGCAGCATCTGGAGCAAGATACGGGATGCGTTGTACCCAGCATAGTATGAGATGTGCAGCAGAGAAGACACGGGGCCTGCGCTTGTCGGGTCTCATAATATTATATTATCCTTTCTTCGAAGGCCAAGGACCGGCCTATATTGGCAATCGGTTCCTGACAGTAATAAGTTATGATATTATACTAGTTATTCACGTTATTTCTATTTTTCTATTTTGAGCTCAATCTATTGTCCATCACATGAACCCAATCTATGATAGGCTCCCGATGGAGGATGACGATGGCTTACTCGTAACAAAGCAAGCTCAACTCATGACCAGATCCTTTCTTCCTCAACGTCTTTGTGAGCTTTCAAGAACCACCAACCATTTCCTCTTCATCACCATCATCGTCATATCCTTGTGAGGGAGGACTGCTAGAATCTGTCACCCTCTTTTGAAGATCCCCTCTGGTTGAGAAAGTGCCTCTGTGCGCCTCCCTAACCGCTGTTGAGGTTTGTGCTTCACTTTTTCTACCCCGCTCCATATTGTCATCTAGCAGAGCCTCTTCCTATACTTCTCTCTCCTTGTTTTGATGAGTCGAAACCTAGATGAAGCTCTCCAATATCCTTACCTCTCTCCAATATTTAACCCCACAGCTAATTACTTCTATTATCATTTATCAGCTACCATACTCTACTAGCACTCTTTTCTCACCTATTATAGCAGCCTAAATCCGCACCCCTCCACCACACGCCAAGATGTTTGGATCTTCCGTAATAACACTCCACCCCCACTCATACTTCTTGTGGTTTGTTGTGGCATGCAATTCCTCTCGTAGCTAACATTGACATTGTCAGAGAAAACCCTTCTCGGCTGTGACAGTACATATCGAGAGACTCACCTCAGAAGAGTACGACGAAAACGATGTTAGCGGCATACCAGAACTTATCGAAGCTGTCAAGCTTCAAGATTCTGGACCAAGTGAGGCCAGTCGAGCTATTCGCAAGAAGCTGTAAGACACCTTTTTATCTGCTAACCAGCTGTAAGCAATGCAGATTACAGCTAACGAAATTCCTGCTCTTTAGCAAGTATGGCAATGTCCACCGTCAGCTTCGAGCCCTAACAGTCAGTTAATCCTTGACATCTCCCCCTTTCACCCTATGTTAATGTCCTTATAGATCCTCGATGCCCTTATCGGAAACGCTGGTGTCCGTTTCCAGCGCTCTTTTGCTGACGAGCCCCTTCTTGAGCGTCTTCGTGTTGCTGCAACGGATAACATGACTGATCCAGATGTCAAAGCAAAGATCAAGGTTCTTTTCGGGCAATGGGCACGCGAATATAAGGACACACAGGGGCTCACCGGAATTGCCAATCTTTACAAACAACTTCCTCAGCGCAAGAGGGCGAGACCTCAGCCCCAGGTTCTTCGTGAAACTAGCCCTGACCTTGAGAGGGCTACATCCCCAGACCACCAGGCCTCTGGAAGTGGGCGTGCGCCCACTTCCCCCAAAGCTCCTACTTCGCCGAAACAATCACCTATTACTATTGGCCCGTCTGCGGATCTTACTGGCTCCTCCAAGGCACATAAGAAATCCAGCTCAAAAACAAAGAACAAGGCACCCCCCTTCAATCTTGAGAAAGAGAAACCTGCACTTTTACAATCCCTCGCCAATGCCTCTGTTGCTTCCACAAACCTCAAAAACGCATTGAAGCTCATTAATAGAGAAAAGGAGCGACCTTCCGAGAATGCCGAAGTTCTCAAGAGGTTTGAGACATGCAAACAGCTTAGACGGAGTATTCTCAGGTTTATCCAGCATGTGGAGAGTGAGCAATGGCTTGGAGGGTTGATCCATGCCAACGAGGAGCTAGTTGAGGCGTTGACACTCTATGAAGTCCTCGATAAGCCCATTGAAGAAGATTCTGATAGTGAAGAGGACTGGAACTCCCCGCCGGATAGAAGCATCGACCAAGTTAGTTCTGGCATGGGAAAGATGCGGATGCACGGCCCAGGAGATGAGGACAGGCAAGCATTACCGGGCAGGCCTGTTAGCACCAGTGCTAAGGGGAAAGGCACTAATTACTCGCATCAAAGTGAACCTGAAGAAGAGGAGGATCCAGATGACCCATTTGGCGATAATCAGTATCGCATGGAGGACACTCCAGCAACCGAACCTCAAGGATTGACTTGGTGAGTGAAGATCACTAACCATTTCGAGCCGGAAATTCTGACATTTATCAAGGCGGGTGGTCTAGGGCCAGTCAGCGCCCCAATGCCTTACCCTGTTATTTTTGAGGACTTCTCAGAAGGCTTCTATCAAAATGGCCGTCTTCATCATTTATTTCTTGCTTGCTCTGTGTACACTTTGTTAGTCTAAATGGCCATGCGGTGTAAATGTTTGTTTACGAGAGCAGATGGTTCCTTCCATCTTACTCTCTCTTTTTTTATGCTCTCGACCCTACCCTCTTCTTCTTTACCTTAGACCAACAGACGCCGTCAAGCCGCATTATGAATGTAGTTCAGTTGAAATTCCATGTGAGTGCTCGCACATTAGGCGCTCTCCCACGTTTTCTAAAGACCTACTAGTAGTGCGGGCTTTTATCAATGATACTTAGTCTACGCTACTACGCCCCAAGGAGCACATACCAAATACCGGTAGTTCGAAATAAGCGTGACAGGGCATGAATTTATGTGCGTATCCCAAACGCCAATCCAAGCGACCTTCATTACCCCTACCCAAAAGCAAAGTGCATCGTAGCAGCGCCATTGGCTCGGTAACACCCGAGATTCCAGATCGGAGATCGGCACCAACTCGTTACTCTTATGGCCTCGCCAAGACATTCTGGCCAGCACACCAGATAATCCCAGAAAACTTCGTCCTTGAAACATGTTGCACTCCTCTTCTCCTTGGCTTGTTGGTATTCCTTTTTTCTCGCAACACTTATCATACCGACACCCTAAATTATCATTTTTATCGACCCACCCTTTTCGAAATTACCGTAATTGGCTGTCTGAGAGACACCAAGAGGGCGCAGAAACCGACCCAAATGGCGAGCACCGTCGCTGAGACTCAATCTTCGTCCTACAATGAGTCAACACCTCTCCTCAAGGATGGTAATGACCCGAATCTCGAATCCCAAGCTCGCTCGGGGAATGCACCCACCAATACCTCCTCATCTCCCGAGAATCAGAATGCAGACGACGACCTACCACAAGAACTCTCCCTCGCAAAACTTTGCATTGTCCTGCTGGCGGCTTGGGTTGGCGTCTTCCTTGGTGCTGTCGACACGACCGTGATAACTACGCTTCTAGCCCCAATTTCCACTTCATTCTCCTCATTCAAATCTATCTCCTGGATAGCAACTGGGTACCTTATCGCAAACGCTGCTTTACAACCGCTCTTTGGAAAACTAACGGATATCTATGGACGCAAACCTGTTCTTGTGCTGTGCAATATTCTTTTCGGCGTTGGAACGTTGATGTGCGGGCTCGCGAAGAACCAATACTCCATGATTTTTGGAAGAGTGATAGCTGGTGCCGGCGGCGGTGGATTAATGACGATTAGCTCCATCATAGCAACGGACTTGGTCCCTCTACGAAAACGTGGAGTCGCCCAGGGCGGTGGGAATATTGCGTATGGAGCAGGTGCAGCACTCGGTGGAGTCTACGGAGGGTTTATCCATGACTGGATCGGTTGGAGATGGGCATTCCTCCTACAAATCCCGTTCATTATTGTATCCGCTGCGCTGGTGTTAGCTTTCGTGAAGATTCCTGTGAAGAAGACCGAAGAAGCAAGATATCAAAGGATTGACTACCTCGGTTCGGGCACGTTGTTATGCTCTCTGGTTACTCTCTTGTTGGCGTTGAATACAGGCGGAAATACCCTGCCATGGACCCACCCCCTCGTGATGACATGTCTGCCTTTGAGTGTGGTTCTGCTGGGGGCTTTCTCTATGGTTGAGCTGTGGTATGCCAAGGAGCCGGTTATTCCGGTCAGATTGTTGGGGAATAGGACTGTATTGGCAGTCTGTCTTACGAATTGGTTTATGGTCATGAGTGTTTTCTCAGTTGTACGTTGGCTCCTGCCCACCTAGACATATCCAAAACTAATACCGCTCAAAAGTACTTTTACGCTCCAATCTACTTCATCCTCCGCGGTTACTCCTCTGCGCAGGCTGGCCTCCGCCTAACACCCTTCGCTGTTGGCATCTCAATCGGAAGCCTGGGGGCAGGCCTCATCATTAATGCCACAGGCAAATATTACATCCTCGGCCAGTCCGCCATGTTAATGTTCGTCCTAGGGGTGCTCTCAGTCTGCATGTTCAGCCTAACGACCCCACTCTTTCCACAATTCTTCGACTTTTTCATGGTCGGCTCTGGCTACGGCGGAACACTGACCGTCGCCCTGCTAGCACTGATCGCATCGGTAGACCGCAGCGAGCAAGCCGTCATTACATCTGCCAATTATGCATTCCGTTCTACGGGCAGCACAATCGGCACCACCATTGGTAGTGCCATCTTCCAGAATGTGCTGGTGAGGCAATTGCGGGTGCATTTGGGGAGTGGAGAGGAGGTGGAAAGGGTTATTCAGAAGCTGAGGGAGAGGTTCGACGAATTTGAGAAGTTGCCAGAGGTGTGGAAGGAAAGGGCTGCACTTGCGTATATGGATGCGCTACATGCGGTCTTTTGGACGGCGTTTGGACTGGGCGTTTTGGCGTTTGTGTGTTATATGTATGTGAGGGAGCACACGCTACATAAGACATTGGACCGGAAGTAGGGAGTCTACAGAGGAAGATGTGGGGATGATAAAAGACGCGGGGGGAGGAGGAGGGCGGGACAAGCGAGAAGTTTGAAGTGGATGGAAGGGAATGACGCAAGTGATGAGACGAGAAGCATGACTAGATATCGTCGGACGCCCATATAACATAAAATTTTTAACGAATGTAAACTCATATTGTAGTAAACAAAAAAAAATCACCACAACCCTCCCGGTCACGGAAACCCACTTCCTTGCCACAACACTACCTATGTATCGATGCTACTACTACCTTCCGCCACGCCTTCACTCCCCCTTAAAGGTCAAGGAAACACTATTAACACAATGCCTCTCATCCGCCCCCCCGCCGTAGCCCTCTCCTTTAAATACATGGCCCAAATGACCGCCACAATTCGCACAGGTAATTTCCGTCCTGCTCATGCCCAAGCTCCCATCCTCCCTCCGATTAATGGCGCCCGGCACACCCTCGAAGAAGGCCGGCCATCCGCAGCCACTGTCGAACTTGCTCGTGCTCTTGTACAGCGGTGCGTTGCAGCCAGCGCAAGTGTAGACTCCGGTGGAGGTGTGGTGGTTGTAGGTCCCGCTGTTAGGGCGTTCGGTACCACCGGTGCGGAGGACGCGGAATTGTTCTAGGGAATGTTAGTTAGCGGCGGAAGGGGAAGGGGAAGGGGAGAGTTGGAGGGGGGTGGTACCAGGGGAGAGGATCGCACGCCATTCGTCGTCAGATTTTTGGACTGGTGAGTTTGCGTTTGTGGACATTTCGTTGGTAGTTTGATTGGCGGTGGAAGTGCTGAAGGATGAGCCCATTAACTTGCTGGGAGTGTTGAATTGGGGTTGGAGTGGGAGTGGACGGGGTATTGTTATATATACTGTACTCGAGTACTTGGGGATGCGTGAGGCGGAGTTCGCATTTGTGCTACAGAGGCTGCGGGCGCCAGTGATGAGGAGCTGTCGCATATGGAATTGCCGGCAGGAAGGAGGGAATGCGCGTCTGGGGATTTACTGGTACAGTACTCGGGTACGGTAACGGGAACGGCACAGTATCATCCTATTTCACATTTACTTGTAAGCTGTAAAGTTGAAGGGAGGGGCTGTGGTAGGGTGGCTTGGCGGTGGGGTCATCACTATTTGGAATTATGATAGAAAAAGGACAAGTGGGGGGGGGTGGAGTGATATTTGGTGATTCCAACCACAGCTGACAGGGTATCGGCATGGCAGGGAGAGGGGTGATTTTGGCAAAGGTGCGAGTGATGATTGGCTAGCTGTGCTGTGCTGCGGTACCAGTACCGTACTGGTATTTGAGTTTGAAAATTTGGAATACTTCCACCTGCAGTGAGCAGCAATCTAAGGCACGATCGCGGCATCGATTTCTAGTTCAGCCCGCAGTGCTCAAGTGAAATTATTGAGCAGAGGTCATTGTCATTGCATCAGCCTCAGAAGCCATACTCGGCTCTGCGCCATGGATGCAGCGGCGTTCCGGAAGGGACCCTTTAAACCACTGGTCTACATATATAGATACTACTAGATCTCGTCCAATTGCCAAAGAAGATTAGAGGTCTGCTGTGTTAGTCCGGTATCGCAGCTTGTATTCTCCTTTGGTAAGGTAAATTTACTTGCACCTCTCGGGGTACCGATATGCATGCGCGCAGCACTTAGCCTAGCGCTCTCCAAATCCCGAGAGCGTCCAACAACGAGTACGATAGGATACGGAACTAGAGAAAAGGGCGGAAAGAACAAAAAAAAAGACGCAATCGTTCTCCGGAAAATTTTCCGTTGGTCGATCTGGATATTCGGATCTACGGCATGATGATATTATATTCACCGGTGCCTTTCTAACGCAACTTCCAGCGTAAGGGGAATTTATCCTTAATTGGTCACGTGAGCAGGCGTCAATGATTGCGAACAGGGTTAACGAATGTTTTCATTTTTTCTTTCTCTTGTACTGTATCATACTCGAATACTTGTGCAAGAGCATGGTAAAGGGGGGCTCGAATAAATGCTCCGGGTTGTCGAGAGAAGGGGTTCAGATGAGTTGAGGTGAAGAAGTGGGGTTTTTAGGGGGGGTCATCGTTGTTTTTTTTCTTCTTTCCTTCATTGTGTGTTTATGGACGGTTGCTTGGGGGGACGTGTTGACTGTTGTCCCAAACAAACAGTCCCTTCTGGAGCGCCTCAAAACACTAACCATTCACCCCGCCAACCGGGGGATAAGTTACGAGTACTTTCGTGAAATGGATTCACCGGATTAAGCCCAGAGGTAACTTACAGTAATTTGAAAATATCAAGTTCTGTTCTCGGAAAGAGAGAGAGAGAGAGAGAGAGAAAGAGAGGGATAGAGATTCTTTTCATCGTGATATCTTGCGTCAGCACTTGGAGCACGGTAAGAGGCTTGGAGGTTTACTTCTTGGGGGGGATGAAATATGACTTTATTATTCGTTCACGCAGATAGTCTCTCCCATATGCTTTATTTAACCTTCCTCTTGCATGTTATTGAAGCCCCACGCTCTCCTCCAGCCCAAGCCCTCCTCTTTTGCGCTCCAGTCAGTTAGTCAGTCAGTCAGTTACCGTATTATACCAGTATTGCCTGTTGCTTTTCAAGTGTTACTTACCATATGATACTGACAGGCTCCCCTCACTCTCACGCTTACCCTTTTCTTCTCTTGTACCCTATCCACAGTCCACTCTCCACCACCACCAACCTCCTTCCTTTCCCACCGAGTCCACCACTCAGTCTTCAGTCGTGACGTTTCCTTCCTCCACCACTCGCCAGAAATTATTAAGTTGATGCACGTCGTGTAACTTTTTTCCCCATCCCACCAATCCTCCTATTGCTACCTGGACGGGGGGGGGTGGTACCTACCTAACTACTTTTTTTCTTCTCCCTCGCCAATCCATAGCAGTTCGCGCTTTTCAACTTCGCGTGAACTCTAACTCTACAGGCGATCTCATCTCTCTCTTTTCCCATGGCATCCGTCTCTATCCATCCTCCATCCCCGGCAGCAATGTCACGGAGGGCACCGCTGACAACTCTACCGAACGCGGTAAACTCTCCATACCACAGCGTCACGGCCGCGGCAGCGAAACGTCAGCGAACACAGCGTGACTTGTCGTACGCTCAATCAGCAGCAACCACCAAGGACCAAATTGCCGAGATCACCGCCAGAGCATCGACTCGGGCGTCCAATACCGAATCCAGAATTGCTCCGATTCGCAAGAGGGCCCTTGGTCGGTCTACAGCGGGCGGTGACCCGCCAACCTTCAATGGCGTCAGTCATGCTCAGGCTCAGCGAAGGGGTGCTGGCAGAGGCACCGAGCAGAATAATATCGACAGTGTACGCGCTTGGCAACGACATTATAAGAAGGTGTTCCCAGAATACGTTTTCTACTTTGAGAATATTCCTGAGGACGTCGCGCAGAAATGTCAAAAACAACTCTCACATCTTGGAGCGGTATGTATAGCCTGTGTCTGCCATCAAATATGATTGCCCATGTTGGCAACCGCCCGGCTTTTACGAATATTGACGCGTTTTTAGAGGCTCGAGCTTTTCTTTTCTAACTCGGTTACCCATGTCGTTACAACGAGAGCGATCCCTCCAGAGGGTGCTACCATGGCACAAGCGGGCTCGAGAAGTCAGGCTGCTACTATCAATCCTTCCTTGCTAGATGGCGGCGTACCAAAGGCAGACTTTACTTTCAAGGCACCTACACCCAGTCGGAAGTTTTCGACTTCTAAACTGTATGCTATTCGCCATATGCCTTGATATATAAATATTCCAGATACTGATCGTGTCATCTAGTTCTCAAGAAGACCCGCGTGGAACATCGCGGCAGGCTTATTGCGATATATTACTGAAGGCTAGGGAATACCGAATGAAGATATGGGCCCTGGAAAAATTCCAGCGGATGATGAATGTTATGTTTGATGTGACATCAACTACTACCACCACTACCCAAGGTCGGGAAACCAGCCATGCAACACACGTCGGGGCTCCCAACGTGGATCTCACCCACGTATTAAGAAATGAGAGACTTCATGGACCTACAGATCGTGACCCGAATGCGGCAGCCACAGACCTCGTTTACTTTAAAGGGCACTTTATATATGTTCATGACATGATGGGAGTTAACCGTCCAATTATGGTTAGGGAGTACGCGAAGGTGGCAAAGCGTGAGTGTGGGAATTGGCCGCAGTTTCGGAGTGTCAGTGGTGGGAAATGCCCATTTATTGAGGAAGCTGTTCATCAGAAGAGGGAGAAGGAGCGGGAGAGACAGATTGAGAAGATGGAACGCACAAGACAGAAGGAGCTCGAGATATCAAGGGGGAGGGTTGCTAAGGTTAATGCTCGTGAGGAGTTGGTGAAAAAGGCTGACCGAAATGCACTTGTTGAGATGAACAACAGTGAACGTCGGTTGAACCGCAATGGGGTTATTGGCAAAGACGGATTGTTTCAGGTTCCGCCAATTATTCCCGCTAAGCGCACTAACGTCCACTCCGCCAACGAAGTTGCCTTTACTTCCGCCTATCCAGACAAGAACCGTGGTGGAGAACCCGTTGCTTCTGGTGTGCAACCATCTAACATTACTTCTGCCATTCGCTCGCAGATGATTTCTTCCATTGCCGATCAGCCTGGCCGACGGGCAGGCACTTCTAAAACTATGATTGAGCTTAACCGCAAAGTCCTTGTGGGAAACAGCAAAGGAATTCCAACTTCTAGACGTATGATGGATTTGACCAACGCTGCTGCAAACAATCAGAACCTGGCTGGAGGAGGAGGGATGGACAGGAGGCGAAGACCCGGTTTGGACCAGCGGGCAGTTATGCGGGAGGATCGAAGTGAACAAGAGAGGAGGCTAAAGGCCAAGGCGAAAAGCAGTAAGGCTGCCACTAAGAGAGAATGTCGTCCAGGATATTGCGAGAATTGCCGGGAGAAGTTTGATGATTTCGAGGAGGTATATTTATTCTTTGGCTAGTCTGTTTACTCATGCAGCCGTGCTGACATTTCAATTTCCAGCATACCTTCTCTCGCCGTCATCGTAAATTCGCAACCAACGACGACAACTGGGCTGACCTTGATGATCTGCTTTCTGAGCTAAAGAGGCCACTCAAGTCCTCTGCCAGACGTGGATAATGGTGCTTTATTGCCAGCCTTGTGTGACTGCAACTTAATTCTTTGTGCCCTTGATATCAGTTGTATGGCCACATTCTGTCTTGTATTCACTTTTCTTTTCCTCCTCCTCCCCCTTGAACGCTTTACTGTTTATTACTTCTCTTAACAGCTTTCAATAGCCCTTGTTCCCTATATCCCAAATCCTAGGTTCTATCATTTTTTCTTTTAAACATCTTCTCTCTTTCTTTCTTCCTCGCTTCTTTGACACTGTATTAAATTCTGGTACTTTTGGAATAGTGCTTGGCGAAAGTAGTTTTTAAAAAATGGTGGGGGGGGGGCATCGTGGTTTCTGCATTTAGCTGTTGGATCGGTTGATTTCACGCGGGTTGATGTGCGGTCCTTGGGCCGTTTTTGCTTGTAGGTATAATAGCCATTGTAGAAATCAGGCTATCGTGTAGTATACCGGTATGCGCTTTAAACTGTTTCTCCCAGAGTTGACTTCGATATGTGACCAATGGACACTCGTGTATGATAATCTAACTATTGGAATGGGAAGTTTGTGTGGTTCAGCATTGTGTCTTGGCCCATCCCGAACCTGGGGAAAATCCATTCAATGGGTGGGCGACGCGGGGTTTATTGGCGTGCAGGGTGCGGGAAAAGATAATGGGGGGGGATTGTAGCAGATAGTGCATCACGTCCAATGGGTTTTGCGAGTTGGTATTGAATTTTGGAGGTTTAGGACTTTAGGTTAACAACCCCACATGCATAAATTCTCCCGCCAAAAAAAGCAGCTGATGCCGAGCCTTGTGGGGTTGATGGAGGAAAAAAAAAAGGGCTCGAAAACCAAACCCGTGTCCTTTTTGACCTTTTCGACATCTCGTTCTTGGCATTTTACAAAGTTATTATAGCATCCGTGTTCTTTCTCAATGTCTTCCCCCAAGAACATAAAGCTCAGTCCGCTGGTCTCTTGCCCTTTTTTCTGCCCCCAATAGTTCTCTCACTCTCCCTCTTTCACTCTCTTCCTCTCCTCTCTCCCCTTCTCCACCCCCTTATCATTCAAACGTGGCGTAGCAGAAGGGTCTTCTGTGCTTTGTCTTGTGGTATCATCTCCTATTGTAAGGAATTGGAATTAACAGGTACGATGCTGTCCCTCGGGTTTCGTGATCCGAGTCATTTCATTTTGTTCTCGCCTTCGATGTCTTGGTTTACCGTTTATTTTTTTCTGGGTTCCCCCTACACTTCTCTCTCTACCTGAGCGTTGAAGGTACTGGTAGAGTAAATCTGATCAGTGCTATCGGGGCTTCTTTATTGTATCTCTTTTCCCATTCAACGACGACTTTTTCCCCTTGTCTTTGGGTATTTGTGGGAATTTCTCGGGCTAATCATTTTTCTCCATTGTGAATCCCTAGTTCTCCGCAAGGGGAGACCCATACTTTCCACCTGTATTCGAAAGGCTTTCCCACCCCAACGATTTTAAACCCCAACCATGTCTGAACAAATTAACGGCACTGGTGGCGCCGCTCCGGTCGAGGAGAGTGCTTTTCAGGTTGCCGCTATTGCTCCAATTGATGAAACCCCCATCGAGGCTTCCAAGGAACTCTCCACCGCCGAAAAGCTCATGCAACAGCACGCCCTCGCTGCCCAGGAAGAGGCTGCCACTCCCGAGACCAAGGATGAAAATGCCACTCCCACTGCCACTGCCACTGATGCCCCCATCGCCAAGGCTGAAAAGATAGCCCCAAAGCAGAATGAGAAGCCTAAGGCCCGTGGTCTCGATGTTTCCTCTGATGAAGCTTTCCCTACCCTCGGCGGTGGTTCCGGTAAGCCTAACCGCGCACACGTTCCTTTCGGGTGGGGGGCTGGTATGGCTACCCCTGCGGCAAATGGCAGTGGGCGTAATGGAGGATCTGTAACAACTTCTACTGGTGCTTTCACTCCGGCTGTCCAAGGATCTAGTGGTCAGTCTACCATATACCTCTTGCCGACTCAGAAAAGGCCTGTGAGCGAGTTGAGGAAGACTCTTGTCGAATTGGTTAAGGATATTATGAGAAGCACTAGTACCAAGATTGAAATGCAACAGACATCTACGCAAACTACTGTCTTCATTATCTCTGGAACCGAGGCCAACAGGCAAAAGGCTATTAGAGAGATTCACAAGGAAATGTCTGCTAAGGTACGATTCATGAATGAATGCTCAGGCTTGGAGGTTCAGTGCTGATCAAGATGTCAGAAAACTGTCACCTTCTCGATTCCAGCTATTGTGAGACCTCTCATTATCGGGAAAGGCGGGATCAAAGTGCAAGAATTGGAGAGTATGACGGCTACCCGGATTAGAGTTCCGCAGCTGCAGGCTTCCGACGGACCAGCTGCCGAGTACGACGATGAGGACACAATCGACATCACAATTGAGGGAGACGAATACGGTGTTCCGATCGCTGTCCGCGAGATCAATGCAATCGTCGCAGAGAAGGTGAATTGGCCTGTCCGTTGCGTACGGCTTTGTTGGCTAATATTTTGCAGACCATCACTGTTACCACTCGTATTCCTGACATCCCTGGTGAATTATATCCCTTCATCCAAGGTCCGCACCGACGGTTCATTGAAGAGTATGAGGCCAAGGTTCAGAGAGTACAGGTTCCTGACTACTTTTATTCGGCCAAGAGTCAGCCTTTCAGCCCTCCTTCCGGCCCAATCGTTATTACTGGTGAAAAGAGAGCGGTCCAGGAGGTTCGTGCTGAGATTGAGCGCAAGGTTGCAGAATTCAAGACTGGCTTTCATTCTGTCTTGGTTCCGGTCAACAAGGCAAAGCACCGTTTCTTCACCTCAAACAGAGGCCAGCTAATACACCAGGTTCTTGCCGCAACTGGGTGTACCGTTATCTTACCCGAGGGGGCCAAGGCTGATAGCCTTATCGTTTATGGGCCGAATGATAAAATCCCGCAAGGCTACCAAGAGGTCCTGAAGGCATCAAATGATTATCAACAAGCTGCGATTGATGTATGCAAGGCCTACCCCAACGCTCCCGGTGGGCCCAAGCTCCAGGCACGAGATATAACTCGCTATCTCAATTGCTTAGGAGAATTGGTATCGCTCCAGTCCGAGTTTGATCTTGAAATTACAGCCCCATCCGGTGATGAGCTATATGACCTTAATAAGCCGTGTGTCATTCATATTATCGGAAAGTCGATGAATGGTGTTAATGGGGCGAAAGCCAAGATCCAGGAACTCTACACCAAACTAACGCCAGGTCGTGTCTTGCGGTTTGAGGTTGAACCTTTACATCATAAATTAATTGTTGGGAAGGATGGCCGAGGTGTGAAAAGGATTGTTGATAAATTCCCTGGTCTTGGTCTTCTGCTTCCGGAAGACGCGGAGGAGGCGGAGATTGTTTTGATCTATGATGGGCCTTCCCAGGATCCTGAAGAGATTTCCAAGTCACTTGAGGAAGTTAAGGAACATATTTTGTCGGTGGTCGAGGCTCAGAAATTTGACGTCGCGGAGAAGATTATTACTATTCCACATGGCTTTCACGCTAAGGTCCAGGGGGAGGAAAATACCACTCTTAATGCTCTGAACCCAGCCTCTGTCCATGTACATTTTGGTGCGCCAAAAGCACGACCCGGAAAGCCAGCAGTAGCTGCTTTGCCAGGTGATGAGGACAAGATCACTATCCGTGGAGCTAAGGCGAATGTTGACAATTTGGCCGCGGCGATCCAGAAATTTGTTGCAAGCATCCCCGAAGATGGAATTATCCCCATAGTGAATCAACAATTTACTTACCCTCCTCAACTAACTGCTCAGCTGATTGGTACAAAGGGTGCTAATATCAACAAACTGAGGGCTGAATTTGGGGTGGGGATCGATCTCAAAGAGGGGCAGGGTGAGATTAAGGGCATTCAGGTTGCTGTGGACGCGACCAAGAGAAAGCTCGACTCACAAATCAAGGAGCACTTGGACAAAGCCATCGAACATCTCAAGATCCCCCAAGAGTTCCACTCTACCATAATTGGGTCTGGGGGAGGTTCGGTTCGCAAGTTGGAGACAAGATATAGTGTTCGTATTATGTTCCCCAAGTCAGGTAGAGAGAAGGATGCCGATGGCTCCGATGTTCCCACTAAGCAGGATGCGAACGAGGTCGTTATCAAGGGTGGTAAGGATGGTGTGAGCAAGGCCCGTGCTGAAATTCTTGCGTTATGGGAGTATGAAAAGGACAAGAGCTTCACTGCCACCATCCCCGTAACAGGTCGGGGGCTTGAGCTCATGTTCAGGAATGCCTCCAAAGAGATCAGGCAACTCAGGGATGATTCGAGTATCAGGCTTGATATCCCACAACGCGACGCTGTGGAGAAGGACGTGCAGGCCATCATCAAGATCCGTGGAACTCAAGATGAGGTCAAGAATGCCAAAACAATCTTGTCCAGGATCGTCAAAGAAGCAGAGCAGACAACACAACGAAGTATTAATGTTGAGAAGAAGTACCACCGTTCTTTGATCGGCTCGGGAGGTATGGTACTCTGAATGTACGGACTCGGTGAGTTGCTAATTGCGTATAGGTCAAACTCTCAAAGAGATCGTTGTTGGTGCTGGTGGCCCTGATGACAAACAGGCGCTTGCTCGCACGGTACGCTTCCCGAACCAAGACTCTGAGAACAGCGAGATCATTGTTCAAGGAAACTCCGTAGTTGTTGATAAGATCATTGCCGCGATCGAGAATATCGTGGAGCAGAAAAAGAACCAGATCACCGGGACCGTTGAAGTTGCACCCGAGAAGCATGGTCATCTCATTGGACGTGAGGGAAGCATTCGCAAGGAGTTGGAGGCTAAGTTCAGGGTTACCATCGATATTCCCCGACGGGAGCCTGGTCAAACCAATACCTGCCCTGATATCAAGATCACTGGTATCCCCGAGGACGTTGATAAGGCCAAGGACCATATCCTCGAAATGGTTAAGGAGCCTGAAAGTGAGACAATCGAGATCCCCGCTCGCCTATATCACGCCGTTGCCGATGGCGGCCAGTTTATCCGTCGTCTCCAACGCGATTTTAAGGTTTCTGTCGATCACAATGGACAGCAGCGCCCCCCGAAGCCTGAAGAGCGGGAACCTGACCTCAATGGTTCTTTGCCTTTGATCACTGACAGCGAGGAAGACGCCTCACAACGCTTTACTTGGGAAGTTGTGGAATCAGATAGCCAGGGTGGTGCAGAGGGGGACTTCCCATGGGTTATCAAAGGGAAGCTAGAGCAAATTGCGAAGGCAAAGGCCGAGATCGCGAAGGCTGTCGCATTGGCGGAACAGCAGTTGTTTGTAGGATACCTTGTCTTGCCAGACTCTTCCAAGTTCCGCCTGATCATTGGGCCCGGTGGAAGTCAGGTGGAGAAGATCCGTCATGATACCGGTTGCCGCATCACTGTTCCCCGTAACCAGGATGTCGGCGAGCCGATCGTCATGCGTGGGAGCAAGGAGGGTGTCGAAAAGGCTAAAGAGGTAATCCTCGGCCTCGTCAGGAACGGAGATTCTAACGGGCGGCATCGCCGTGGTAATGGCAACGACGGCGCCTAATTTGCCCACCGTATCAGATCATAATATCCTAGGGGGGGTTGGTAATCTTTTGGTGTTTTGTTTTAAGGGTAGGGTCGGTTGGCTCTGGTGCGGAAGGTTGGGTCGGTTCGGTCGATTGGTCAGGGGATATTGATGAGGGCAAAAAATGATAAAATAGATAGTCCTCATGTTGAACGGAGTGGGTGGTTTTTCATTGTATTTGGAGATAAGTGTTTACCTCATGTCCATACTCCTCTTTAATTGTTGGTTTTCAACGTGGCATATCTTTTTGTTGCTCCTTCTCTAATATTTCCCCTTTACTCTTCCTTTTCGAGTTTTGATGGCATGGGTGACGCTTTGTCTGTTGATGTTGACGCTTGTTGAAAAAGTTATTTGTATGGTTCACATGAGTATACGGCTTGGAGCGTGAGTTCACTTTGGCTTGAAGTTGAGGTTAGGATTATAAGGTTGCGGTGAGGTCAGGAGGGGAGCATGGTGAGATGTCTATTAACATAATATTATGATCTCGTAACTTATTATGCTTTGTAAATACTCATTACAGTATTTTGGTCTATCGATTTGAAATTACCGTAACCTGGGGCTGTGAGGTGCCTTCTGTTCAGTGATAGGCACTGGTATCATGCTGTGTATTGTACAGTGCCTGTGGTGTCTGCTTGCAATGCTCGGTTTCGCGGAGAGCCCGGTTCTGCCCGGAGACCTCTGTTACCTGTTGAATAAGAGACGAGATGTGCCTGAATTGTGCTCTAAGCACTGTAGGTTTTCATGTCGCTACTACTGTAACTTACCCCACCGAAAGAAACCCAGCTACAGCACAGCTCCGATTCAACGACTTGATAAATATTTCAATGATGGCTTTGTGACCTCCCTAGCTTCAAGCGAAGGGATCACCTTCGAAAAACTCCGAGAGCGGTCGGGTGCTGGGACCCGTACCCGAGCTGAGAGAACCCTTCCCTTGCTTCCACGGGGTATGATTACATCCATATCCGCCAACCCCGGCTTCGAACTGAACTGAACTAAACTTGGGCTCGAAATTTGCTCGGCTTGCCACTCCTACCATCCATCCAACATCTACATTCACAACGAAAAAGAAATTCCATCACTAAAATGGCGAGCTATGAGGGTAGGTTAAATCCCACCCTCCTGCCTCCCACTAGCTAATCCATCGGCATAGATGAACATAATGTCAAGCCCCCAGGCGCCCGCCCTCCCCGCCCCCACATTGATTTTTCAGAATTCTTCTCCGCCCTTCCTACTGCCACTACCTCCTCCTCCACCACTAGCGCAGCTGCGACTACCGACCCCCCTCTCAACGGATCCGCAACCTCGAACCTCTACACGACCCTCGCCGCCGCCTACCAATCCAACCCAGATTCCAACCCAACTTCCACTCTCGCGCTAATCGTCGAGCAACTCCTCTCCTCCGCTACGTCGCACGAACCGGTAGACGGTGTCCCGGACGGGTTCCTAGACGCACTGGACCGCGTGCCGAAGAGCAAGCTCAAGACGGAGGATGAGTGCCCGATCTGTGGTGAGCGGTTCCTCGACGACCAGTTCCCGCTTGTGGTCCGGCTGGGGTGTCGGGGAAGGCATGTTTTTGACTTGGAGTGTATTGCGCCTTGGCTGAAGATTCGGAGTACTTGCCCGATGGATCGGGAGGGGTTGGTTAAGAAGAGGGAAGTGGTCGTCGACGATGATGAGGAGGAGGAATTTGATGAGAATTATGGGTAGGTGGCAGCTAGGGGGTGAGGCCAATGGATGGAAGATTTGGCGGCCCTGTGGAGAATTGGTTTTCGGGAGGTTAGTACATCGTTAGATGGAGAATAAAGTTGTAACAGTATATCGCAAGTAGACTATTGCCGGCTGCTATTCTAAAACCTCCGAGGCCCATGCCAGCGAAGGTGCTGTACTTACCAAATCCAAAAGTCTACGGAAATCTTGGCGCCAAGTGAAAATGTGAGAGGTGATTTATCCCCTCGCGTCCACACACCACTCTTATCAACCGGTGATCCAGCGTGTCGGGTGTATTAGCTATAATGAACCAAGGTACAAGCTACCAACTAAGAGGTCACACAGGATTTAGAACTAATGAAGCTCTGTGT
>Ga0307507_10003425_pt1 | contig 30808 bp, 12 predicted proteins | sample 7_EM_MG_FD_207223 | JGI IMG/M metagenome (GOLD analysis project Ga0307507, IMG submission 207223) | Populus trichocarpa ectomycorrhiza microbial communities from riparian zone in the Pacific Northwest, United States - 7_EM | ecosystem: Host-associated > Plants > Roots > Unclassified | place... | reverse complement strand
GCTCTTAAATTAAAAGACGTAATTATAAAATATTAAGAGCAGTATATTAAGGAGTTTAATAAGGAAAATATCCTTAACGCCACTAATTAGAGAGCTCTTAAAAATATTAGAGACTTTCTATAGCCCTTCTAAAGAGTTATAAAGGAGATAGAAGGTAATAAGGCTATTCTTAATAAGGTGCTTTATATAATGGATTTTATAGTAGAGCACTTTAAATTATCTCTATATAAGCACGCAACTAACCTAAAGCTCTGCGACTGCATTTAAACTAGCTGGCACGCCTTTAATAAATACTACCTTAAGACCGACAAAGTTGCTATATATGGCGCAGCCTTACTATTAGCTCCTTACTAGAGGAAGGCCTATATTAATTGCAATTGGAAAGCCACCTAAAGGAAGCCAGTAGTTAATATAGCCCGAAAGCTTTAGATAAATGAGTATAAGGATAAGTATACAAGTAGGGTAGAAGAGGAGGAAGCTATTGCTTGCGATTAGGAGCCTAATAAGTATAATCTTTAGAAAAAAAGGCAGTTAATCCTCAATACAATTAAGGATGAATTTAAACACTTTATTAACGCCTCCCCTACCAATTTTCCTGCTAGTACTACTGCCCTTAATTAGTGGCTTAATTTAAGCAATTAAACTAACTACCTAGCGCTCTACCGTATGGTAATAGATATCCTATCTATACCACCTATGTCATCTAAACTAGAGTAGATATTTTTAGGAGCCTAAAGGATAATTACCTGGTAATAGATGAAGCTTGGGCTAGTGAATATTAAGCGATCGGAGTGCTTAAAGTTGTGGGTAAGAGGAGGACTTATATAGGGCTAGAGGAGAGAGCTACTGGTAAACATTAGGGGGGGGGGGGGGTAGAGGCCTTTATGGAGACGTCGGCTACATTAATTTAGTACTACACCATGCCAAGACTGGTAATATTACCTGTATCTAAGATATCGTAATTATTCATTCATATCGCGATATTTTGATTGGCTTATGAATTGAATATGATATTTGGCCTATTTATTCATTCATTTATCATCGACAACGCTGCTCTAAATATCTCGCGCAGTTTCCCCATACATCATTATTGGTGCCATTCCGGTGGGGAGAGATTCTGTCGCCGACAACTATTGTACAACGTTGATTACAACTCAAATACTATGCTTTACGAAAGTATTGCGAAAATCAAATTAAGCGAGCCCCGCCCACACAGCATTGAATTTAGGTGATCTCACCATACAAATTGTATGACTACCACGCATACTATGCTTGCTGTTCTTTAATTACTTATAAAGCTTAAGTATTACATTGTATTGCTTATATAGCTCAATTTTCTGGTGTTGCAGGCGCAATGGTAAACCGCAATAGCCTTCGGAAATGAGCTGCCAGTTAATCTACAGAGTCTCCTTAGGTGACCAAGCGTAATACTACTGCCCCTTTGCATGTAGGCCTCCGTACTATTCTAGCTTATTGCCTACTTTAACCGCTTAGTTCTGGTGAGGAGGAAGAGGATAAGGACGAGGATGAGGATAAGGAGAAGGAAGAGGATAAGGAGGCCCAAGAGTCAGATAAGGATTTAGATTAGGGCGAAGACGATAAAGATAAAGATGACGCAGGCCTAGTCAATCTAGATATTCACTAGCCACCTCAAGAGCCACCAGATAAGGAAGTAGGCTTTAGAACAGTAAGTAGGCGTATTATTTAACCAAGTTAAGGAGCCACTGAAGCTCTTAAAGCTGTTAAAATTATATAAGTTGCTAGAGCTACTAAGGCGTCTAAGTTAACTCGGCGTACTTAGAAGCCTACTAGGCGTTCAAGCCAGAAGAGTTTAAATCTAAAGTTAACCTCTAAGAAGAAGCCTACCAAATCAGTAAAGACTTTAAAGGCTTTAAAGCCTCCGCCAAGACAAAAGGATGTACCTAAGGAAGCTCTTATGATATATTCAAGCTCGCCAGCTCCCTTGGAGCCTGAGGTAGTATTTCAATACTATATAGCAATTTGAAAAGCTTAGGTAGGAGAGGAAGATCTTACTTCTACTTCTGCGCAGTGTATAGTTGGTGGAGAGCTTCTCAGCAAGATTAGTTCCTGGATTGATAAGGTTAAAGCCAATATAGCAGGTAGATCCTTTAAGGATAAGTACTCTATTAGGGCAACAGCTTCCTACAATCGCATTATGGCTCGCGATATGGTACCGCAAGACATTTACTCTACCAGGCACGTCTACAACCTTTTTCAGATTATAAGAACGTGGCATACAGAGGGCAGGAAAGGGCTACATATAGAGGTGGTAGTTACATTAACTAAAAAGCCTATACCGGAAACTATATTAACATACGCCTCTCCCTACGCCCTTAGTGTTGAGGCGCTCTAGAGAGCCTTGCTAGCAAATACACTTCTATTAAATATTCTTGAGGCTGGAGCTATATCCAGTACACCTAAGAAGAAGGGTAGATTAAGTGCTACTATTACCTAGCGCCTTTCTCTACCCGATAATATTTTATTAGAAGTTCTTATAGGAAATCTAGCTCCTTTAGTAGCCTTCTAATAGCCCTGCCAATTAAAGATCTGTTTAAATAATGGAGGCACTTGTTAGGTAAATGGGAATATAGAGCTGCCCCATTTCTATTACCTAGTTAACCACTTTATATTAAAGGCCTAGGGTAAGCAAATTAAGGACAGCAAGGCTTCTAAAGAGGAGCCTCCTGCGCCACTTGCTGTACGCCTTTTAACCAAGAATGGGGCCATGGGAGGTAGCAGTAGTGGTGGTGGTAGAGGGGGGGGTTGGCGGGCGCACGGGCCGGGGGGCTATTTTTAAGCAGGAGCCGACGATTTAGGCTATTATCCTCCCTACAGTTAACCCAACTACCCCCCCTAAGGGCCACTACTTACCTATTATATGACTACCAGAGTGTAACAGAATCCATACTAGGCACCTATACAAGCACCTTAGCAGCCTCCGGTAACTCTGACGCCAGTAGCTACTATATAGGCAACGCCGGTAGCGCCGCCAACTAGCCCTATTAATAGCGACTTAGATTCTAAGGAGAGGCTTCGCGAATTCTTTAATTGGGTAAAAAGGCGACCTAGCTAGGCAACTCTAAAGCTTATAGCAGAGCTTGAGACTGTTCTTAATACACTTATTAATAACTTCTATAACTTAAAGGCGCTCTGCTTAGGAATATCCAAGCAGGCATAGGTAGATAAGTTAAGCCTTGCAGCAGGCCTCCTACCTTAATTAAGGCATAAGCTTAAGACCTTTTAAGTAAACCAAAAGGGACAGTAAGTTTTTAATTTCTATAAGGGCACTACCTAAATCTAAAAGATTGCACTTCTAACTAGTTTTCTACTAGGTAGCCAGCCTATTAAAAGTATTCTTAAGCTAAGTAACGGATTCCTATATACTGTAATCCAAATTGCAGGAACGTACCAAAGCTTTTATAGTCCTAAATTAAGTGAACGTTTAGTTAAATCTATGCCTTTAAATCGTGAAAGGAAAGCTCAATTGGGTTAAACTCTGGGCAGTATAGAGAAAGATACTCAATAAAGATATTAGCGGCAGCGTAAAGCTCTACAAATTCCTATACCTAGTTAGGTTATATAGTTATAATATATATATAATTACTCTCTTACCTAACTCTTATGTATTGAGGCGTTATCTAATACCAAGACTGTATAACTGGGTATACATTATAGCAAAATAGAAGACTTAATCCAGGTATTAAATATTTCAAAAGTAATTAAGCCTTGCCATATAAGAGTCCTAGGGAGGAAGCCGTTAAGTAAATATATAGGTAAAATACTCCACCGTTCTAAGCGCTTAATTGATACTATATCAATTATAGGAAGGTTTATAGGGCTCTAACTAAACTTCCTATAACCAGTCCTCTTATTGGCGCCTGACTCGTTAATAAATATAAGGCGATTAGAGTCCTATATACATTAGCGTCCCTTCTAGGCAGCACAAAGATCCTTAGATTACTCCCATACTCTACGCTATATAACCTTCCTACTCCACCTATTACGCTTAAGAGCCCTCCATATTAACGATATTGATACTGTAATATTGCAATCGTCCTATAGGAACCAGGCCATCTTATTAAGGTAGGTAGTAGGGCGATCCTCTAGGTAGGCAAGAAGCGCCTATATATATAATTAGTACACCCAACACCATGATGTCATATATTACAAACTTGCTTATATTCTACTTGTATATTACTTGGCCGCCTAATTCTAAGATTTAGGGGGGGATATGGCTCTCTATAGAGGTCCAAGTTAAGCTAAATACGGTATATAGTTGAAAGGTGTAACTTTGTAGCTGCTATAATACATTTGACCGTCCAATCAAATAGAAAAGCTACTAAAATTTAATGGAGCTGCCATTTAGGAATCCTTTTAGGCATAGAAGGCAGATATAAGCGTTGCAAGCGTAGTATGCGTGGTAGTCATACAATTTGTATAGTGAGATCACCTAAATTCAATGCTGTGTGGGCGGGGCTCGCTTAATTTGATTTTCGCAATACTTTCGCAAAGCATAGTATACGAGTCTGAAGCTCGGCCAGTGTTGCCGAAAGCTCCGGGAGTGCTCGCCAAGGCACTAAAACCTCGGCTAGTGTTAATATTCTGACACCGACCTAGCTTCACTTGGTATACAATTCAAACTTTTATTAAATTACATTTAGAGGCAATAACACAATTATATTTTAATTATAACGTTAATATAGCTGTTTGGAACCTTTAATTAAATACTTCCTACTATTTATCACGATTTTAAAAGATATTAGTGATGAAATGGACAATATAAGTTTTGGGAGGTTATATTAAGGTTATATTAAGGTTTTATTAAAGATCTAATATAGCTATAGACCCTAGAGAACTAGTAGTCTAAAAAGTTATTTATTAATATTCTATCTATATTATTATCTTGATCTAACCTAACTATATTAGTTGCCGCCGAATCCCTTCCAGCCCCTAGAGAATAACTATAATAACTCTTATATAAGCACCATAGGTATATATCTAGGTTATATCCATAATCTAATATAGAATAGATACTACTTAACAGTCTAAACACCTAATTTTGTAATAAGGTAAAGTAACTTCTAGTAGTTATAAGAAGGATCTAATTAGGATATAGACCGAAAATTTTCTCTAAAATGGGTAGGTAAATGCTTTTAGTGGGATAGAGGTTGTATAAGATATAAGTTATATTTTAGACAAAACCATGTTATATCTATAATCTAACTTTAATAGATTATTAACGAAGTCCTTAGTAGCCCTAGCAGCTCTATCTAAGATCCAGACGCCACTATAATGGCTATATATAGCACTCCGGTGAATAGGGTAGTAGCTTTTAGGCCATATTCTAATCCAGACTTAGATAGTAGTAAGGGCAATGGTTCTAGCACTCGTAATACTGCTCCTTAGCTAAATATTATAAAGGGGCGCATTTCTGGTGCCCCCAGCTAATATACTAAGGTATAGTACCTTGGACTTAATAAGCGCCTAGGGTGGGTTCCGTTTTTTTATGTTAAGGTAATATCTAGTATGTATCTAGCTTATATCTAAGATATAACCTAAATATAGCCCCACGGTAAATATTTCCTCGTCTATATTCTGCTAGAGGAGATTTTCTGTAGATAGGATTATGCTATTAGGAAAACTGTAAGTTATAAGTGCTATATATCTTTATTATATCCTAGATCTAACTATAATAGGATCTAAATACCGAGCACACTGTTTGCGCTTAGGAAAAAAAATTTGTAAATAGTTGTGGAGGATTAATCAAGCATATTAGGTCGTATTTTTTAGTAAAATCCCAGATGTATCCACATTATATCCACGTTATAACCTTTTTCTAATCTTAAAATAAAGAGAGGTGCAGGCTATATAATTAGAAGTATAAAGCCTAGAGGTTAAAAAGAGCTGGAATTGGATAATTTGGATAGTATGGTTGTCTATATATCTATATTATATCCTAGATCTAACCTATTTTAGTGGCTTAGAAGACACTTTATAGAGCTATTTATATGGAAGAGGAACTGCAGGTTATATGCCCTATTAGTAAAGCAGTGAGAAAGGCTGGAATATATTATAATAGTATAAACTATTATTCTTCTATCTAGGATATATTGCTAATATATTTTAGCGCCCCTAGCCGAAAATGCACCCTTAATGGCTAAAGGTTGTGGAAAACGTAAACCAACTTTAGTAGATCTAGGTATGTTATTATTTATAATCTTATTATATTATAGATCTAACTAGAATATATAGAGGAGCTAGTTAAGCAGATGCGTATTATATTCCGTTTTAGAATTCTATTAACACCTAAGGATAAGGTAAGTTTAGGCAGTTCTAATTACTATATAACTATAATCTAACTATAATCTAACCTTAATATAGCCTAACCGCACTGCAATATTTAAGGTTATTAGCAAGTCTAATAAGCAGAAGTGTTCTTCGTGTAGGACCAGTAGCAAGAGTAGGTTTGTTAGTTATATTTCTGATATATCTTAGATCTAACATAAATAGCATGCTTATCTAACTAGGCTATATATATATGGTTTAATAAGGTATACTTATAGTCTTTAATTATATTGCTGATATATTTATAATCTAACTGTAAATAGAACTTCGTTTTACCTGGGACAACGCTACTAGGGGTTGTAGATGACTTTAATAATAGGGAGACATTTAATACTAAAGAGGACTACGCTATATGGGTTAAATAGGTTATAGCGTTTATATATCTTAGATGTATCCTAGTTCTATCCTAGTTCTATTATAGACACTAAAGCATTAAGCGCGGGCATGGAGTATAGCGCGGAGCATATAGGTTAGGCTTTCTTAGATATTACAATGTCCTTATATCTAGGTAATAACCTTGATATAACCTCTGCTCCTTATGCTTGTGAATATAAAAATTTGTATTAACCAAGTTCTCATTCTAATTTTCTTAGCTCCAACTCCAGCTTCTGATTTTATAGTTCAATTGCCTTTACTTCAGCTTCTATACGTAGAACCCTAGCCTCTTATTCACGAACATTTAATTAGGATTGCTGTAGCGTTAACTATTGTAAGAATTAAGCTTATTGAGTAACTGTTATACAAAGTAAAGACTGTAAGCTACTCTTATGTCCTAGATATAGTTAGCTTATAAGCTAGATATATTAAGGATATATCTAGATAATCTTACTTAATGGTAAAATAGGTCCAGAAGAGAGCGAAACCTGGCCATTATTTAATATTGTAGTAGAGGAGACTAAAAGATATTAGCTTTATAGAACTTAGTAAAATCTAGAATATAATATACCGGAGCAAACAGAGGCAATAGATTGTAAGCGAGATTTTAATTATGCGCCTTATAAACTTCGTGATTGCGACTATGGGCGTATATTAGTTCCAGAAGATAATATATCTAATATAATATTATTAAAATCAAAATCTTCATCCTCTTCAATACTTATAGATATAGCATTAGCTTTTCCTTTGCCAGTATAGGCTTATTTTCTTGATTTTTCTAGCTCTTTTAAACCTCGTTAAACTATAGCAGATTATATTAGCGATATATCTACGTTAGAGCCATAATAAAGCTATACATTTACGCTTCTCTGCAAGAGCCATTCTTTCGGCGACAGATATAGTTCGCGACGTATATGAAATTCCATGCTAATTATACGCCTTCCACGCTTTATAATTAAAAATATTAATTCTCTGCCCACTAAATCTGTTATTATAATACTATATAAGCCCGCGAAGCCCTACTACACGCGTCCACGTCGCCGCGGGTAGAAACATCATCTAGGATCCTATTCCTATTAATGGCCAAGTGCAGAGGCGATGGTAGAGAGCCGTCACAGCGCGTGCAGCGCTGTCGTTCGACTCTATGGTGATAGGCCCGCGATACGTACAAAGCATCGCCCTTAATAACACTAGGAGCCTCACTGCCTCCGCTTAAAGCTCTTGTTCTACCATCTAGGGAGGCCTAGCAAGGGAAACTAGGATATAAAAACTGCCCGATATACAACTACCTGGCTCGCAGCTAGGCCCAAAACTAGCCTTATCCAGCTAGTTAACGTGGACGCGTCCTAGGCGTATAACAGGACACCCTTAGGCTTGCACTAGCTCTAAAATTGCGAAGTATACGTAATAAGGGCGTAGGGATCCTCCTTTTATAAGAACTTATTAAGGTTAACGCGTCGCAGATACTTTATATAAAACTTATTAAGGCCCTAAGGCCACCGCGAAGAACTTATTAAGGCCCTACCTAGAGAACTTATTAAGGCCCCTCTATAAGGGCCTATCTGGTATCCGGTACACTTAGGTAACTTAAAAGAGGGTCTTAATAGGTATAGTACGCGCAACCTAGTACAGCGACAGTGACGTAATGGCGATGCGACGGCGACCAGACGGCTTAACAAGGTAGAAACACAGGCAAAGCTCTAGGTAGCGGAAATATAGGCCAGCTTTAACGGCCCTATAGCGTTCAACTTACAGTCAACTTATAGTCAACCTATAGTCAACTCACAGGCAACTTATAGGAGGGTCTTAATAGGCGTAGTGCACGTAACCTAATGCGTATATATATAAGGCGACTTATAGGAGGGTCTTAATAGGCATAGTACTCGTAACCTAATGCATATATATAGGGGAGGCTATAGGGGAAACATAGGCCAGTTAGATAAGGACTTAACAGTTAGAGACACAGGCCAGCTTATAAAAGGGGGGGACACAAGCTTAGTTAGTAGGAGAGGAGAGAGTAGGTTATCCAGTATAGGACTTAGTATCTCTATAGCCCCTCTCCTACAAGACACGGTTAGCCTGTTATAAGGAGACTCTTATAGGCAACGCAAAACGGGAACTGGCAGTAGTATAGGGTATTACGCCCCTATATTACTACTAGCCTCCCATGGGGCGTAGTGCGTAGTAGCTACTGCTGGCTTTAAGGACCTTACCCCTTAGCTAGGCCCTAACCCTTAGTGTACCTAGTAGGTAGGCAGGATTACGTCCTAGCCAGAGAGACTACTATATAGCTTAAGAGAACGGATGCGCGTATTAGTATACTAATAGACGGAACTATTCGCCTCTAGGGCGGTACGCCAGTAAGGTATACTTAAGGAGCAAATAGGAGTTACTTAGGTAGGGGAGGCTTTTAGTCTAGGCCTTAACTGTAGAAGGTACCTAAGGCTTCTATATTATAGGATGCAGCCACAATGCCCTTATAGGATTACGCCAGTAGGCATATAAGAAGGGAGTTGCAACCCCTAAAAGCGGCAGCTTATGCCCATACCGGCGGAAATAATGAAGAAAGGCGTAAAACTAGAGGCTATAGAAGGCTCCTAAGCTGTATAAAAGCATACCAACTCTAGGAGGAGATTCTTATATAGACCGCTAGGGGGCGGTCTAGTACTTGGGTTAACCCCATTATAAGATATTTAAAAGAATAGTAAAACCCCCTATTAATTAGTAGTGGTAGCTAACTGCTTATAGAAAGCCCCCTAGGCCTTTAGGCCTAGGTAACTGGGACTAAATACTAGAAAACTAGGGTAGAGGCTTAGATAAGTAGGTATATTAAACTCTACTATATAACTACCTGCTTAGGCAAGGGGAACCTAAGCCGTAGTATGGGTAATGCTATGGGGGGTAAATACCTAAGGGCTCTAAGAGGGCCTAACAAAGGCAGAAAATACAATAGCAACACTCTTAAGGACAGGAATAATAGGACTAAAAGATTGGCTTCACTAGGTGGGTATCCTAGTAGGTAGCCCAAGGTGCGAATATAGCTGGCTAAAACAGACACCAAAACACGTAATACTATTATGCCCCTTACGCACCGGCCGAGAAGCAATGCTCTTAGCAGCTGGCATAGAAAACTATAATATACTGCTCTTAATATAGAAAGGCCTTAAGGCGGCTACCTGGTGGTTTATTAGCCAAAATATACTAGACCAGTTCTAGGTTACAAAGGAAATAGCAATAAAAGGTAAAGGGGCGAGTAATAGGCGCCCCCTAATAACTCTACAGGAGTAGAGTATAGTGTATAATACTAGTGTGTCTGTAGGTTTGTTACGGCAGCAGTGGTTCCTAAGGAGGTCAAAAAGTAAAGTAGTAGAGCACCACTAGTGACTCGCAGGCGACTTGCAAGCGAGCCCTAAAAGGCGGGGAGACGGATCACGGGGTTTTCTTAAATAGAGTTTTCTCCCTATATGTATATAAGGAGTAGTCCGCGTGGGCCCAACAGGGATCCGAATCGGACGTTAAGCAATGAATAATAATATAATACTATATAACGGATATAACAGATATACAAACATTAAAATAGCGGCGAGAAGGCTTAATTAACACCCTAGATTATTTGCTCAAAAATAGGAGCATTTAACGGCGTTTATATTCTTTACAATTATAGAGAATATATTATTGTCCATTTTACTATAATACGGATTTATTCCAGATGCAATACATATATATCGCTTATATTAACACCAGTTTACAATTTTATGGTTATTACTGTACTTTTCTATAACCGCGAATGTTAGAATGTGGATATAATATAGATAAATTAGGGATATAATATCTCCATACTTTTAATCACGTCTAAAATTTCGTAGTATTGCTTGCGGCTTATAGCCTCTATAATTGAAGCCATATGCTGCCCAATACTATCTTGGCCTATATTTCCGGCTCCAATAACCTAACAAATACCGCGAAGAATGTGGATTTGGCAATATATAATTGCAGACTTTATATAGCCCTACTAGGTCTGCGAGGGGTTAATATCTGCTAGGTAAAGGCCAAGCCCTAATATATTTTAGTAATATCTTTAATATATACGCATTATAAAATACCTTTTGCCTGCGCCCTATACATATCCATAAGAGCTGCATAAAATCCACGTTTATAAATATGACTCCAATAAGTTAGATAGCCGCAATTCTTATATAAGCGGAATACAGTATGGAAAAGTTGTTAATATATTTCTGCTAATTGACCTATGGCTTGGTTTACAAAAACTCTTGTTAGTGTAATAACTATAGCCTTATTAGAATAAAGATATAACTGTGATATAACCGTAATATAACCAGGTTATATAATACCTGTAACGGTGCTAGAGCGCGTCACCGGCCATATTTAACCAATCAGGATTTTCCATGCCCGGTATACAAAATCGCTATTGGCCCGCTTACTACTAGTGCCTTGGCGGCCCTCGCGACATGCCTACCTACTGCCCCTAAATAATTCTTCTTCTTCTTCTCCTTAGCTTAGTATTCTTGTATAGTAGCAATCTATAAGCTTTGGTTTAGAAGCATTTATATAAGCCCGTTACATTATACTAAGCTCTCCATACACTGCCTAGGAAGGCCTTAATAATATCCTACCCTAAAAGAAGACCTTCGTCTGCAACAACGCGTCGACGCGTTATACTTAGACATTAAAAAACTCACACTACCACGCCTGAGAAGGCCCTAATAATATCCCACTTTATAGGCTAGACTGTACTTAACCTATACCCCCAAAAGAACCCTAGAATTAAAACCGAATCGTATAATTCTAACGAACTTTAGGAAGCCGACGATGGCATCTAAAGCGAGCTTATCTAAAAGATCTACCTCTACCCAAGAGGAACACGAGATCCAGTTAGGATTAGAAATTAAAGACAATAACAACATTACAGGTATACACGAGCAGATTTGTGCCCTTGCTGCCAATTAGAAGGTTGATTGTCTTTAAGCCCAAAGTATACAAGAGACTTTAAAGGAGATCCTGGAAAGCCTTACTGCCTTATAAAACAGCCTAGCCTTCCCTTTATAAAGCCTTAGTTAACCCATTTACTTAACCAAATATAATACACTAGAGAGTACGGATATAATAATAAAGTAATTAAAGTCCGTCAAGCTCCCTAACCCCCTACTATTATCGGACGGCATAGACCCGACCTTTAAGAACTGGAGAATTTAGGTATAAGAAAAGCTTTATATTAACCACAACTATTTCCCCTCTAAAGAAGCTAAAATGCTCTACCTTTTTGGTCGAACTATTGGGGACGCCTAGCAACACCTTTAGGCCAAGTTTAAGGACGAGTCACCTGTTCGGTTTACATCTATTAATAAGATAATATAGTATCTGGCTACTATCTATGTTAATCCAAATAAAGTACGGGATGCCTGTTATGACTATAATCGCCTAATAATAAAATTAAATCAATCCTTTACTAAATTCCAGACTTAATTCTTATACCTAGTAGGCGAAGGCTAGGTTCCCCCTAAGAATTATCGTTTGGACCTATATAACAAGCTAACGGTCTAACTACAAGAGAAGATTATAGTAGCCTTAGACAACCTACCAACCTACTAAAGACTTGTAGCCTAATATTTGTTGCTGGATTTAGAACTAAAATAAATTAATACTCGTTTTAATTAACTAAAGCAGCTCTATAGTGACCGTAACCTATCCGCTACACCAATGGGAGCTAGCATTGGAAGACAAACCACAACCGCCCTTATACTAAAAGTGGTTATAACTGCCTACCTGCGAACCTCGCCTAACCCGCTATATACTATACCTTTAACCAATGCTCGTCGCAACACCCTAATTAACCCTGCCATGGTCACGTGCTTTAATTATGGAAAGGATAGTTACTTTGCCACGTCCTGCCCAGAGCCAAAGGATATAGGTAATATTAAGGAAATAGAGGAAGAAGAAACGTCTAATAAGTTAGGAAAAGAAAAACCCTAGGGAAAGACTCCCCCCTAGGGTATTCTATTAATCTTAAAGAGATTGATCTAAGTTAGCTAATAGGTGGAAAACACTTTATGGTTCTATATATAGTATCTTAAAATGGATATGGAGTTAATATAACTGCCCTTATTAACACTGGAGCAAATGGCTTTGCCTTTATAAACACTACTTATATGAATAATGTTGCTAAGTTTTTAAATGTAAATGCTACCTGACTAGAGAAGCCTGTTTAAGTAAAAGGCTATAACGGTCAAGCCGGTATGCTAATTACCTATGTTTTGAAGCTATATATTACTATTAATAGACGACGCTAGTTTGGCATCCCCTTCTACATCCTAGACCTAGGGTTATATGATATAATTCTTAGCCGAAAATAGATATCCTACTTTAATATTTAGCTAAACGTTTAACAAAGACAGTTTATCTGGCCGGAGAATAGACCAAAGTTACCCTCCTTTATTAGGGAAATCCGCACTAACCACAAGACGTTAGCTGCGAAGGCTAATCCTATATACTAGCAAGATGTTAGGAACCGCGACCTAGCCTTTACCTAAAAAGATACCCACTATAAGGCCGGCAGGAACTCTATACTAACAAGGATACTCCCCCAAAGGACTACAGTTAAGGAGGACTCTACTTATGGAAGTAAAACGGACACTAATATAGATAACTTCCAAATTGCAGAGATCCGGCTAATGGGGAAGAGGACGTACTAATAGGACATAAAGGACAACCTTTAGAAGATGCAATGAGAGCTAAAAGAAGTAAGAACAATACTAATACCCTAGAAGCCCCTAAGGCCACGGATAACCCTACTATCATATAACACCCCTATAGTAGACATCGCGGTAATTAGTGCTATAGGTTTCCACTTTAATATATATTAAAAGGATAATAAAGTCTTTACTACTAGTTTATATAAAATTAACCGGATTATTGCTAAGAGGGAAGAAGTGCTAGTAGAGGAAACTAATAAGAAACTAGTTAAGCGCCTTCTCCCTAATTACCTCTTAAACTATAGAGACACGTTCTTAAAAGTAGCTTTAGATATACTACCCCCCTACCAAACCTATAATTATAAGATTTAGTTAGAGACTAATAACTCCCTAGGCTATAGCCCCCTTTACTAGCAAACTATAGAGGAATTAAAGGCAATAAAGTAGTACCTGATTAACAACCTCTATAAAGGGTTTATTAAGCCAAGCTAGACTCCCTTTACTTCCCCTATTTTATTTATAAAGAAACCTAATAAAAGCCTTTATTTCTGTATTAACTATCAGAAGCTAAACACTATTACTTAAAAGAATTAGTACTCTCTCCCTTTAATTAATAAAACCCTTGTACGTCTAAGCCGGGCTAAAATCTTTACCAAGCTTAATATCTGCCAAGCTTTTTACTAAATTAGGATGGACCCTATATTAGAAGACCTAATAATATTCTATACCCATTATAGGTCTTATAAATATAAAGTCCTTTCTTTTGGACTGATAAATGGGCTAGCTACTTATTAACGGTATATAAATGATGTTCTTTTTAACTACCTTAACAAATTCTGTACGGCATACCTAGATAACATTCTTATATACTCGGACAATGAACTTAAGCACTAAGTTTACGTTAAGAAGGTCCTAGAGAGACTACGGAATATAGGCCTATAAGTTAATATTAAAAAATATAAATTTGGAGTAAAACGCATAAAGTACCTTAGGTTTATTATTAGTATAGAAGGAATTAAAGTTAACCTAGAGAAGGTTAAGGTAATCCACAACTGGAAACCCCCTTATACTATAAAAGAAATCCAGTTCTTCCTTGGCTTTTATAATTTCTACTATTAGTTTATCCATGACTATAGAGTTATAGCTAAGCCTCTTATATAACTAACTAAGAACAACACGTTTTTTATCTTTAACGATAACTGTATAAAAGCCTTTAAGGAGTTAAAGGACCAACTTGTCTTCTCCCTAATCCTTTATCACTACGACCTAGACCTTAAATTAATGCTGGAAACGGACGCCTCCGACAGGGTAGTAGCGGGAGTCCTTTTATAGCTATATTTAGACGGCGAATGGTGCCCTATTGCATTTTTCTTAAAAACAATGGCCCTAGCTAAGTGCAACTATAAAGTGCATAATAAGGAAATATTAGCTATTGTATAATTATTATCCTAGTGGCGCGTAGAGCTTGGAAGCACAGACTCTTAGATTAAGGTTTATACTAATTATAAAGCCCTTAAGTATTTTATAACAACAAAACAACTTACTAGTTAACAGGCCTAGTAGGCCAAAATACTCTCCTAATTCTTCTTTACAATTATATACCGCCCTAGCAGGCAAAATGCTAAGGCTAACGCCCTAACCCGGAGAGAACAGGATGTGGGGCTATAAGATAAGCTAAAGGCTTAGTACCAGACACACGCCCTCCTCCGTACCAAATAACTTAACCCGTGTATCCTTAAGAAACTGAGCTCTAAACAAAATAAGGTAGTACCTATAGAAGGAGAGACCCTAGATAAATTAATAGGACTAATTAATCGCATCTTAACCGCAAACTGTACAGCTAAATCCCTAAAAGCCCTCCGTGATTAAGCTATAGGGGGTAACCCTGGTTTAAAAATAGAAGACGGACTACTTCTATACTAAGAATAGCTTATAGTTCCAGATATTAACAACCTACGAATAGAGCTAATCTGTAAAGCCCACTATTAAGTCTCTACAGCGCACCCTAGTTAAGATAAGACCTACCAACTACTATTGCCTTGTTACTATTAGCGAGGACTCCTGTCCGATATAGAACAATTTATTAGAAATTGTTATACTTATAAACGCGTGAATACCCCTAGGGACTAAACTCCTGGATAGTTATAACCACTACCAGTCCCCAAACGCCCTTAGCAACATATTATAATGGACTTTAAATTATTCCTAAAGGACAAATACGGCTATAATATAGCCTTTATAGTAGTTAACTAACTAAGTAAGTAAGCCATTTCCCTCCCTTGCTTTAAGACTATAACCGTAAAGGACATGGCCCGCATGTACATGGATAATATCTACTAGATCTATAGCGCTCCCAAGTTAATTGTCTCTAACTATGGACCTTAGTTTATATTAGACTTCTAGAATAAATTCTACCGTATCCTTAGGATTAAGATTAAGCTCTCTACCGTATTTTACCCTTAGACCAATGGCTAAACTAAGATTATAAACTAGTACTTTAACTAGTAACTTCGCCCCTTTATTAACTACTACTAGGACAACTAGTCGGAACTACTACCTATAATAGACTACGTACAGCTCACGCTCCCTTATAATAGTATAGGAATGTCGCCATTTAAGTTACTCTATAGATATAGGCCACAAATATCCTTTAATTAGGATAGACCTATAGGACATATAACAGCCCACAAACGCCTTAGCTATAAAGAGGCCTAGATATTTACTAAGAGAATATATAGGGCCTAGGAGACTGCCCAAGCAATTATAAAAAGGGCATAAGAGAAGAAAGAGTCTAACGTAAACTAATATTGCCACAAGGTAGACTTCCACGTAGGAGATAAGGTATAGGTGTTAATAAAGAACTAGAAAACCTAGAGGCTAAGCTATAAGCTAGACCACCAAATGGCTAGCCCCTATAAAATCCCTAAGAAGGTAGGGCACTCTTTTAAGGTTAAGCTACCAGAGTTAATAAAGATCCACCCTATCTTCTCTCTAGACTAACTACGGAAGGCCGCAGACAACCCATTGCCTGGATAGTATAACGACCCCCTACCACCAATTCAGATTGCAGAGGACGAAGAATAGGAAGTTAAAGAGATCTTAGTAGTAAAGAAGGACTATAGTACCTTAAAATACCGTGCGAGCTAGGTAGGTTATAATAAAGATCTAGAATAGTACCCCGTATCCAATTTTAAGTACTCTCCCTATAAGCTACGAGATTTCCACCTAGCCTACCCAGACCTCCCTGGACCACCACGTAAGTTAGATAGCTGGGTTAAATGCTAGAAAAAGGGTTTAAATAACTATAATAATTTAGATAATAATAAAGACCTCGGACAAAGCCTAAGGGCAGGCTTTTTTGGGAGGGGGGGGTGATGTAACGGTGCTAGAGCGCGTCACCGGCCATATTTAACCAATTAGGATTTTCCATGCCCGGCATGCAAAATCGCTATTAGCCCGCTTACCACTAGCGCCTTGGCGGCCCTTGTGACATGCCTACCTACTGCCCCTGAACGATTCTTCTTCTTCTTCTCCTTAGCTTAGTATTCTTGTATAGTAGCAATCTACAAGCTTTGGTTTAGAAGCATTTATACAAGCCCGTCACAATACCTTTATTAATTCTAGGGACATTTACGGCAATTATAACCTTATCTAACCTAACTGTACTAACCCGTTTAAAAGATATATCAATTTTAAACGTTTTTAACGTTAAGAGTATTTCTACCTGGCCTTTTTAAAAGCATATAATCATTAGCTTGCTATCTTAGTGGAATATATCTTATATATATCCAGGACCTGTTTTATAATGCAGATGCTTTTTAAATATTACCCCTTATATATCTTAACCTTGCGGAAATAATAAAAGCTGTTGCTTTTTAATTAGGTATTAAATCTTATCAAGATTTATAAGGCTTTGGTGAAGGCTTAAAAGGCTAGTAACATTATATTTTTCGCAAAACTCTTTTATTAAAGGGCTGTATGTAAAAGAGCCTAATAGAATAAGGATAGAGTATTAATATAACTTAGATATAACGTACTTAAAGTAAGCTCTAGCCCCAACTGTTACTGGATTTGTTATTGAAGTTCTTTAATAAGCTATATTAAAACCTTTAACGGAGGCGCTGGAGGATACGTATATTTGCCATAAGAAGTTAAAACAATATATGGGCAATCCTTAATATTATCTAGCCATATATAGTTAAACTCTACGTTATAAGGGGCTAGTACCCATTTTCCAGGTCCTTGGGCGTGGTTACAGCCTAGATATATTAAGGTTATATTATAGTTATATGCGTATTATAATAATTTACCGCAATTATCTAATCTTTTCTTCCTATGCTCTACCGCTGTATAGGTTTCTGGAGTGCCCTAATAGCCTTAATTAAGTAAATCTCTTAAATATTTTAATAAGTATCTTGAAACTAAAGAAAGAGACTTTTAGTAGTGTTTTTTATGGTTTTGTGTTCGACTTCCCTTGGTACAGTATATACTTACCACAGGTCTATCTATAAGTGACTGGTTATAACTTAGTTATAGTTATAATATATTTAGGATATATTAGACACTAACCATGTACTTCGCAATATAAAGATATGGCTTATAACTAGCACTCTACTCTATGTAGGCAATCTGGTGCTGAAATGCATAACAAATACTATTATAAAGTCTATATACGTTAATAAGAATAGATAATATAAATAAGTATCTTATATATTTGTGTCTCTTTATTTAAGATTATCTTAATTTAATTCTGTTAAATCACTAAGGAAATATATAAGAGTACGTAATGTCTATATTATAACTTAGATATAGTAACATAATATTATAGATATATTATACCTTTTCTTGCAATTTATATATTCTTTCCTAGTCTTCCTCTATAACTTACTTGTGGTGAAAGTTTTGTAGCTAAGGGTTTAAGTATTCGCAGCAAAACACGCCTATACAGGGTATCTATCTCCTAAAGCACTTTTGGAGACTAAGAAGAGGGTATATTATACTTATCTTGTTCCTTAATATATACAAGTATTGCATCTATCTGTATTAGAACCTAGTTATATATAAAATCTATCTAGGATATAGTCTCTTACATTTTCATACATCTTGGTAATATTCTTATTATTTAGCTATAGGCTAGATAAATCTATTATATATCTAATCCCGTACTTAGAGGACATAGGATATTCTAGTATCTCTTAACTAAATACAAGTCTTTCTACTGCAAGCGATCTAGTTTGTGTAATTAATATTAAGCCTGGCTATATTATAGAAATAATTAGTTTATATATTATATATAGCTCACATTATAGAATTCTACTTACTACTAGCGTTAAAGAAGAGGCATTGGCAGATCATTATAGCGTAGACATTTGGGATTATATATCTTCGTAATACTCCTAATATAAGCCGGATATATCCTAATTACCATCTTTAATGTTCACATATATGCGTTCCTCCTGCACCCGTTGCCCTTTATAGAAGAAGTCCTCCTATAATTGTTCCAAGTCTTTAATTAAGGACTGAGTTGCTTCTATTAGCAGTAGTATAGAAGAACTACCTAAGATAGGTAAGTGCGCAAGGGTGCCTAGATTATATCTTGGATATATTATTAATCTATCCTAGATATATCTCTGCGCACTTTAGGGTGGCTGCGTATTATTGGCCATTTCCAATACTAAGATCGCACGATCTTAGATATACCAAAAATAGAGTATAGTTGCAATATTATACGATTAAGTATAGCTTTAATGGCGATAATTTTGAAGAATTTTGTATTGAAAGCTTATAAAGTGTGCGCGCACGGTGCTAAAGTTCATCTAGTGTAAGATTTTGCGACGTGGCGTATTTCAACACTCCCAGAGCTTTCGGCAACACTGGCCGAGCTGTATGCTCTAAATATACTTCTTTCCAGGGTTGTTTTAGATAAACCTTATCGCGATAAGTATATCCATCATATCTTATCGCGATAAGTCTTGGCATACCCTAAATAAATTTTTAGTCACCTTCTTCTTCTTTATTATCGTATAAATATGGCTTTAGAAGTGGAATCAGAAGCTCTTAACTCTATTAATATCTCTAAATTAAAAAATATAAGAGGTCGCTCGGCTCTTTTAACATGGGAGCATACCTATCTATTAGGCAGTAATAAGCCCGTACAAAATAAAAATGCCCATCTTTTATTCTATTATAAACACTGCATAGAGTTATACGCTATATAGTTAACTTCTAATTTCTGAAACCACTTAGTGTTAAAGCATGGCATTATGGTTAAGCCTGAAACTAGTTATATAAAAGAAGCAATACGGGATTAATTAAAAGATCTTTACCTTAAAGCGTTATCTTAAAATAAGATAGAAGAGCTAGATTTAGAGGTACTCTAAGCGGTCCTAAATAAGGAAGTTATTAATAAGGCCCTTGTTATATTAATTGTTGTACAAAACTTACCATTTTAAATAGTCGAGTGGCTAGAGTTCTATGTCCTTTTACAGTCAATTAATCCTAAAGTAGACAGCTATATAACTATAGCCTATTTAATAGTTAGTAAAAAGGTTTATAACTTATAGCTATCCCAAAAGGATATTGTATAAAAGAGGCTGCAGTCTGCACCAATAAGTATTTATCTCTCCGTTAATATCTGGACCTCTCTAAATAATTACCTTCTCCTTGCAATTTGCGGCCATTTTATTAATAGCCAGGAAAAGCTTATAAACGCTCTCCTTGGCCTTTATACAGTAGCCTCTTATAGCAGGGAAGAGTAATGGAATACTCTCCCTTTAGTGCTTAAGGACTATAGGATTACGTGAAAGCTAGGCACCATTATATCCGACAACCATACTGCAAATAATAAGCAACTAGCTTCTCTAGGAAGAAGGAATTAAATAGAACCCCATCTACTAATAGATCCGCTATTAGGGTTATATTCTAAACCTTACCGTTTAGGCTTTCCTCTTTAAAGACTTAATTAGTCTTAATAATATTAAGTTATATAAAGAAGATAAGGTAAAAGGAAAAGAATTAGAGCTAAAAGAGGAGAAAGAGAAGAGTAATACGTTTCGGAAACTTGGCGCACTTGGGAAGCTTTATAATATTACTATACACATCTATAGCTTAGCTAGTTGTATAACGGAGTTTAAAAGTCTTACAGGGAGAAGAATTCCATTTAATAATCGTATAAAATGGAATAGCTAGTATTTTATGCTCAGCGTAGCAATTTAGAAAAAGTCTGCTATTAATATATATACTAAGCGTAACCTTAATACACTTAAAAAGGACTATCTTAGTCTAAAGGACTAGGAGGCGCTTTATATAATAAAAAGTTTTCTTTAGATATTCTACCAGGCAACCCTAAAATGCTAGGGATATAAAGCAATGCTTAAGAATATACTCTTTATAATAGATATTATAATTAAGCACCTTAATAAATCTTAGGTTAGTTTATCTCCCTACTTTATTTTCTAATTTAGCTAATATTATATAATTAGAAGGAGTATATATCTAATAAAGAGTTCTCTAAACGCATTAGAAATGCTTGGAATACCTTTAATAGGTATTACCATAAAACAGATAACTCGCCCCTTTACGCCGCTATGCTTATTCTTTATCCAGCCCGTTATATAAGATATATTAAGCAGGTTTGGAAAAAGAAGTGGTGTAAGCCTGTACTTAATAGCGTTAAAGAGCTTTGGGAAAGATATCAGAATAGAAATTCTACGCCTAGAAGTATGTTATTATATAAAAAGCTAGCTCTAGCTTAAGACCTTAATAAGTTTAATAAGATTGCCGAAGATCTTAATAGCATAATATTTCAACTAAAAAGTTAGAATAAGTATAAGGACTTTATCTCTAAGACGCCGTATAAGATTTCAACAACTGCACTTTAGTGGTGGTCTCAGGAATAATAACAAAAGCGCTGGCCATGGCTCTTACTTATAGCAATTAAAATTCTCTTAATTCTAGCAATAAGCGATGAGCCAGAAAGAGTCTTTTTAGGAGGACGTTGTACGGTATTATGGGAGAGAATGTAGATAGATTCTGAAACTCTTAAGAAAATAGAGTGCTTAAAGAATTGGCATTAGAGAAGAACTATAAGAGGGATAGGGGATTTTTCTTTAAGTATTTAACTATTATATAATTAGGGGGGGAGGCATATAGGGACCTGTTCCTACTGTAATATCTGCCAAATTCTGCCAAATTCTACTACCGAATTCTGCTGAATTCCACTGGGTTGGGGTAGAAAAGCCCCGCATGGGGCACTTTATCCTTATCGATTGTGATATCATATGCATTTTCTATTGGATAAAGGATATTCCATGCTCGCTTATTCGCATTAGGGCCTGTTTGGTTCCACTGGAGGTATCAGTTTCTAAATTGAGGTGGTCGTAGCTTTTGGCGCATTTTAGTATAACTCTTCTGCCGCGTCTTAGACGCCATGTTAGCGGTGTAAAATTGAAGACCTGTTTGGTTTGACTGTTATCTAGAAGTTGACGGAAGGACCACCTCCCTTACCTCCACCTTCCCTACCTGCCACCTATATGATGTCAACGCGCACGCCTGCGCCAAGAGGCCGTGTATTTTAAATACGAGACAAATCTACCTTATGCTCACCCTTACCCTCACCCTCACCCTCCAATCGCGAGCGTTCAATTATACCCAGAGAAGGACGGAGGGGGCCGTTGGCATGGACTTTTAATATAAAGGAGGCTCTGCTTTTGGGCTTAATATTTAAGGCAATCGATAAGGGAATGTGGGCCAATTCTAGCTATAAAAAGCAGGCGTGGGAGTACACCGCGCAGGCTGTTCGTAAAAAGGCTAAAAGGCCTAATATAGAGCTTAAGCAAATAAAATTAAAGCACGACTTGTGTAAGAAGGACTATAAGGCTTGGGTTAAGCTTAAGAGTTAATTAGGATTTAGGTGGGATAAGAGAGGCTATCCTACTGCATTAAAAAAGGTCCTTAATAATTACTTTAAGGCCAATCCAGATGCAAGGAAGTTCTGATATAAGCCTCTAAAGCTTAAGGATCTACACCACTAGTTATTTACCAATATAATCGCCACCAGTAAGCAAGCTATAACCCTTAGTGAGCTTATAGAGGGCAATAAGGCTACCAACAATAATTATATGGAGGATAGTGCTGTTATTAGTTTAACTAAGCGCTTAACTACACCTAGTCAGCAAAGCTCTACTTCTAATTTAAATAAGGATAGTAGTACCGTTGGCAACTTCCTTAGGAAACAAGCAGCTACCAACGCTACTCTTGCCGCTAATACTTAAGCTAAAAAGAAGAAGAAGGATAGGATAACATTAACTAATCATTTGGGTTAGAATCTCACCCAAATAATAAAGCAGCTTACTATAATAGTGGACTTAATAATAGATAAGTAGGCTTAGGCGATTAAGCTATTTATAAATTAGTTTAAGGACTTAGAGTTTAATTAGTAGCTAATAGTTGTTACTAAATTTAAGAAGGAGTTTAGTGCAAAGCTATTTATAAACTTAGGCCAATGGGAGCATATTTAGTGAGTTTATAAGCTATTAAGAGAAGCTAGTAAGGATATTAAGCAGATAGATTAGATCCTAGCGTCTTTTAATAGGGACGAACGTATACGGCTTAATCTTAATATTAAGAATTTTCAAGAGGTTAAGGAAGTTAAGGAGTAGAATCTTAATAGAGTTTTCAACGCTGTATACAATCAGCTTATTACCACTCTCTTTCTCCTAATATCTCTGCAAATGTTTGCCTATAAAAACTGGGATAGGGAGTTTTATTAGGCCACTTGCTTATAGAATTAAAGACACACAGCAGTAGTAATATACTCTGAGATTTTTAAATAGAAGCTCTATATATCACCACTAAGACGTGTAGATATACGCCTATATTACACATCCAGTTGCCTAATAGTAGTCTTTCTATATCTTATTCGCGATTTCCTCCTACCGCTCCTATATAGGCCTTCTATTAATTAAATCCTTATCATCTACTTCTAATAAACGGTCAACTATAGAACCCTTCCTTTATTACTCTAATTCCTTATTACTAAACGGCTTAAGATCCTCCCAATTATCCATTACATTGTAATGCAGATTAATAAAGTTATATACAGTAGTAAGTGCATAAATTAGCTTTAATTAAGTACGTAGGTTAAATTAATAAGGCCTATTAAATATCCTCTAATAACGCTTAAAAATATTAAAGGTACGCTCTACTACATTCCTAAGACTTAAATAATGATAGTTAAATAGTTTAAACTTATTATTAGGCGCTTTCTCTACCTTCTTAATCTCCTTTACATCCGGAAAATATTCGCAGGATGAGATTTAAGTAGACTTTGATTTTCGCGTTTCGCGTAATTAATATGCAATTTAACTAACTTAATATACAATTAACTAACCTAACACGCAATTAACCAACTTAATACGTAATTCGACTAACTTAATATATAATTAACTAACTTAACATGTAATTTAACTAACTTAACATATAATTAACTAACTTAATACGCAATTTAACTAACTTAATATATAATTAACTAACTTAACACGCAATTTAACTAACTTAATATGCAATTAACTAACTTAACACGTAATTTAACCAACTTAATATATAATTAACTAACTTAACAACTTTAAAAGCTAACTATATATTTCTTAACACGCAATTAACCTACTTGGCAACTTTAAAAGTTAAATAATATATAGTTAACCTACTTAACAACTTTAAAAGCTAACTATATATTCCTTAACACGCAGTTAACCTACTTAGCAACTTTAAAAGGTAACTATATATTTCTTAACATGCAATTAAGGTAAAGTTATATACTATATATTTAACTATTATATATTATCTAATATAATCTTATACAATCTTATATAGTTTTATTACTTGGAGGCTCTATATAAGGCTCTACACGAGGCTCTATACAAAGCTCTACACGAAGCTCTACACGAAGCTCTACACGAAGCTCTACACAAAGCTCTACACGAAGCTCTACACGAAGCTCTGCGTATAGAGGCTCTGCACGAAGCTCTGCGCATAGAGGCTCTGCACGACGCTCTACACGAAGCTCTGCACGAAGCTCTGCACGAAGCTCTACGTACAGAGGCTCTGCACGAGGCTCTACGCGAGGCTCTGCGTACGGAGGCTCTGCACGAAGCTCTGCACGAAGCTCTACGTATAGAGGCTCTGCACGAGGCTCTGCGCGAGGCTCTGCGTACGGAGGCTCTGCACGAAGCTCTACACGAAGCTCTGCACGAAGCTCTACACGAAGCTCTGCACAAGGCTCTGCGCGAAGCTCTGCATACAGAAGCTCTACACGAAGCTCTACACGAAGCTCTATACGAAGCTCTACATATAGAGGCTCTGCACAAGGCTCTGCGCGAAGCTCTGCGTATGGAGGCTCTACACGAAGCTCTGTATTAGGTCCCCGCTATATTCCTAATAGCGTCTATACGTGTCTCTGCCTATATAGCCGCCTTATTTTTTTACCCTTCTTTCCTTCCTTACATCCTCCCTACCTAGGGAGGTACTAGAACGGCAGCCAGTAGAGGACCGTTACTAGAACTAGATAACTATTACTAGAACTAAATAACTATCGCCAGAACTAGATAACTGTTACTAGAACTAGATAACCATTGCTAAAGCTAAACGACTATCGCCAGAGTTAGATAACTGTTACTAGAACTAGACAACCGTCGCTAAAACTAGACAACTGTTGCTAGAGCTAGACAACCGTTGCCAGAACTAGACAACCATCTCTAAAGTTAGACGACTATTGCTAAAACTAGACAACTGTTGCTAGAGCTAGATAACCGTTGCCAGAACTAGACAACTGTTACTAGAGCTAGATAACCGTTGCTAGAACTAGACAACCGTCGCCAAAGCTAGATAACTGTTGCTAGAACTAGACGACCGTCGCTAGAGCTAGACAACCGTCGCCAGAACCAGACAACTGTCGCTAGAACTAGATAACTGTCGCTAGAACTAGATAACTGTTACTAAAACCAAATAACCATCGCTAGAACTAGATAACTATCGCTAGAGCTAAATAACCGTCGCTAGAACTAGACAACCATCGCCAGAGCTAGACGATAACGACTAGCTAGTAAGCACTATAAACAATTTAATTAATTGATTAAATCAAGGTAGCACAGACAGGTAGGCATAAATAGGAAGATGCTAATAGGTAGGTAGATATAAACAGGTAAGTAGATGCAGATAGGCAAGTAGATATAGATAGGTAGGCAAATACTAATAGGTAGGCAGATATAGACAGGTAGGCAGATATAAATAGGTAGGCAATATAGACAGGTAGGCAATGCAAATAGGTAAGTAGATATAGACAGGCAAGCAGATATAGATAGATAGGCAAATACTAACAAGTAGGCAGATATAAATAGGTAGGCAGATATAAACAGGTAGGCAATATAGATAGGTAGGTAATACAGATAGGTAGGCGATATAGGCAGGTAGGTAAGTCAATAGGTAGATAGGTAGAAGAGAACTATCACTATATTATATTAAATTATCTAAAATAATAATATTTATTTTACTAGCCTTATAAATAGCTTTAAAGTAGCTTTTATTTATTTAAAATATGTTATTAGTATAAAAGAGGTAAATATAATTATAGTTGCCAAATGCGCAGATTACTGGTAGGTTGCGCGCAGGTTGCGCGTAGGCTGCGCGCAGGCTACGTGTCAAAAAAACACAATATAGGCTAGTCGGTTGAGTTGCCAAATGACCTCAACTGCGCGCCAATTGCGTCAACCACCAACTATTGAGGCCATTGAAAGGGTACCATATTTTGCCGATGTAGATAATACCTTACGCTTTAATATAGCGATAATGTTATATCTAAATTGGTATACCCGGCGTTAGTAAGATAATATTAACCTAGAGGAGCTTTAAATCCCTTGCTTATAGCGTCTTTAAGGACTCTGCTGTTATAAGCAGAGCCTTCCTATCTAGGCAGAATATAGGTAAAGCTTATTCCAAAATTAACTACCACTAGAACGTTTTGTGTAATATCGCCGTATTAATTTCAGTATAGAATCTACTTATCCGTGGGTACGTAGGCAAAGACATATAAGCCATTAAGGGCGCCAATATAATTAGCAAAGTATAGCTAACGCTTGGTGGATTTAAGAATCTCCTTTAGCATCTCTATAGGTAGGGGTTTAATAATTTAACAGTAAAGGTATAGTAGAGCGTCTAGAACCTCATAAAAATGGCTGCTAATTATTACTATAATTTAAATTAATTGTAGGCAGCTATATACCGACTTATTATCTCCGTTAAATAAGCCACCTTTTACTTAACGTTTTGCTAGCTAGATCTATAGCCGTATATATAGAAGAACGTTATTACCTTTTTAATAGCTAAGACTCTTAAATCTTTAAGATCCGTATTTAATATAAGCTAATTAAGAAGGTCATTAAGCACTTTAGGCCGTATGCGCGTCTCATTAAATAGTTAATGTAGTAACTCTAAACAATCCTCTACCTATAATTGGCCTCTATTTATATCGCAAGAACGGCTTCAAACGCTAGTAGGCTTATAGTAGTCGGCCGATATATGCTCTACAATGGTGGTAACAGCTGCAAGGATTAATATAAGGGTGATAATAACGATTCGCTAAGGGGTAGGCGGCATGGCGAGCTTGATTAAAGGCCTCAAAACCACCACGTCAACGTCTTGGCAGAAGGTGGCAGTAGAGGCTCTAGATGGGCGCTCACTAGCGTCACAAAATGGAAGCTCCAGTTCATTCAAATTGTGGTCTCCCCCTATATTTTTCAAACTGACGTTTTTCAGCCGCACCAACAGCCTATTTAGGCAATTGCAGGGGTGTAGGCGCGCCTGCCGAGATGAAGCTCAGCTGGAGCGATTAGAGCAAGAAATGAAGCTAGAGGAACCAAACGGGAGCGTCAATTCGATATCAGCCCGTTGAGATGACGCCTCCATCTCGCCTCCAACCGACGAACCAAACAGGCCCTTATCCAAAACAACCCTGCTTCTTTCCTTTCAAGTTCACTGTGGGAGTAAGAAGTGCCTTACAATTCCCAGTCTAGGCACGAACAATACTTTGAACCAACGTTTTCTGATCTCAGGGGCTTAGTGTTTGCTCAAAGATATAAAAATCGCTGTCCCTTGAGAACTACGGATAGAAAATCCATCCCTACCTGAGTTTTCTACATACTGATTGTGCGGCCTCTTAACATGTACAATCATTACTAGCACCAGGAATATTATCATGGTAGAGCCTCACCAACCGCCTGCAAAAGCACTCGATGCAAAAGCCGGGACCAATGGAATTATGGAGTCTTCCAGGCATGTGAAGAGGAAAAGAGACACGGCAAAAAATGGCGATTTAACTCAAGCAAACTGTGAAAGAAGCCTTCGATCAACGCGATCAACTTCAGAGTTTATTTAATCGCAACTCAAGCCGAGCTCGAGAATGTTAAACGGACCTACGGTGCCCCAATCCAGCCGCCGTAAACCCATCAGGCCCATCTCTAGACAAGTGGCCAGCACAGAACTGGATATCTACATCCTTCACACGTGGACATCTGGGCGAACCTGAAAAGATATTCGTCAAAGGGAACCACCAGGAAGCGCTTGTCTACCTTGATTCTCTACTTAGCAAAGCGATATTGCTTGAGCTCCGTACAAAAGCTCGACTACTTAAGGCGGCAGTTTGACGCGCGTGCAGAATGGGTGCAAAGGCCCTCGAACAGTGTGCAGAAGGTCTGGAATCCTGTAAGCGCAATCCCAACATGCATTAGACCAGGGGAAAAAGCAAATTTCTACCAGGGTTGTCGATGATATTTATCCATTGTTTCATAACGATATATTTATAAGAAGTGATAATGATTGAATATTCATAAAATTATGAATATATATAGAGGCTTAGGCTAGTAAATATTAAGCCGTCGGAGTGCTTAAAGTCGTGGGTAAAAGGACGAGTTGTATAAGGCTAGAGGAGAGAGCTAGTGGTGAATGTTTAGGGGGGTAGAGCGGAGGTGGAGGTCTCTAGGGAGACATCGGCCCTATTGATTTAGTACCCCATACTATGCCGGGACTGGTGATACCACCTATATCTGAAATATCGCGATTATTCATTCATATCGTGATATTTTGGTTGGCTTATGAATTGAATGCGATATTGGGCCTATTTATTCATTCATTCATCATCGACAACCCTGATTTCTACAAAGGGATCCGCATGTTCGAAATAAAGAATTTCGACCAAGCACGTATTCCTTTCACGCCTATAGACTCAGTAGAATTTTTCGCTCCGAGAGCGGCCGTCCGGAAACAACGTCGTAACGAAGATCAGAGGAAGGTTACGCTTTTAGAGGCCTTTAGAGGCCTCCAGGGATCCTGCAGAACATCTAGCAAAACACGCAGCTCTACAGGGCAAATCCGGGGAAGGCGATCACACTGCTTAAATTTATTAAGGCGAGCAGGACTTCCATAGGTTTCCGGTCCCTCTCGGGGTCCCTACACCGCAGAAATTGGTACCTGACGATAAGTTCACCATTAAACATACATTAGAAGAGTCGCCTTCTTCTACAACGGCCGAAGGCAAGCACAGGACATCAAAAGATTTAGATGTTAATAAGACGCCACACCTAACTACTCCTATCAATTTTGAGTATGTACTAGGAAAATCTGTTAGCCCCCCACCCTACAGATTGAAACACTGAAGAACTCCCATACTATAAAGGACCACGCAATATCGTGGACCAGGGGTAAATGCTATAGCCTTAGCCGTAGTTAAGTATAAGTTCTAGTGACCTTTTCGGACCTTCTCTACCTAGCTAGTAAACTATTTTACCCTATTCTAAGCATCTATATAATCCTTATAGATACGAGTCAGAATTAAACGTCCCTAAACTCTAAATTGAAGGTATTAATAATACCTTATATTAATAGATTAGCAAATAGGCGTTAAATATAAATACACCCCTTCCTAACCCCTAGGGTAATCGCCCGCAGAGTATACGGTTACTTGCCGCCTATACTATATTCTACTTAATAGTCTAGATAATAGCCCTATAGTTTACCCTATCTCCTTCCTATAACTAGTTACCCTAAAGAGGACCTAATAACTAGGGCCTAGGTATAAAATATACCTAAAGTATATATATATATATCCCGCTTACCTTTTAGTATTATAAAGCTAGTTATGGATAAATCCCTTACGTCTTTAATAGGCTTGGGGGGGGGGGGGGGGGGGGGGGGGGGGGTATACGGCAATAATAGTCTATAGAGGTGGCGTATATAGGAGATAGTTAAAATATAGAAAACCACTAGTATATAGCTAAGTTAACTAATAGTAGGCCTAGCTAGGACGTAGTAAACCCTAGCTATAGAAGCTAAAAGAAGAATATAGTGATTATTAAGGAAATCTAATATCTAACGGAGTTTAAAATGTAGCTTGAATAGCTATATAGGGCCGCAGCTATATATAGAGATAGTTTACATAGGTTTTTTATCCTACTAAGGCTGTAATAAAGCCTTATAATCGTTACTACAATAGGCTTATTAATGGGCTAAGTATATAGGTAAATATAATAATAAGATTTAACTAGTAGAGTAAGTGCCTAATAGATTTACTATAAAGAGAGAACTATTTAAGTAGGGATTATAGTCCTTTAAATATATAACCGTACTCTTAAGAAATCCCTTTTAGAACGTAGGTACGTTAGGTACGCTTAGTATATTAACCTATAACCTCTTACATAACTTACCTAACCCTTATCTTATAGTTTAATCGGTTTTAGTATAAGGGGACTTTATAGATAGGGGGCTATAAGGCATAATTATAGAGGAGACAAATCCTTAAGGAGGTAAGGCCTTTAGGATTAGAAAGACTATATACTACAGATATATGCCTCTAGTATATAACTAACGGCTATCTAAAAGGTATCTAGGGGTTGTCCTAAGGGCAACCTAAGATAGCTGCAATAATATCCCTTATATTGCCCCTTAATTACTATTACCTTATAGTAAAGGGAGTGTCACGGGACTCACTCGTTCTCACGTCTCTGCGCGTCTTTGACGTTCTTGACCCGTGCTCACGTTCGTCCCGAGACACCTACGCACGTTCCCCTACTGCCCCTATTTATACCCGTACCTGGCACACAAAGACTCTTTTTCTTCATCCAATGTCTTTGTACAGCTTTGTTGACGGCCAGCTTCCACCCCCCCCCCCAAGGCGAGCTGCGATTTTTGTGCGCCATTTAATTTCGCTTGATTGCCACCAACCGTACATAGCAATCGTAGCGAACGCCTATGGCTGAACGCAAGGGCCATTTTGGTTGTCTGGGAGAACTGTCGACTCCTCCCTTTCAACG
>Ga0307507_10003424_pt1 | contig 30811 bp, 34 predicted proteins | sample 7_EM_MG_FD_207223 | JGI IMG/M metagenome (GOLD analysis project Ga0307507, IMG submission 207223) | Populus trichocarpa ectomycorrhiza microbial communities from riparian zone in the Pacific Northwest, United States - 7_EM | ecosystem: Host-associated > Plants > Roots > Unclassified | place... | reverse complement strand
CATTCTCCAGCGGGAATCGACAATTTTATACCCTTAGCAGGCACACAGTCATCATCCTTCTTTCTATTCTCCCGAACAAAGTTGAAATCGCACTCAAAATCATGTTTGGTGCATTCACAGACTTCCTTCTCGGGCTTTGGGTCTTTATAGTCTTCTCCAACATAGCAATTTACCCCAGGCTTCCGCCTCCAGAAATACTGTTTATGCCCCATAAGGCAATCAGGGTTGCCCTCCTCATCCAGACGAGCATACCATTTTTCATAGTCACCGTCCTCGCTACCCTTATCAAGTTTGCATTTGCGCTCAAAGACCCCGGAGAAATCAAGAGCAAAGACATATGTCGTCTTGTCCCTGGTTGTCCCTATTAGGGTGAACTTGAGAGTCGTAGAGTCAGGTGTAGTGGTGAGTAGTCTCGCACGGATTCTCTCATCCAGCTTCACCTCCTCCCAGTTCTTTCCGTGGTCAATCGAATAACTCACTTTGTCGGTCAAATCTTCATCATTGATGGCAACCATTACTGAACCAGATCCTCCAATCTCGTATTTGTGAGCGTCGGTCAGGGCCTTCTTCCAAGTCAACCCCCCATCGTCGGAATAAAAAAGGTCACAGTCCTTATATTCCGCCAAATGATCCCCAAGCGACCCAACACCCATAAGGATACCCGGAGCAGGGCTAGAGTAAATACGCCCACCATCTGCCAGTGCGGTGACAGAGTACAAATTTAGCCTCTTGTCCTCTGGCCCCTTTAATGGTACCCAAGTACCCCATTTGCCATCATCGAAGGAGATCATGGACTGTATCTCTTTGCGAGTGAGAGGACTCTCAAGAACTTGATCCGCATTCTTAACCACATTCGCCAAGACAATTCCTTGAATGTTCGCGACTTGTTCGAAATCGACTAATCCGTCAGGTATGCGGTTGGTATGATCCAAATTCCTCGTAAAATATGTCCCATTTGAATTACTAGTGAATAGCGATCCCATAGGATTCATTACCTTCGTCGTAAGAACATCTACCTGGATACTGTATGATGTAGATTCCAAAATTGTGTACGCATCTTCTCTGAGACCGCCGTGATCGTGTGGGAATTCAGCACGATGCCAGGTCTTGGCGTCATCCGTGACATATCTATACATAGTAAGCAAAAAATTGAAGCACACCGCTGGCAAGATCCAGGGGTGACATACAGAGCCATCTCATCTGTGCCGCGGGTTTTTACAGCAGCTACAATGAACTTCTGGATCCCCGCAAGGCCAGCCAATCCATTGACAGTTTTGTAGCCATCCAACTTCGGTTCTTCGGAATCTTTGAACCAATTCTTGGAAGTAAGTAGCTTCCGGCTTTCTGTGTAGGACGTGTCACCGTTGACAATACAGAGAACCGTTTCATCCTTTTCACCCTCGAAGACGGGACTACTGTGAGCGAACATACATCCATGCGTACCTTCCTTAAGCTTCTTCATATCGCTGTCGAACCCATCTTTCGTGTAATAAGTCTACCATTCGGTGTATCAACAGAGGAGCTCCTTTTGGGGCATCAGGTGTTGTAGCAGCAACTCACCACTTCCTTACAAGAACGTCCGAAGAAATCATCCTCATCCTCACAAATCCTGCCGGAGTAAAGTATCCATTCGGGCTCCTTGGCGTGGAAAACAAGAGGTGGCTGAATAAGTGAAGGCGAGACTTCAGATTTGAATTTGTACCATTTCTCGCCTCGATTCTCGGTGTACCAATGCTCCTTCCCCTCTCCAAATATAAAGGCCCGTTTTTTATCAAAAGGATGCTCTACGATATCCCAAGCGACGCCGTCGGGCACCCCGTTAACCTTGTTCCAGGACTTTCCATCATCGCCAGATCGCCATACGTTGTTTGCGTGCGCATCTAATGTTAATATCACCTAGTTGATCATAGCCAGTCAGCCCCAACCCCCGAAAGATGAGCTTTGAATCTCCATTACCGGACTATCATCGAAATAGAAGAATACTAATGGTAAGTTATCAAGCTTAGTTTTTGAAACCTCGGGGGATTTCTTCGCAAGGGCTTGCTACAGGTGACGCAACACATATCAGCCATCAAACTCTGATTAGAAAGGTAAAAAGGAGAATGGAAGCTTACTATGGCCAGCCAAACAGCTGCAAGAGCCCAAACCCTCAGCAATAGCATATTGGGCAACACGGAGTTCAACCGCCGATCACGAGACGGTGACGACTGGACTACGGTACGCAAGTCCAATAGAGCACGTAGAGGTTTTGCAGCAAGATCAAAGTAACGTTGAGCTCCAGATAAACAAAGAGCCCAGCTTCAGTCAAAGTGGCGAGTAAAAGCAATGGATTGTGGTGATGAGGGTGTGTGTGTGGGATGAAGATCTAGGGGGAAAAGTCTAGGAGAGAAATATATTCCAGGGGATTCGCTCGTGTCTCGGTGGAAAGAGGCTGAGGCTGAGTGCAGTTTGGATGGATAAGTTAATGTGCTGCAAGGTATCCCACACACAAACTCATGCTCGTAGATTCGTATTACATGCGGCGATACCATGATTTCCCGAGCACGATACGAGTTGCTTGCGGCAGTTCCAACACTCGCACCTTAGCCAATACTACTTGTAGTACCGTACTGTATTGAATGCCGCCGCCACAGTTATGAGGAAACGACCTGGACCCATCTAATATGTATCTAATATGTACTAGTGTACACGTACTTGTACTGCAATTTCTATGTACTCGAGTACCAGTATGAGAGATCGCTAAGGAATCAAGTTATTTCATTTCAAAGGCAGCCCCTCCATTTCCCATCCCGTCCCATAAGGTAATCTCCTCCTCCTCCAGGAGCTGATTTGAGTAACAAGCCTGCGCCACACACACCCACTGTGCACCCCACCACCCTCTCAATACCAAATACTAGCAATTTACCGTACGTAGTGCTTCTTTGTGCCACTTGGAGCTGGAGCAACACAGAATTCTACCGTCGCGGCATCACGGCATCACCGCCTCAGGTGTAAAAATTAATTTTTGAATAATCCAGCGCACCATACCGGTATGATACACCAAATGTCACCGCCTAACCTCAATCATATCTACGAAATTCGGCCGCGCCTACATAAATGCCCCCTCACGAAGAATTTGGCACAAAATGAACGATTATGGCATAGCTACCGTTCCGCCCAACCGAGATAGACTGCCTGATGGGGTATCATAGCGAAAATCACCGCTTCCCTCGGAGGAGATATCGTGTGGTACTTGGCTTGAATTGAATGAAAAACGCTGACTCATTCACGCTGCCTATCATCCCCCATACCCCTATGAAGTACGGCATGGCAGTGCGGTAGGGTGCCGGTAAAGCCTTTCCGTAACAAGTTTCAAGGTGTGCCTTGCAAAAGACACCAGAATAGATTAAATTAACTGGCTTTAAGTTAACGTTTAGGTAAATAAATGATTACCAATAGTAGTGCAGTACTCGAGAAGAAGGCTAGATATATCATAGTCTATATACCTGATTCTCTCTGCCCGGCCCTTCGGAAGTTCAATTGTGTAATGGCTCTGGTTCAGTAGAGCCCTAAATGAGGCAGAACTTACAGTATGATCAAGCGAAGGGGCAAATACGAGAGCACTTGAGTAAATTGATGCTGCAGAGCACCGGCCACCCGCAAGTTCTGGGTAAACTCGACTCGCCGCTAGTACCGTACTTGTACGGTAGTTATAATACAACTATCCCTAGAAAAGAGCATTTCCCACAGGATTATGACCTAAGAGAAATAGTGGCAAACCCTAGGAAATAGTGGTGGGCCGGTTTACCCAGAATTTTGCGGGTATCTGAGCCCGATGCCTAGAGTCACGACGGTCGTGTTGGATAGTGGGTGAGTGAGAGAGAGGATAGACGGCACCAGTATCGTAGTTAAAGACTTTGCGGGCTCAGTTGAATGTCGTTATGATACGGAACCATCAACTACGGTACTGACCTCGGGCAGGGACGAAAAAAATCGGAAAACTTGTATTGATCAATAGATACCGGTAAACCTTTATGGAAAGAAATATAGGGTTGCTGGTATCTACTCCAAGTTGTTTGTGCCCGCCAGAGCTTATTGCTTTGCATCTATATACTGACTCTCTGCTCATCCCTCCCTTAACAATCTTGCTCCGACTTTTTTCGTCCCTGCCCGAGCACTGTGCCTCATCCTAGAGAGCTTACCGCGCTGAATTCAATGCCCGGTATCGTTACAGGTGCTGATAACAAGTCGAGCGTTAGGAATCTTTGAGAACTCCAATACTCTTGATGCCGGGGAAAGGTTACGTTTCCCTGCTCCGAGGGCTGGTGCCCTAATAATCCCCTGGGGAGGGGTAAATGTTTAAATACTCTACAATCTCCCTTTGAGAGTTCCAGTCCCATCACAAACCATTCAACACCCCCAACTCAAAAGAAAACTGAAGAAGCCCCAAAACCAAAAAATATCTGCCCTGTGTATCAGGCTTCAAGTATTCATTCCCCTAGAAGAAGTCCCTTCTCTCTCTTCTATTGTTCCCCCCTCCTCCTTCTTCTCTGCTATTATCACCTTCCCCACCTTCCTAAAAACATCACACTTAACTATTTCACAAAATCCGCAGCATCCTCTAAAAAACATCCACTTTCAAGGAGAGAATCGAAGATTAAAAAGCGACGTCGTCATCATCTCCACCATCGTTATGCCTTCAAGGAACACTCCCTGCAACACCTGCGTTAGTCTCGGACTCAAGGTTCCCTCCCGCGGCGCAAACCGCCCTAAACATTGCCGCTGCCCCCAAAGCGAAAGTACATCGTGGGTTTGGTGCTGCCACAAGTGCCGCGAGGAAGGGAGAGCCCCCGAGTTGATGCTCGTCGATATCCATCCTCAGTGTCAGCACCTGGAGTGTACACACGAAAGGTGCCCTGAATGCGTCATCAAGGAAAGCGGATGATTTTGAGAATCAATCTTCAGTCAATCAATCAACACTTCAAAAATATATATTGTAATAATAATAATTATTATTATATCCCCACCACCCAATAAACCGCGAGCCCAGGCCACGAGTAATGCATAAGGCAACCACCCTCTCCAAACACAGTACTCGTACAGTATCATCCATTCTTAAATGCCACAATATCCCCAAGTTACGCCAGGCCACAACCACTCCAACCCCTCCCTCCCGCTCCAGACTCAAGCATGAACCCCAGACCAATCAACCAGTCACTACCCATCACTCGTGAATGCCAGGGTTAGGTTTCCCAATCCCATCAGAAAATGAGCACCGTACTGTATCATACACGATGAAGAATGAATCTCTCTACAGGTATGATATGATACGTTGACCCGTGCTCCCGTAGGGCTATGGTACGTAACTTAAGCTCGTATAGTACGGGGTAAATCTTGCAAAGCGCGGTAGAATACTAACTTAATCGCACCGCTCCGGGCGAACCAATCCTGACAAAATTTGACGCAATGGGGGTATGATATTTCCTGAATTTGTCTTTTCGTTTCTCCTACTAGGTGCTCGCACATGTTTCTGCCAAGGACATACTATATAAATACTATAAAGTGTTCTAAAGACATGTAATTCCCAAGCCGCAAAGGACGTTTAAAAAACCCAAGTATAAAAATGACTCAGGAGTTCCATACCTACGATCATTGACATGTTTTGTTTTTGTTTGTTTTTTTTGGGGGGGGGAGGTACAGGACGCCCCCCCTATGCTGAAAGCCGACACTCCTAAGTCATCCGGCCGGTCTACCACCATACCGGTACTTCGGATATTATAGTACCAACCATCCCTCAACTTCTAAACCAGAAAAAAGAGGTTCGCCGGGCACTTTTTCTATTTCTAATGCCCAACTACCTCTGCTCCATCATGGGACGCTCACTATTCACATTTAGGAAGGGACGGGTCCCCTAGCTGTGATACCGGACCATCAGAACCGGTCGATGATTACCCACATTCTTTGGATCTTGAGTGTGGTCCTAAGGTAGAGAACTCTTCCTAGGGTATCACAGTAGTGTCATCATGGGAAAGCAGAGGCGGAGTATGTTAGTACTGTACATGTTGGTCAATTATGTGTAGTAGTATAGTATAGGTAATCGTGAGTTGTACGGGATTTGAGGTAGTGTTGGAATGTGTAGGGTTGTCATTGCCGTCATCACTCGTGGCAGCACTGCTGGCGGAGTCCTCATTCCGCTCGTGGCTCCTTTGAATTTCCCTTGCTTCCTTCCTCAGGCGGGGTTGGAGGGCGATTGAAGGGTGGTGCGCCCTGTAGAGGTTTCCAGGTGTTATCACTCGTTTTGCTATGGTGCTCACGGTACAATAATCCTTTAGTAAAGTGACTAGGCAAACAACACAAGCACGGTAGTAGGATAAAATATCTACCCTAACGCTCCATCTCAACTAACATACATACACACCAACTCCCTCCCCAATGATATTCGCAAAGGTATAAACTAAAATATTCAAAAAAAAAAGACATCCGAGAAAAAAAAACAATAACCATCCATCAAGACTTTTCGTAAAATTATAGTGCAGGTGTGTGTATGGTGCTATTCTTATAACAGGGTTTCAAGGTGGGGGAATATCTAATATCCTGAACTCCAGACAAAATCCAAGGAAAGAAGAGAAAGGGAAGATATAAAAAACCCTACAAAGAGAATGAAGAGTGAGAAAAGGGGAAGCATGTGTAACTAAATGGGCGATGGGTATATATATAATACCCTTCGCTTTTTTTCTTTTCTTTTCCACTTCTTTGGCTCTAGAGTTCAGCTCGAGGTTGGTTCAAGTCGGCCCATGTGTATAGTCCGGCTCGTACTGGTCTTCCCATGAGCATATCGAATCGTTGGGCGACTTCTGAGTATGCGATTATGAATCTAGTGAATAGTTAGCAGCCATAATGAAATTTCAAAGAGATAGGGAGGCTTACATGTATCTGGGAACGTTGTACCAACTCTTGATGACAAACAAGAATGTCTTCCAGACAAGGTCAACCTCTTGCCAGAATTCTTCACTCAGAGTTTGACCTTTGGGGAGTTCATCTTGCTTCTCTTCTTCGAGAACATCGGGAATATTCTTGGACTCCTCGACCTTCTTTTCCTTCTTCTCCGGCTCGCCTTTTGTAGACTTTGTGTCTCCATGTCCTGAGGGCCATGTAGGTCTCCCACTGCTATCTGCCTCGTCCTTCTCATTCAGCATTCGATTGAACCCTTCTAGTGCGCGCAATGAGTGCGACACCCTGCCGAAAGTATTGAACAGCGCGACCATTTCAGTTCTTCGTAGGACTGGGTTGTCGTTGGCATTCTTGCTCTCGTCAAACTCAAAGAGAATTTTTAAGGCGGTTCCGTACCCTTGAGTCTGGACCTTTCCCCAAAGTCGGCACTTGTCACATCCGACGCAGTCCATCAACCGGCTGACATTTCTAAAGCGGTTTCTAAACTCTTCTTTCAGTCCAACCATCTCATCTCTAAACATTAATGACTCATCAAAGATTTGCGGAGCGGTGGAGGCGGCGGTATTGGCCAACTTGATGACTTTGGATTTAGTAATGCGATTCTGGTAATAGTCACCCGAGCAGAAGGTATAGGTCGGTAGATAGTTCCTGAGCTTTCCGACGGCACGGGCTAGTAGAGCGTAGTTGAAATAGATGTTCTGAAGACGCTCAGGGTAGTTTTCGAAGCGACTGACGAAACAGCTAAGATTGGGTGACTGCAATCGGATGTTAGCTCAGTCTTTAACCCAGGGATTGAAAATTATTACTTACCCATTCTCCAGTGGACTGGTTAAGGTAGTCCCAGCAAAGGTGCATCGAAATACTGGCGTGCATCCCTGAGATGACTCTGTGGAAGACTCGTTTCTCTAAGCACTCATCGTCAACCTCCAGATCGCTAAGATCAAGCTTCCCTTTGTACTGCATAACATTCACAAATCCCATCGCAGCTTGGCTTCCCGGGGCTGCAAATCCTTGAAATCCATTCCCTCCAGCCCCCGCAGAACCCCCGATGGAACCAAGGGAGCTCTCTCCACGTGGTTTCGAAAAGCAGTTCTCCCGGTAGATCGCCTTCCAAACGTTCGCCGCACCTGCTCCCGCGTACCCAGTGAACCTCTCTGGATTCTCTGTCAAACTGACGTAATCGCCCTTCCCGCCTGCCGATTCATCCTCAGGTACACAGTAATCCCTCTCATCGCACTCATCCTCCTCAACAACACAGCTCTCCTCGGTCTCCTCGCCCAATGCACCAGCCAATGGAGATGGCTCCTCCGGCTGTCTGGTCGCTGGATGACTTGCTTTAGGACCTGCTAACTTTCCAAGTTCTTCCGCTCGCCATATTGGGGGAATATCCTTTTCGTCAATTGTCGTTACAGCGCACGCGACGTTGCCGCACATTCCTTCATCGTCAGACCAGAATGGACATGTTCGGCCAAAGAGATCGAGCCGGTAATAGCCAAAATAGTCCGTTTCTTGGGTTATATCGTTAACAAGTGAGTAAAGCTTCTCGTTTAACTCCTCAATTGTTGAATAAGATGCACACCCGTCGGGTACCAGCTCATTAGGTTTATTCTATAATAATAATAGAACAATCAGCAAACCAGTGCAAAACAAAAAAATCAGAATGATAACTTACAGGGCAGATTGAATACTTCGCGTCTACAATTGTAGATACGGATATGATTAGCGCGGCAAACAGCTGTTGTAGATGTTGTACACGCATTATTTTTGGTGTTCTTCGCCGAGGAGTTAAGGTTGTGCAGGACACAAATGATGGATGGCGAAGATGCAACAGTCGAGGATCGCCTTGAGGAAAACACACTCTATCGATCCCTTAGAAGGCGGGACCAGGGAAGTGAGAAAGCGAGTATATGTAGAGAATAAATTAAAGGGAGCGTAGGCCGAGGAAAGGCCAGATCTACTAAAGGAGTTTGGTCAGCTAAGGGTCGGAAGACTAATCGAACGAGTCGTACAAGTAGGGCTGCAGCGTTTAAGCAGGATTATGAGGGTTTCTCCTATCGAACGACAAGCGGGGTGGGATGAGAAGCACCAAAAGATCAAACCATCAATTCAGGAACCGCGCCACTTAAAGGTATTTTAGGTGATTTCAAAGCTGATTCTCTTCCTGCCTGTCAACACTGGTATTTTTCCAGTCTTGTCCCACCGTGCTTGACCTCCACTTCACTCCCCTATGTAAGCCGAAGGCCACGGTGTCACAGTTCAGAGAGACGTGAAACGAGGCGAGGGGACGATCAAGGACAATACCGTAGAGTTAATAGCCAGCAGCCTCAGACATTGTGGCAACTGCAGGAATCCATTCGATAGCTTCCGCTGCAGCGCCATGGTGCCTATCGGTGCAAATTCAGAATCGGAGCACAGGATGTAGATTATTCGCTGAATTAGAATTCCTCCGATGAGATTCCTCGTTGCCCCTTGTGAACCAGTTTAATATGGAACGTCGCTCCGCATCATGACATATCAGAAAAAAAGGTCTACCAGCAAGGGGGATGCGATAATACGGGAAGATGGGGACTCCGTTCCCCTTCGCTCCGCGAGTGTTATCCCAACTTCCTGGTCTCATCAACTGCACAATCCAGTACAGGTATCCGGTATGAAGCACGGTGCCCCAACACAGCGATCAGCAATTTGTATGGCAAACTATCTATTCATATCTGAGTGTACACTGAATTCAGATTCAGATGATCTAGCACTAGACGGTACTTGCACGGGCCCACCATAGACCACAGCAGCATGCAATGGGCTCTAATAATTCCGTACAGGTACGGCACAGTAGTCTATGTACACGTACTGTACTCGAGCGATGTGGAGGCTACCACCACCGAACCATGAATCTACTGCGGAGCAGAGTACCGCATACAATCTGCTGCCATTTTGCCGAGGAATTACAAACTGATGGGTTAATGCTTTGCTTTAAACTATCGTGCCGAACACTTCCCGTAGTACTGAGCACGATTGCACTAGGATAAGTCTCCCTGTGTGGATTGGACCCGATCAAGCGTTGTTTTATTCAACTTGTGGGCATTAATTCAAGAAAAACTCTAGAATAGCCAAGTTACTGTACAAGTAATGAGCCTTAAGCTCGTGAAACACCTAAAGAAATAAACTCCCATATCGTACGTACCCCGGGGTAGGTCTTTCGACAAATAAATCATCTTATGACACTTTTCCGAACAAGAAAAAAGCCCTTTCCTAACTCCTCCAACCCTATAAAACCTATCGAGCTCGGAAACACAAACAACACCGACGAAGAAAAAAAATAAAAAAATAAATGAGAACGAAACGAAATTAGGCAACTTTTTGTCGCTTGAAGCCAGGTCCACTGAACCCATTACCTCGCAACTTCTTCTTTTCCAATTCCTCCTTCATGATTCTCTCCGCTTCGCTCATAGGCCGCTTTGGCTGTTCTGCTCCGTCCTTCCCATCTTTGTCTTTCCTGCTGTCCTTTCTTTTTTTGCCTGCAGCCGCAAACACATTCTTAGGTTTGTTCGGGGCCATTTTAATGGAGACCTTTTCTGTGGTATTAGGCCTGGCCTCTTCGACCGGGATATCTTTATTCAAGTATTCGGCTGGTGTGGGTGATGCAGACTTCTTCGCACCGAAAGCTAACTTGATCTTTTCACCCTCTTCCCGATTCAACTCTTTCGGGGCATCTTCATCCCCGAGCTTCCCACCGGTCTCCGCATCCCGATTTGCACGCTCAATCATTTCCTTCAACGCCTTCTGCTCTCGCTCCTCATCACCACGATCCTGTCGCTCCTTCCTCCGAATAGCTTCTTGCCTCTGTAGTGCCTCTGGAGAATTGTCTACCCAGCCGATCATCAACCCCCTCTCGCCCTCCTCAATTCTGCAAATGCCTTCACGCCCAAGAAACTTGACAAACTCCGAGAGGCTCGTCCATCGCGTAGCATTCATATGAATGTGTTCCTTATTCGCAATGTATTCCTGATAAAAGTGATTCGCGTTGATTTTTTTTTCGCCGTGTGAAGTGCGTAGGAGCATCAAAAAGTCCCGCTGGAACTGGGTGGAGTAATCGGCGATGTGCTTTTTCGCATTTTCGCCTACGACGAGCATTTGTCTAACGTGGGACTCGGACTGTGTGTGGCATTTGAAGCCATTTTCGTCACGGCATTGTTTCTCGCAGACCTAGTGATGTGAGGTGTTAGCAATGATCATCGCAGGGGGTTAAAGAAGTAAGTAGAAACTGACTTGACAATACCAGCGTAGTCGCTGAAGCCCCTTGGACTTCATGCGGTTGCTAAGGTACTTTGTTGATCCTACTTCGGCCTTAGGCATTTTGTTTGTGATGTTTGTTTGCCGGTTGTGGGGGGTTGTGAGGCGGCAGAAGATGGTTGAGTCCAAGCCTTCGTTTGCCACTGCTCAATAAGCACTTTGTCACAGCGGGTTTACATTTTTCCGGGACGGAAAATCTTTTGAAGCTCTCCAAACAAAAGCTCGGAGGCAAGGGGACAACACCGGTACCGTAGTATCGCAAAATTGCTATATAGGCTAGTACATCATAGACTTCAGTCGCAGCTGCTGTGCCGGTACGCCTTCCTCTTTTCTCTCCAGTGCGAAAATTCTTCATTCTTCTCTCTACGATATCATATCACTATCGGTACACTAAAATCAGTGCCAGCTACCAGCAATCCACATTTTCACAGCCAACTCTACTATACTAGTAGACTAGGGGAGCGCTCAGTAAGGCAGCACCCTGAGCGAGGCTGGACATGACTTGGCTTGCTGCTACAGTTATCATAAGTGAAATCACAGTGATGTGAACTATGATACGAGCAGGAAGGAGGAGGAAACCAAGTCTGCCGGTACTTGTAGATGACTTCACAAGCCACTCGGACATCCCCCTCACACGAACAACTAAACTGGAACAGGAAAGTTTCCTGTGGTGACCGATCAAACGAGATGTTTGCAGTCTATTCTCATAATTTAATTACTTTTTTTTTTTTTGTTCCGTCAACCCATGTGACGGAGCACTCTAATAGTGATCAAAACAAGCCACTCGAGGAGCGAGGGGTCCCTAGATTCTTCAAAGTCTCACGGATCTCTTTCTACCTCCGACTTTTCTCTTGCCCCCTCGGATACGAGCTTTTCCAAGCGTTCACCATCTCTTTTATCTCACCTATGAACTTTTCCCAGGGCCCCTCCCTCTCATTCTGAACCTTCCAATCATAATACAACATAACGAGAACCTACAGAAGTGTCAATACGGAGAAATTGAGGAAAGGTTTCTCTACAACATACCGCGCCCAAATAAGTTCCGAGTAGCCATCTCATCCAGGTGTTTGCTTCTCTTCTAAACTCTTGCATTTCTTCCTTCAACTCCAGCCCCGACTCTTTAATGCTTTCCTTGGGGTCCAGCTTGAACTCTTTGATGCTTTCCCTGAGGTCCAGCTTCAACTCTTTGGTGCTTTCCCTGAGGTCCTTAAACTCTTTAACGATCACGTGGTTATGCATTGGCCCCATGATCTTCCCCAACTTCTTGGTCGTCCCAGAGGATTCCGGATCGAGAGAGTGGTGGTCGGTCCCAGCTTCAGAGAATTCATGGAAGCTTTTATGAGGAATGAAAGTGACAAGGGGATAAGCCCGCGGCTGGACGAGGGCAGGGCGGAAGGCTCTTGCCGCAATGGGGCGAAGAGTTCTAAAGCCGAGCATTTTAAACCGACTTCCAGTAAATCTATAATACCAGGTTAGTCTTCGATACTCTAGTTATTTGTAGGAAATCTTAAGTGGGCTCGGGTTATGGTTTGTGTTTGGTGGTGAGGGCTGCCGGCAGGACAAAGCATGAGATATCATACTCCCCTGCTTATGCCATGCCGTGACTGCGTAGAATTCTATATTATATGAGCGGCGCGGCTTATTCAAAAGCAGGTAGCACAACCTAGAGGACACCTAACCCTTTTTACTAACCTCTTCGAGTACGGTAACTTTTTTGTATTCCCCAGGCGACCCCTCTGTAAACATTCGGGACATAAATTATACTGACTACAGTCCATCTCCCGTAGTAAGACCGGATAAAGGATTGCAACTACAGAGATCAGTTAAACCGGTACAAATATACGGAATTTAAAGAGATCAGCCGCTTGTTTGATCGACGAAGATCAACTAATTAGCACCTGTCCGAGTGGGGGGTGGTTTGTGAAGTCGTCAATTGTCCTGCAGCCATATGCAGCCGCTCCCAGGACCAGTTTCCCATCACAGTTAAGCCAAGCTCTGGCTGTGCCAAGATTCCTGCTCCGATTATGTAAACACCGAGCTTTTCCAAATCTCGCAGCCCGCCTACGGCGCGCCTAACAGCTCAACGTCACTTAGCAGCTCAACGTTACTTTCGGGCAGTAACCCAAACAAAAAATCCCACAACACCCACCCAGACTATTTCAAAATGGCTGGGGCCTATTCTCAAGCTGAGAATAGTCATGCACATCCAAAGGAGGTCAAAAGCCCTTCAAGTGTTACGAGGGCTTTACTGAGGATGACGGAAGGGGTCCCTTTGGTCCATAGTATACTGATTGAGAAGGATTCGCGGAGGATCGGATACTTTATGTGGCAAGTACCAAAGGCGTCTGTTGTCTAAAAGACTTGCTAATTTTAACAGTTTGAATTTTGCCTTTATGATCGTTCAAACGTGCTACGGCTTTATGACCGGATCTTTGGGCCTTATATCTGATAGTGTGCATATGTTCTTTGATTGCCTGGCCCTTGGAGTAGGACTTTGCGCAGCCGTCATGAGCAAGCGGCCACCAAGTATGAGGTATCCGTATGGATTGGGTAAAATGGATACTCTTGCTGGGTTTGCCAACGGAATTTTCCTAATGTAAGAATTAGCCCCGGAAACTGTTTGTGGCATCTTGCTTATATTTGCTGGTTTCTGTGGCATAGGTTGATCAGTGTTGAGATTGTGTGGGAAGCCATCGAGCGTTTACAAGCACCTACTGAGATGGCGCGGCTTGGTGAATTAATGGTTGTGAGCTCTATGGGATTGGCAATTAATCTCGTTGGTAAGTGATAGTTACTCGTCCTTAATAGATCTATTCTAAAATGTGGAATCTAGGCATTATGGCGTTTGACCACGCACATCATGGGCATGGCCACTCGCACAGTCATTCTCATGGGCATGGCCACTCGCATAGTCATTCTCATGGACATAGCCATGCACATGAGGATAGTTGTGATCACCTACACGGCCACGATAGTCACCACCACCACAGTCATGGTGGAGAACCACCAGCGAGTACCCATAACGACCACGCCCACGCACACAATAGTGAGAATATGCACGGTATATTCTTGCACATCTTAGCCGACACTCTTGGATCTGTATCTGTGGTGATTAGTACGGGTTTGATCCATTACAGTGGCTGGACTGGATTCGATCCACTTGCGTCTGTATTCATCGCTGTTCTTATATTCGTATCGGCAATTCCCTTGGTAAAATCGTCCGCTAGCAATCTTCTTTTGACAGTTCCTGACAACTCCGAGTACACTCTTCGGGAAACTATTGCTGGTGTGAGTGGGCTGAAAGGTGTTCAGGGATATACGGTGCCTAAATTCTGGGAGGTTGAGGGTGCAATCAGAGGTGTCGTGCATGTTCAAGTCGCTAGAGGTACTGATTCGGATGAAATTAGACGAAGAGTGGAAGAGTGGATCGAAACCGGTCTTGGAAAGGCCGCAGAGGTTGTTGTTGTCGTCGAAAGTGGAGATGGCAGCAGCCATTGCTGGTGTGTCAAAGCACGATGATAGGGTTTTGCGGCTCATGGGGGACTAGTGCTTTTTTGCAATTTTTCTGCCAAGTGCTTTCTCGCGAGAGTAGGTTTGCGGGGGTAATTGGAGCTACACAACCCAATAGAGTTAGTGCTAGTGTGGGGTTACTGTATTATAACTATATATAGGAGCCGGCTCAAACCAAGATCGTACGAATTAGACCAATTTATTACTAGGCGGGTGTACTCGAGACCCAATAACTTGCCCACTTATAACGATAAGGTTTGCGAGTGTCTGAAAGAGTTTCCCTGATGGATAGCTATCGTAGGCAATCGATACGATACAAGTATCATACTGTAAATTACAGGTTTAGACCAATATTTCTAATGCCGGGTAATGGTGTACTGTACACTACGCAAACATACCCTCCGAGTCCCAACTTGGTCCACGAGTGATAGCTAGTGACTCGCCCCCGCATTCTCGGGACACGCAATAGCTTCACGTTTAGTGGCTATACAACCAGAGCTTGAGACCACGGTCACCCTTCTCACGTGGAAAAGCCCCTGTCACGAGAGACCTGATATTCGAGCTGAATTGAATTATGCCCGTTCAATTCGTGATCCTTTAAGCATGTGTGCGCTGGCCTGGCTCGCAGTACTCGAGTACGGTACTTGTATCACTACAGCACTTAGTACTCGTACGATAACAGCTCCAAGATAGGATCCGAATAGTACTATCAGTTGTTGGGTCTCGTTCCACATAGCGCGAATCCTATCGCATAAAAAAGTAATTGTGATGCCCCTCTTCGTCAAACGCAATCTAACCTATGATAGGCCGAGCTCAGAAATGCGAGCTACGCTATCGCTGAGGGGTAGATTGGCTCTTTTTTTTTTTTTTTTTTGATCTGATGACACCTTACAGTTGCTTTACAAAATTGGTCCTGTAAGCTAGCCTTGAAGACCCATCGTAGGGATGTCGGAGGAGGCCGTGATTGGCTGCAAAATAGCAGGTTTTGCGAGTGATGTCAGGTGACGATAGGTGCTTCTTACCCTCTCTTGGTTCTTGCTGCGGCGGGGATCCTTGCAGCCCAAAATCAGCCAACTGCCGTCCACTTGGCCCCCGATCCTCCCCATCCCACATCCAAAGGTCAATGTCAACTTATCCTAAGCCTCAATCCCTAGCGGTCCCTCCCTCGAAACACCCAAATCTTCTAAAACCCCCCCACCCCGCTCTCACATCTCTTCACCGAAGGAAAAAAAATTGAGTATCGGTAGCCCTAACGCTAGCAATAATGTCATCGCCAGAAGGAGAGCTCCCAGACGCAAGAGCATCGGAACTCGCCACAAAATCACTCGAGTACTTGCAATCCGGTCGTCAAGATGTAAGCTGTTCCTATTCCTTCAACAGCGATTGCTTACAATGCTTTTTCAGCTCTAATATGCCATTGAAATGAAATTAGGATGCTGTTCGATCTCTCCGTGAAGCTCTATCCCTCGCCCCGAAAAACGAAAACGTTCTCGCTGCCTTCCACAACTTCCAGAAGGACCAGGCTGTTAACCCCTTGTCAAAGCTTTGTCAGAAATTTGTTGTTGAGAGTGATGTGGCCGCTGGTGAGAATGCACTCTGTTTACTGAAGGACCCAAGCTCGAATTTTCAAACCACGACTGCTACGGAATGTATCGAGCTACTATTAGCGCGTGCGAAAAGTATCCCCTTGCCCATTGGTGGGAAAGTCCTGGGCGAGATATTACGTGCTAGCAGAGGTGGAAGGGAACACTTAGCGGATTCTGTCGGTGAAAATACAAAGGAAATGTTTGAGACGCTTGTAGAAATCGGGGGAGATGCTATTGATGGGTTGGTGGTGACTTTGCTCGATCCTGCTGTATGGGGATCGGAAGCGAAGAGGAAAAGATCGATAAAGGATTGTTTCAAGCTGTTTTTGGAAATACTCAATACTGGATCTGGCGAGATCGATCCGTGGCCCATTCGTTCTATCGCCAGGCTGTTAGCCACACATGCCGCGGAGCTTCACTCCTTCATTGGCCAGACCTCTCTGGAGCGAATCCTTTCCATGCTCGACATTCGATCCTCCCATGACTTGCGCTCTCATGCTACACTTGCCACCGCTAGATTCGCTGAAACAGATGAGAGCACTGCGGGTAGTATGTTGGGAAAGTTCATTTCATCGCGACTGGCTGCCGACTCGGATGACGATCTTCGGATTGCGTTCTCTGCTGCTGCCGCTATTTTCCCCCTCGTACCGAAGGCTGTCGCAGGGTTGCTCTTGACGGAAGGATTTGTGGAGGAACTCGTACCATCACTTCAGGGACGGCCTTCGGATGTTGAGCAGGCGGTTTTAGAGATGATGAGTGCTGCTTGTGTCGACAAGGCTTGTCGTGCTGCGATCGCTATACACTGCGAGGCGTATCTTGAAGCTGTTATTCGGGGCGGTGGAAGCCTCAAAGGCATTGCATCTACGATTTTGGCAAAAGTTCGTTATGGGAGCGGAGACCCTGGGGTTGCGCCGAGAGGCATCGACGAGCTTGCTACTGTATTCCGGGAGATGATGCTTAAGGACGATGTTGAATCAAGGAATTCGGCTATGGAAGGATTGGCCTATGCTACTTTGAAGCCATCTGTCAAGGAGTCGCTGGTGGAGGACAAGGAGTTTTTACAAAGACTTTTAGAGACACTAAAGGATTCAATCGGGAAGTCAACTGTCATGTACGGAGGCCTTACAGTAGTAGCAAACCTCACGTGTTATTTGCCGTCATTATCGGAGGAACAAAAAAGGGTTGCTCAACTAAGGAATTACGCAAATTCCACGCCGCAAGCCAAGCTCGAGCCTGACCCGGCGGATAAAGATGAAAAGGTTACAATGAGATGCAAAGTTCTTTTAGGAGCGGGTGTCGTCCCTGCCTTGGTAGCTTGCAGTAAGAGGGTATCCCCCAGTGCTGTCGCCATTATCTCTAGTATATTTCTGTCACTTTCAAAGAATCAGAAGCATCGGGGGCTAGTGGCTCAGCAAGGTGGTGTTAGGTTACTATTGCAGTTCTACGCATCGGCCGCCGGCGACTCCGAACAGGATCGGAAGGTTAAACTGTCGTCGTCTCACGCGCTAGCCCGAGTATTAGTCTCTACAAATCCGTCCCACGTTTTCGGGTCGCAGCTGCCAGCCGCTTCAGCCGTGAGACCACTTCTAGCCCTACTCGAAACCAACGAAGAACAGAACGACCTATTACCTGTTTTTGAATCCCTTCTCGCTCTCACTAATCTCGCTTCAACCGATGATTCAACCCGGGATTTGATTGTCCGCGTTGGGTGGTCCAAAATTGAGGAAACTTTGCTTTCAAACAACATCATGGTTCAAAGAGCTTCAATGGAACTACTATGCAACCTCATGGCTTCCCCCACAGGGGTTGCTAAGTTCGCCGATGGTTCTAAAGCTGCGAGTAACCGACTCCACATGCTGCTTGCACTTGCAGACGCAGAGGACTTGGCGACTCGGAGAGCTGCAGGTGGGGCATTGGCTATGCTGACAGAATGGGACAAGGCCTGTGAGGCTATCATGAGAAGGGAGAAAGGTCTGGACACCCTCCTTGGGATGGCCATTGAGGAAAACGAAGAAATGAGGCACAGAGGTGTTGTTTGTGTTAGGAACTTTGTCTGTCAAAAGCCAGAGTATGCAGAAAGATTCCGGAGAAAGGGTGCGATCGATCTGATCAGGGATTCTCTTCGTGGGACTCGAAACCCCGAGGTTCTTCAAGTTGGCGTGGAAGCATTGAAAGCACTTATGGAGTGATAAATTGTTTTTTTTTTTCTAGTGTTCTTCATTTTTCTCTTAGACTTATTATATTGCTCGATGATTGGGACTCGAGAGCTGATTAGATTGTGGGTAGGTGGCATTAGATTGTTGGGGGTTGCATTAGGCGGAGAGGGCGTGTGATTTTGCGGAAATTTTGTTTGTTTTTTCTCCTCATTTCTTGATAATATTATGATATGACACCCTTTCCCATTTGTCCTTAGCATCCTTTGTAGTTGGGGACAGCTGTGCTGTATGGGGCGGTTATGGGTACGGACAGTTGTCATTGAAGAGGGAGGGAGGGGATTTGTCCTTAAATTTACTCGTATTGCCTTTTTATCCTCACCATAACGACGGCATTTTATACAGTACGGTACCATACTCGTATTGGTGTGATAATACTATCTGTCCAATAGCGTTGACTCACAGCACATCACTCCCGCCAAGACCCTTACATAAAGCAGATGTGTTTGGCAGCGGGCCGTTGTCCTTTTACGATGCCTCCCAGGAAGCTACCTAGAGTTCTTAACGCTAAGCCTCAGGGTTCGAGCCCAATAAACATAACTCCACAATTACCACCTCCCCCACCACCATTTTCCCCAGGGGCTCCAACCGCAGTTACTACCACCATCGCATCTCACTCCAGCTCTCTCGACTTCCCGAAGCAATGGAAGAACTTCCTGCCCTATCTACCCCTCAGAAAATTTCCGTGGCGATTAGTCCTATTGCCCTAGTCACTACGGAATGCATTTCCGTCACCTCTGCCATGCGCAAGAATGCGCGATGGGCCCAGAGCTCCGTATCTGTCATCCTGGGAGGCGGAGGGGGTAATATTGTCTCTGGGGGATCTGGGAGTGCGACTGGGAGCGGGTTGAGCACACCTGTTCCTGGAAGCCCTGTTAGGGGGTTGCAGAGACGAAAATTGGGCGGTGAAGAGGTGGGGTTGGATATTGGGCTGACAAGCAGGTGGGGATTGAGGGGGAAGAGGGGGAAGAGTATTCAGGTTCGTGCATTCTGACCTGATCGTTGGGGAAGGGGCGAATTAACTTTTTCTTCTTTCCTATTATTTAGGATAATCCTCTCATGGCAGCCTTTGCAAAATTGAGGAGTGATTTACAGGATTGTAAAGGTAGTAGAAGCCCCCCGGTTTCTTTGGATGGTATTAGCAGGATTGACGTTTAGGGGAGATGTCTAGATATTAGGAAATTCGATACTCCTTCACTTCTACATCCCTTTTTACAGGTTATCCGGTCTTCGTCAACATCAGGACCTATTACCTCACTTGCTCTAATTGCCGTGACAAAGTTCTTTGCGTATGGTTTGATCAATCGTGACTCTCCTCGACTCTCGCTAGCAATGCAGCTCTTATCGTCGGCGATCACCCACTGCCGCTTTGAAGCTTCCGATTCAGCCCAAGACGAGGTCGTGCTGCTACGGATTTTGAAACTTATGGAGATGATGATTTCGGGACCGGGGGGGGAGTTGCTCGGTGACGAGAGCGTCTGCGAAATGATGGAGACCGGACTAAGCATGTGTTGCCAGATGCGACTATCCGAGATGCTAAGACGATCAGCGGAGATGTCCATGGTGTTTATGTGCCAGGTTGTGTTTGAGCGACTGAAGCACTTGGAAATCGAGGCAGATGTCCTTGGCAGTGACCTAGAGGCGAATTCGAAAGACAAGATGGAGAGCGTTAAGATGGAGCCTTCAGTGAACGGTGATACTTCTTCGCAAGCGAGCGAACCCAGATCTTCGCAGTCTTCGGAAAAAAGCAGGGATGCACCCACACCCTCAATTGCGCCCGCGGGAGCTATTGGAGGGGACCAGGTTGCGGTCACCGAGGTCGCGGAGGAAGAACAGGAGGTTAAGCCTTACTCCCTACCATCGATACGGGAGCTGTTGAGAGTGCTGGTGGAACTACTAGATCCGCATAACAAGGCTCACACGGACACTATGAGGGTAATGGCAATGAGAATAATTGACGTTGCGTTTGAGGTTGCTGGGCCTTCTATTGCTAAACACCCCAGCCTTGCAAACCTGGCGAAGGATGATCTTTGCAGATATCTTTTTCAGCTGGTGAGGTCGGATACCATGACTATACTCCAAGAGTCCTTGAGGGTTACCGGAACCCTCTTGGCTACTACCAGAGGTGTACTGAAGTTGCAGCAAGAGCTCTTTTTGTCATATGTTATCGCTTGTCTGCATCCTAAAATTGATATTCCGAGAGAACCAGGGATAGATCCAACGCTCTACGAAGGGGTCTACCAGGCACCCAGCAGCGGCAGATCCACACCGGTACCTGTGAAGGAAAGACAGAAGCTTGGCATGGAGGGGGGGTCTAGGAGACCTGACGCTAGGGAGGCTATGGTTGAGAGCGTAGGGGCTTTGGCTAGGATACCAAGCTTTATGGTGGAGCTATACGTCAACTATGACTGCGAGGTCGACAGAAGTGACCTTTGTGAGGATGTTGTTGGCTTTCTATCTAGGGTAGAATATGTTCCTATTGAGCGGGTGAAGAATTTTTTATTGACTATTTATATAGAATGCCTTCCCTGACTCTGCAACCTGGAGCACGACGAATGTTCCCCCGCTTTGTTTGGACGCCTTGCTCGGTTACATTGGTTTCATCTCAGAACGTCTCAGCAATGAGGCAGTGACCAAGGGGTACCCCGATCCGGAAGAACTTCGGAAGCAGCGAGCACGAAAACAGATCATCATCAATGGAGCTAATAAGTTCAATGAAGATCCTAAAAAGGGAATTCAGTATCTTGTCGCAGAAAATATCATTGACAGGGCCGACAACCCAGACTCAATTGCTCGATTCCTCAAAGGCACGTCACGAATAAACAAGAAGCTACTTGGAGAGTATCTTTCTAAGAAGTCTAACATGGACATCCTCACGGTTTTTATGGAAATGTTCGACTTTTCCGGCAAACGCGTCGATGAAGCGTTGAGAGTCATGCTTGAGACATTCCGTTTACCTGGTGAATCTGCGTTGATCGAACGTATCGTCACTATTTTCTCGGAGAAATACTGCTCTGGTGTCAAGCCGGACGACGTCGAGGACAAGGATGCGGTTTTTGTATTGAGTTACGCTATTATTATGCTTAACACGGATCAACATAACCCTAATTTAAAGGTTAGCTAAGCAATTAGCTATTATGAAATAGAGGGAATCAATTGCTGACTCGATATAGTCCCAAGCACGGATGAAATATGAGGATTTTGCCCGGAACCTTAGAGGTGTTAATGGCGGCAAGAACTTTGAGCCAGCATACCTGCAAGCGATTTTTGATACTATCAAGAACAACGAGATTATATTGCCAGAGGAGCACGACAATAAGCATGCGTTCGACTATGCTTGGAGAGAGCTGCTGCTCAAAACAATGTCGGCGGGAGACTTGGTGATTTGCGATACTAATATCTACGATGCAGACATGTTTGCGGCTACCTGGAAACCTATCATCGCAACACTAAGTTATGTGTTCTTGTCTGCCACTGATGACGCCGTGTTCTCAAGAGTCATCGCTGGATTTGATCAGTGTGCTAGGATCGCTGCGAAATATGGGTTGACTGAAGCTCTGGATCATATAGTTCGCTGCTTGAGCACCATTAGCACCCTTTCGACTGAAACGCCTCCCAGTACCGCGCTCAACACTGAAATTCAGGTCAATAGCAATAGTGTCATGGTTTCGGAGTTGGCAGTGAAATTCGGAAGGGATTTCAAGGCACAATTGGCAACAGTTGTTTTGTTTCGGGTCGTTACAAGCAATGAGAAGGTTTTGAGGGAGGGATGGAAACAGGTTTGCCAGCTTGGGATCCGCTGTTATAGCCCACTTTCTAATTATGATATAGATTGTCCGTATATGGCTAAATCTATTTGTGAACTCCTTGATTCCACCATTCTTTTCCCAGTTCGAGAGTGGATTGGATATTCCCTCAATCCCGTTACAAACACCTTCTGTCGTCATAGAAAGAAATCAGACTTCAAAGGAAGCTGGCCTCTTCTCAGCGCTTTCCTCATATCTTTCTAGCTACGCAAGTGATGAGCCCCCAGAACCCTCAGATGAGGAACTGGACAGCACCTTGTGTACTGTGGACTGTATTAATGCGTGCTATCTTGGGGACATATTTGCAAATATAATGTATAACCCCTGTAGTGACTCTCCTGAGGTTTGATATTGACATGCCCTAGGCAACTCGATGCGACAAACTTTGGATCTCTGGTCACCGCACTTCTCTCACAGCTCCCGAATTTCGATGAGGATGAAGATGATGGCACCAATATTGTCATCATTAAGCCCGATTATCCGCCACAGTCTCCCAACGGATCTAATCCTGTTAAGAAGGGGCCGGTATATGATCCAGCTGTGGTATATGTGCTAGAGTTAGCAACCTGCTTGGTGCTGAGGGATGAGGAGACGGTGGCCGAACATGGAAAAATACTGGCCGAGACATTGACAAGTATTGTTCGAAATGCAGGGCTCACGCATCAAATTGTTGTCTCGAGGGTTATTTACTACTTGTTTTCCCACTTGCAAGCTAGCCACGACAGGTCGTTCCTCAATGTTCCTGTCCTGCTGCACTCTATTGCGACTCTGGATAAAGGTCTACTGGCTAAATCAGCTTCACCGGTCGTCAAGGGGCTATCAAAATGTGTGAAGAGTGCTTCCTCCTCGCTCAAGACAGAGATGGTCAATTCACCGGATTTCTGGGTCCTTCTGAGGATACTCCTGCCTAATGCTGACGCCTCGGCAGAGGCCTTTAGTATTATGGAGCTTATCACCTCGGAGCCGCCTTATGTCACGTCAGATAATTATGTTCCGGTGGTCTCCCTTCTCAACGATTTTGCGTCTGCGGGTAGCGTCGGATCTATTTTTGAACAAAAACAAGATAAATTAACTAAACGAGGGAAGGCAAAAAAGATTGTTGACAGGCCGTAAGTTGTTGGAAAGGCTTACTAGTCGTTGAAAGCTAACGAAGTTTAGGGATGCCGAGATTGTGGCACGTGGTTCTAAAGCTGTGCTCATGGTTTACCAGCTCACCCCTAGGGTTCCGAACTTGATTAAGCAATCTCACCTAGAGAAGAAAGAAGGTTTGCTATGCCTCCCTTACCTTCTTAACCTAGTCTCTAATTGAGGAGCAGCATGGACCACCTACTGGAGTCCGATACTTGAATCTCTTAGTACTCAATGTATCAACCCGTGTCGTGAGATCCGCAATCAAGCCTTTTCATCACTCCAACCTTCCCTACTTTCCCCAGATCTCACATCAGATGACCATCACGAGTGGACAGCAATATTTGGAGATGTTTTGTTCCCTCTGATAAATAGACTTTTGAAGCCGGAAGTATTCCAATCTGACCCTAGGGGGATGAGCGACACAAGGGTACAAGCGGCCACGCTGCTGTGCAAGGTATTCTTGCATTATCTTGTCATGCTTTCCGAATGGGACGGGATGCTGGACTTGTGGCTAAAAATCCTTGATATTATGGATAGACTTATGAATAGTGGACAAGGAGACCACCTGGTAAGACCAATATCTTAATAACCTTCTTCTTAGAACTTATTTTAACGCTATCTACAGGAGGAAGCGGTACCAGAAAGCCTCAAAAATATCCTACTTGTCATGGCTAGTGGAAAATACCTGGTTCCTCCAGAGGAAGATGAGAAGAACGCGGAACTATGGAAACTTACTTGGAAGAGACTAGAGAGGTTTTTGCCAGACCTACATGAAGAACTTTTCCGCGCATCATCCCAACCTCCGGAGTTAGATGATGCGGCGACAAAAACGGATGAGAAGAAAGCAGAAGAGGGAAGGGAAGAGGCCAAGCCCCCATCATCAGAGGAAGCTAAGACGGCTGTTGCGACGCTCGAAGACATAGATTAGACCACGATTATAAAAGTGGAGGGTGGCTTTTTTATTTATTTATTTATCATATTTGAGGGGTTTGAATATGAGCCTCTTATCACGATAGTTCGGTTCTTTCTTTTCTTTTCCTGTCCTTTCTTTCCTTTTCTTTCTTGTAATATTATCATAGTTACCTTTTGTGCCGACCACTGAGAAGTCAGTTCCTTTTTTTTTTTTCCAGCCTGGTTAGTATGGCCTCAAGATGCTCAGATTTCGCATAAACGCAGATACGTGTCATGTTGGTGAGGATAGTACCATTATTTATGCTCGGGATACCGGTGCTTGTATGATATATTTCAGGAACACGGAGAAAGGCATCTGCGTGGTCAGTGGATATTCGCACCAAATTGCTTGAAGCAGCGAAACAAACAAAAAGACAGATGTCCACTGTCGGCAGCCCTGTCTCCGCATCACCCCCACTCCTTTTTTTCTTTTCTTTTTTTCTGACTTCGCCCCAAGGTAAACGACTCATCGTGCCAAAGACCACGCTGTCCACACCTCAAAAGCCAATACAATCCACACAAACTCATAGCCTTTCTTCCCTTCATAAACCTGCGTTCCCCTCCTCCCTCCTGCCTATGAATCAGTTCGAAAGCCCCTAGTACTCTTGCGCATCCCTCTCCTACTCGAGTAAGCAGTTGTTCACAGACACTTTTACCCCCAAAAATATATAAACGCATAATGAACTCGGGCGCGTCCCCCGAGTCTTCTTTTGTCACAACTCCCTTCGCGGAATGCGATGAAGATTTTTTCGGGTTCTCTACGACTGGCGATTACGCTCCGCCGGAGCCGGAGGAAATCGATTTACTTAGGCTCGAGCCTCTGACAGACTCGCCTGTTGAACTAAGGGACTCTTCACCCTCTATGTCACCTAAGCCCGAGCCTGAGAAGGAGAAGAAGCCAGCTAAGAAGAGGAAATCGTGGGGTCAAGAACTGCCAACTCCTACAACCAACCTCCCTCCAAGGTTAGTTAGGGCTCTTTTACGTTATGTTACTCGGGTGTGTCCATAAAAATCAGAAAACATAGCCTTCATCTCCGGAGAGGTTTTTTTGTAGAGATCAGCAGGAATAGTTTTCCGATTTTTACTGACACACCGGACTATAATTCGCGTCTGGGAAACTTGACTGCGCATCTTTTTCTTCAGGACTTGTGCTAATACCCTGCATAGAAAGCGTGCAAAGACTGCCGCTGAGAAAGAGCAGCGCCGAATCGAGCGCGTTTTGAGAAATCGCGCAGCTGCTCAGGCATCTAGGGAACGGAGAAGGAAGGAGGTGGAGGAGCTTGAAGATGAGAAGGCTATTCTCGAAAAAGACAACAGCGATCTCAAGACTCGGCTGTCGACTGTTGAGGAGGAGAACGCATCTCTTGCCAAACGTGTAGAGGAGATGCAGCGACAACTCAAATCTTTTGAGGATTCTATCAAGGCGTTCACAAGCATGGGCGGCAATATGGTCGGCCTCCCTGTTCCTTCATTCCAGATGTTTCCAAACGATGTTACCCTCGATCTCTCCTCTATCATCCCTACTTCAGCCGCGCCACCTCCTAAGCCGTCTGTGGAGTCTAATGAAGCTCTCGGTATGACACATCAATCTGCTGCATTGATGTGTGACCTGCAGTGTCTATCGATAGCGTTAAACCCACAGGATCCACCAGCGGAGGTGGCAGCAATTTGGCTATTGCAGTTTGTGCTTTTGGAGATGATGGCCTCGACCCTTTATTCGATTCAGATTCCTTTCCTTCAACTTTTCTTGAACCTCAAGAACGGGACGCCCATTCCGACTTCGGATTTGATGCACTATTTTCCCTTGATCTGTTGGTTGGTCACCGCCAAACCAACTCGACAACTTTTTCAGCGACTTGCTAAATGCAGCCCGGCTTTGGCGCACCTCCCTCAGGATGCGACGGGCCGAGCTATGTTGGCGCAGATGGCTCAGAGTACGTCGGGACAATTTGGCCAAGGAACGACCGATGGTGATGAGGATGAGGATGGCGACGCGTTGAATGTGGTGAGCGAATGCCGGCGGATCGTGAAGGAGTTGCAGTCTACAATGATCATGGGAGACTTGCGCTTGAACAAAATGGGTGGTGCCAGAGATTATGATTCTCATGCTTGCGTTTTCAATGGGAAACCGCGTGGCAAGGAGGGTTAATGGTTTCTTTTGACTATTTTCTTTCTTTTTTTCTTTTTCCTTTTCCACCGGCTGGATAAAAAAAAAAGGCGACAGTACTCAAGGACAAACACCTCTCCCTCTCTCATCCCTCACAGTGGAGCATTAGGGCTTTTTATAAGGTTGTTTTGAGATTTTATGTTTTCCTTGGCCCTCTTTTTTATTTTATTTCTTCATTTTTCAATCAGGATACGGTAGTAATATTATGATATCATTTTGGAATTTAATCTATGTTGTGGTGGGCTGGTGATGGGTACTCTTCTACGCTAGGATTGATAGGGAGGTTATTGTTATTTACTTGCACAAGGCACTATATTGGTGGAACAGCTCACTACTATATTACCGAAGTCTACTGAACTCAGCCTATCATCAGGTCTATTGCACAATCATATTCTTTTTCCTTCAGTGTTGGTGTGTGAAAATGGTGATTGTCAAAAGCACCGAATAAATCACGATGCAATCTTTAATCGGAAATATTGCCTACCAGCATCCGTGCTCTTGGAAGGCTGCCAGTAGGCCCTTGCTGTTAGTACTGTACGGGTATGCTGGTAGATTCGACCAATTCTTGGAGAACCCTGTGTGACTGAGCGTACCGGCGGCTTATATAACTTAAAAGTGATTCAACACCGAACTGTCTTTCCTTCCTGCCCTGTAGTAGCAGGACCTTAATTTACTATGATACCTGGTTAGTAGTCACGAATGCTCACTCGACCGCTCGGTGGAAGTTCGTTCCTATGACTAAAATACCACTAGTTAGTCTAATGAAAGGGGAAACATCTATCATACTCGGTTAATTGAAAGTGGATTAGTAGGTTGATATTCAAGTAATTTAGTCAAACACGTAACTCGGCAGCTACTACTGGCGCAAGGTGGTGGGTAACGACGAGAGTACACTACGTATTGGTTGTTGTTGTGGGTTTAGAGTTGTGTCCTTTTTTCCTTTTCGGGTAGGGTGACGGGGCACAGTTCGAGCATTTTCTGGCCAGGTGTATATGTACTGTGGGATAAAGTTAGGTAGATAGATAGACTGGGTTTGGCTTATGTGCTCTTTTGGTTAAACTAAGAGTGTATATATATATATTGGACCGAATTTCATGACTTTTCAGTGCGTATTTGTCCTCTAGTCTTCAGAAACTGGGCGTGTCAAGATATAGTTTTAGTTGTTCAATCGTGGCCTAAGGTGTCAATTGATCTTTCCCCCCGAGTGGTGGTACTATCGCCCTGTTGAGCTCGAGCTTGAGACCCTGCCTGAATACTCGTATCATACAGACGAACGGACATGGCGCCCCATTCTGATACTGTACACAGGAACGACAGGCTGGCCTTGTTTGATAATAGGGTAGTCTAACCACAGGTAGCTAAGAACTTTTGCCAGTCAGGCTGTGGAATACTACTTTGGGTGATCATGCATTGATTAGATAAATGTTTAAATTCTGCACGGCATCTAGCTAAGACAAGCGTGTCCTCTGGGCTGTTGCTCTAGTAAATAGGGCTATTTGGCACCTGTTTTTTTAATTTTTTTTTAATTTTTAAAATCTCATATTTCGAGTCGTCCTTGCATACGAATTATCATATGCCCGTGCACGCCAAGGAGCGAGAGGCTTCAACTCGGAGTTTGGATATTGTTTTTTCGGGTGGGAAAAAAAATCGGTGTAATATTCTGGACTTCCTGGTTGTTGTTGGTGGACTTGAATATTCTATGAACTTTGGCAAACGGGCTAATAAGCTGATACCTCTGCCTACTATACTTATGCCCCACGATTTGCATTCTACTACACCGGTTGATGTACTGTACGTAGGTGCCGGAATGCATACTGCATCGGTATTATTTCTTGAGGTAGACTACGCATCTACGGGGGATTGGCCAAGGCATTACGATTATGATATCATAGTAGGTTTCTTTTCATTCTTTTCATTCTTATCCTTTTTATATGGGGCTGCATATAACTTTTGATTAGTTAGAGCCTGTTCGGTTGATGTATGATGGAGGAAACATTAAATTTTGAAATACGAGGCAGCACTGCACTTGGAGCCTTTGCGCACCAAGCTTGAGGGGTGCCTTCTCTTGTAAGGTATTATGGAATTGTGCTTAGAAGTTCGGGTGAATAAAAAAAACGATTGGAAGGGCGAGAGATCACTAGGCCCTTTGCTTAGCTCTTCGAAGCCTGATTGCCCAAAGGTTCTGTCGGCTCCCCTGGTTACATACCGGTATTAGACAATGATCGAATTGCTAATTGCACAAGCCTCGCTGATATATATCATAGGTTACGACGGGTGTAGGAGGCAAACCTGGTAGGGCAGCTGTTAGGGTTTATATATGGTATGATATATACTCGTAGGCAAGGATGAAAGAGGAGAGGCAATGATATTATGTACCTATATTTGTGCGCAGCCACTTTCAAAGGTTGAGGTGCTCGCCAGCCGCCCTCTTGGCGTTGATGGGACGCCACTCCCATTCCTAGACATGCGCATGCCTTTCGAACTCTACAGACTGCAGACATCCAAGTACTCTACCGTGGCCCGTAGAGCAGGCGGAAACTGGAGCATGCCATACCGGTGGTAGAAACGGGGAAAAAAAATAAAAAAACAAAATTTTATGTTAAGTTACGTAGAGTGCCTCGGCGCGTCACCGTTCTTTTCGCCCCCGACGAACTTTCGCAACGAATTTCCTCTCCCTCTATTGTCCTTCTGCCCTACCCTACCTCTACCCATCTCAAAAACCAATCCACATACACATACCTATTTCCTTCCCTTCGGGGTTCTTATCTCGTCTTGATTTAGACACATCAATTCTTTCACCCCTCCCCCACTCTACCCCACCACACCATACACATCCATCTCTCCCTCCGTCCTCCTTCGCCGCAACAGCCGCAGCCATCATATCAATGTCTACGGCTACAACACCAAGCCCCATGAGCGAGAAACCCGTTTCTTCCTTCTTGACGGAGAATCCCATCACCTCTCTATTATCATCGCTCTCCCAGTCATTCTATGAACGGCGGGCGACCCTGGGCCTGACAAACCCGGGTGTTGTCGAGAATGTCTCTCGCGAGGTCCAGAAAGACGTGTTCCTCAATAATTATATGTTTACAGGAATGAGGGCGGACTTTTCAAAGAGCTTCTCCATGGATCCTATATTCCAGACTTCGCATGCGTTCGCCATGGGCGCCCAGGGGGTCCCGCCCTATACTTTTGCGGCTATCTTTGGGACTAATAAGGTTCGTCTGATTTGGTCCTTTTTGTCAATATTTTGCAATGTTTGAATTATATTTTGTTTGGATTGCGGGGGACCTGGTGGTTCGCTATTCGTCGGTTGTGGAGCGGAGAAAAAAACTTTTTGGAGAAACTTCGGTGGTGAGATTAGGAATAGTAAAGGTTTTCACATTTACTAACGCAGAAAAAGACATTCCTTCAAGCCAACCTCGACAATGAAGGACAATTAGCAGGCCGTTTCAATTACCGCTGGTCACCCCAACTCACCAGCAAATTCAATGTTCAATTGGCACCTCTGAGTCAACCCTCCCAATCGGTTTTTACGATGGATACAGACTACTCCGGCGCGGACTTCTCCCTCGGCATCAAGGCTTTCAACCCCTCATTACTGGAAGGCACCCTCACAGGTATCTTCATCGGCTCGCATCTCCAGTCCGTCACCCCCAACCTCTCCCTCGGCATAGAGTCTGTGTGGCAGCGTTCTACCGCCTCTTTAGGCCCGGAAACAGCCCTGTCGTACGTTGCCCGATACGCTACCAAGGACTGGATTGCCTCAGCACAATTGCAAGCCGGCGGAGCGCTGCAGGCAACATACTGGCGCAGGATCGCAGAGAGGGTGGAAGCGGGAGTGGACTGCCAGCTTTCACTTGCTGGAGGAATGGCTAGAGATGGTGGAGGTGGTATGATGGGCGGTAGCATGAAGAAGGAGGGTGTCACCACCTTGGGCGCTAAATACGACTTCAGAATGTCGACTTTTAGAGCTCAAGTGGATACTCAGGGAAAATTGGCCTGCATGCTGGAAAAGAGAGTTGCGCCGGCTGTCACCCTGACGTTCGTGGGTGATGTGGATCACTTTAAGGTATATCCTGCAGAATATCCCTCTTTTCATATATCTAACCGATAGGGACAGAATCAAGCAAAACTCGGCATCTCCGTCTCCATCGAATCCGCCACAGAAGCCATCCAAGAGATGCAAGAAAAAGCAGCGCTATCAGGCACCGGACCAACCCCTCCATC
>Ga0307507_10003423_pt1 | contig 30812 bp, 33 predicted proteins | sample 7_EM_MG_FD_207223 | JGI IMG/M metagenome (GOLD analysis project Ga0307507, IMG submission 207223) | Populus trichocarpa ectomycorrhiza microbial communities from riparian zone in the Pacific Northwest, United States - 7_EM | ecosystem: Host-associated > Plants > Roots > Unclassified | place... | reverse complement strand
TAAGTCAAACTCTGAGAGTAGGACACCGGTACTGAGAGTGACTAGTTATGTCGTACTCTAGTACGTAGAGAGTGCATATCCGAAAGCTTATTTTCAACACCCACCTTTGCCCCCATCCGAGTGATGTATGATGACCACAGGGTTTTTCAATGCCATTTGGTAGACCAGCTTCCTCTGATTCCCCTACCTCGATTACTCCTTCGTTCTGGGTGTGTAACCCCGTTTACCTCCACCTCCCTACCTTCCTCCGCCCCCTTCTCAGCCCGCTTCTCCCTCGCCCACTCTCCGGCGGCCCCAACTGCTGCCACCGGATTCTTCTTATGCATTAACAACTCTTGAATCTCTGGCGGCGTGAACACGCCCTCCGGCAATACTTGGCCAAACTCCCTCGCTATATCCACAATCTTTTCCACGGACGGAAACCCCTCCGGAATCCTAAGCGCCCGTATCCACATTATAAATATTTAAGAACACCGACTCAATGTCGTCACGAGAAGCACACTTGAAGGAGATCTGCAAATCCACACGGCCGGGGCGTATGAGTGCTGGGTCTAGTCGCTCGCGGTGGTTCGTAGTTATGATTAGGATGCGCCCTTCGCGCGAGGCAGCGCCGTCGATGGCATTTAGGAGACCGCTGAAGGAGACGTTGGCTTTTGTGACGGAGCAGGGAGATAATGAGAGGGAACGGGCTAGGGGGGAGGGGGAGCAGGAGAATTTGGTGGGGGTGTCTGGGGTGCGTTCCACGCCCGAAGCGTCGACGTCTTCGAGGAGGACTATGCCTCTGCTTGGCAACCCGGCGAAGAGCATTGCTAATGTATCGTCTGTGAGACTCCCGGCAGAGAGGGAGAGGGCATAGACTTCGAGGTTGAGGAAGACAGCTAGGGCCATGCTTAGACTTGTTTTTCCGGTCCCTGCGAATGCACGTTAGCACGAGGAATCAATCTCAAATAATTGAATCACTGGGGGAATATACCTGGCGGGCCATAAAGCAAATACCCCCTCCGCGTGACCGGTAATATGTACTCCTCGATATCCCTTATAATCAACTCCTTCTACTCCCTTTCCAATATCACCGTCTCCATAGACCTATTCGGCCTAGAGAGCACCCTCCGCCAGCGCGGCGGAATGCCATGGGGACTCATATTTGCATGAAAAACGATGGTCTTCCGGACTTTTTTTGTTTGAATGAATCTATGTACGAGTAGGGTACCTGTCTTAAGCCAACACCCGCAGTTATTCCAAGTCCCCTTCCAGTTTCTGAAACACAGCTCTGATGCCAAACGCGGTTCAAGGGAACAGGGAGAATTAGCTAAACTTCCTCCAGGCCTTTCATTAATCCTTATTGTTCTGGTTAGACGAGAGTCTTGCTTAGCCTTTAATCTTCAATTCTAGCCAGAGCTAGGTCCTAACGTAGCTTGTTGTCCTTTATTATTTCAGTAAGACGAGTCCTTATCTCTTCTCTCATCTCTTTCCTTAACTGTTCCTCACCGGAACGGATACGATAATCGATGATGCCAGGCTAGTTGATCTGTCAGCCTACAAGGTCATAGATAATAGCAAAAATCCACCAATAACATACCCCAAGAATAAGTATTCCGAAAACCAATCTCATCCATGAGCCGAGCTGCTGGGAATCATAATTGCTCCTTTCACAAATGCTCGAGTACTTCTATTCATCCACATACATAGTAAGTACTGGTACTTTATGTATCACGCGCTAAACACAATTGATTTGCAGATTTACTCACCTGGGAGCGAATAGGTTGGATGATACGGGCAGCCTGAGGTTGAGAGAGACCCAAGCTGTGTACCGGTAGGCGATGAGCGGGCCTCATATGAAACATACGAGATTGATGAGCGAGCGTTGAACGAGCAATCCGATTAGCAAACATCCTGATAAGCGTCCGTTCAAGTGAAGTTGTAAGAAAGATGGGGGAAATTTTTGAGGGGAACCATTGCTATTATATCATACCATGTCCTTATACTTTAGCGTTACCTCTCCTATAATATTATAATACAGTCACACCCCGCTGTCCCGGATGGCCAAAATCAGAAGTTGACTGTCCGGGACAGCGAAACATCCGGGAGGCTACCGGTATACTCCTTCGGCTGAAATGAACCGGCCGACACTCACTACTACTACAAATGGGGAAGGCAAATCTTGGCGGAAAAGCACGAGTACGGTAGGATCTGGGATTCTTTTCTTTTGTATTTGTGTTTTTCGTCCCTTTTCGACACAACCCAGGGTACCCATGGTCTGATAAACCGGAGTGGTTTATTAACTGGCAAGATCCTGCCAATTGTGCTAGGACGAATCAGTACTTATCATTATATCTGTCTTATGTTGGATCGAAGAGAAGATCAGCTTAACTTGGTAAAAATAATTTATAGGACTTAGGAAAATAGTAAAGATGACAATGCTGTAGCCTACCGCCACTAGGCTGCTCTTCCACAGGAGGAAATTTTAGACCATGGTAGTCCATTCTAGAAGCGGGAATCTAATGAATCTAGTCTAACCCAATCCACTTATAGCCAATTATGTCTAAAGCCCCACTAACACTCATCGTCCTTATCACTCAGCTCCCACTCCTCGCTTTCGCTCCCGCTCTCAATCTCGCTCCAACCCTCTTCATCATCCTCAATTTCTTTATTCTCCCACTCACTCCCGCTCTCGTCATTATCATCCATCTCGCCATCCTCATCCGGCCCATTCTTCTCCAGTTCAATCATCAACTCATCGACCTGCTCCGGCCTAAACCCATGCCCGTTCGCACTCCCCAGATGATTCCTCAAATCGTACAATCTTGCATACCTCCACCGACACCCATCCACAACGCATGCGATATGCCTACCAGAACTCTCGTAGCCATAGCCACTTAATTTCTCAATAAGCCCCAACCTCCTGATCAAGGCTCTAGGCCTCCCTGATTTTCTCTCCCCGGGCGTAACTTCTGGGTTTGAGTTATGTGCCCGGGCAATGTGTTTCTGAAGCGGGGCTTTGTATTGATAATCCCTTGGGCAGTGGGGACAAACGAATGGGCGGCATCCCTTGTGTACAATCCTAATGTGGGTTTTAACGTACTGGGGTTTGGTCAAACCCTGTCCACATATCTCGCAGATATGCGTTCTACGCTTGTCGAGGGGCATGCCGTGTTTGTTGTGTATATGTAGTTTTAAAGCTTTATGACTAGGTGGCCGATGGGAGCAGTGGGGGCAGATTGGTGGATGAGCCATCTTGGTGTGCGCACGGAGCTCGCTGTAAGACTTGAAAGAGGCTGTGTCGGGTAGAACTGTGCGTTGGATAGGGAAGACCGTGTCGTCTGTGGATATATCCTCCAGCGGAGGCGGACCGGGGTTCTTCTTGCAAATGTCGCACCAGAATCGGAGTTTTGGCATACCGCTGTGCTGGGACGCAATATGGCTCTCTAGTTTTCGTTTTGTGTCGCTGGCGTATGGGCAATTTTCCGCAGAGCCATTGGTGCCCTTGTGAGGGCATGCCCACGGGGGCAGCCCACGGTGGGCTTCTCGGATGTGTCTTGCCAGTGGCCCACGTTTCCGGAAACCTTGATTGCAAGGGGGATAATCCACACACTACGCAACACTATCAGTCCCATCTCCACAAGCAAACCCCAGCAAAAGGGGAAACTCACAACATGCGGAAAAGCTTTTTGATGGCTTTCAAAATGCCTCTTAAGGTGCTGATTCGTAGTAAACCTAGCCCCACATTCTCTCCCACCGTCAACCGACTTCCCGCCTTGCCCCGCAACCCTCTTGAACCCAAAATTTCCAAGCTGATCTTCTTCCCCTTCGGGGATGACAAACGTGCATACGTAGCGCTTGTCTTGTAGATGCTTCGCCCGGGAGTGCGCTTTGAGATGTGATTCCCGGAGGAAGGACATATCGCACCCCTCAACTGAGCATTGAAATGGCCGTTCGCCAGTGTGACTTCGTAGATGCTCGGTTAGGCGGCAGGGGCGGGTGAAGTACTTGCCGCAACCGGGTTCAGTGCATGGGAATTCTGTAGATAAGGTTAGCTGCTTGACCCAGAAAATTCAATGGTTAACGTGGCCGCGGTACTCTTTTCTCGAGGTTTACCAGCAGCTTTCTTCTCCGACGTTCGCTTCGGTACTGGTTTTGGTACTGGCACTAGCTCTCCCGGCTCAATGCTAGCTGTCTCGGCGGTTTTCTTTGCTGGTTTGAAGTTCGGAGGCGAGGGGGATGCAGAGCGTTTTCCAGGGCCCTTGGCTACAGAAACAGGACCTCTTGTTATAGGTGGCTCTGTAGAAGGGACTGCCTCGGCCGGCACGGCGGAGGTGAGTTTCACACGCCCGGGCATTTTGAGCTATGCTCAGCGATCTCTGACGGTGAATTGAGTTTGTTCTTTCTTGTTCCCGGAGAAAAATAGTTGAGGATCAGTGGGCGCCAAGATTTCATTCGTCATAGTAGCCCTAACCCAAGCTAGTTTCGTTATCACTCGAATTCTAGCTTGAGCAGTGTTGCCTGTCGGAAGGCGAGTCTTAGGCGACATATGGTAATCAAAATACGCAGAATCCTCGAACTTTTTACACAACACCAATCGCACCCTAAGGGCGAAGAGTAAAGGGCTAGAGCCAAGAAGAAAGGAGAAAAAAGGGGGCTGCACCAGGTCTTGACAGTGAGCGTAATGTTTCCTTCCCGGTTGAATTGCGGGGGTAAGGCGCAAGGCTCTGGCCGGACGGAAAGCGCTACCCGTACCATGTTGTTAAACTTCCTTTAATCCCCCCACATTCTTTGTTCTAACTGTGCCGCAGTATCATAAACCATCGCTCAAAGGACAAAGGAATGTAATCCGACTTTATGCCAGCCCAGCTGTGGTTTCTTTAGCCCGTTGGCAAAATCTGGAAGATAAATATCGCAGCAACCCGTCCACGATAGTTTCTCCCTCTCCTTGCCCATCTCTCCCAACAGCTTTTGCTTCTCCGAGAATATTATCCGGAGGCTATTTTTCCACTTTCGACTCTCGGTCCTCTTTCCGGTGGTGGTGGTTTCTTTAGAAGGGAAACAGGAAACAGTTCGAGGAAATGGTCCACGGGAGCCCTGGGTCTTCCGGACAGCTATTTTGGAAATTTTATTGCTTAAGTTTCTAGTGATACAAACCAGGTTAGCTATACCTGTAGAGTGCAAAAGATGGAGCAGACGCTCATCTAATGGAACTCTGCGGTAGGCGGGTGGGGAATTGCTATTTTCTTTGTTGTTATTAATCAACTTACCGTATTCTTAAGACTTCTTATCAAAGGTTCCCAACTGCCACTCAACGGTAGTACTAATATCAACTTATAAATACTCTTAGCAGAAACTCAAACAATTAGCCTTGCTCTTTTTCCTTCTATACAGAGTCAAACCAATTGACGGATGCTTACCATGGATTTTTCCTGCACCGGACAGATGGATCCGAGTGTTCGGTGAAAAAAAGAGAAAAAAAGAAAAAAAAAACACACACTGCTGTATCCGGAGCGAGCTCATGGATTTAACAAAAAAAAAAGGACATAAAACAAACATGCAGAGCTCCTCAACCCAAATTAACTTCTGCTAATGCTCTTGATAGCTAATTAGTCTTCAGCATATATATTTATAAAAAAAGTAGTGAAAGATTCAGACTAACCTCCTATTCTCACATCTATAGTAACAGACCCGGATAGCTTGCTGATATAATTACCAACAGCCTAATTCTCCTCCTTTCCACCTCTGATCTCCTTCCGATCAGCGCTCTCTGTGTGGCTCTCTTGGCCAAATTCGAAATTCATGCTATCATCTCTCTTCGCTTCACCGGAAGGCTGTTGAAAATCAGAAGATAGCACATTCGCTATCCATTGCTGAATGCGAATATAACGTTCAGGTGCCAGGTATATGTTACTCCACCGTCCTATCTGGGCATCAGGAAGAACAGGTGGAGATGTACGACAAGAATCACATTTATGCTTTAGTAGCAAAATTTGATTTTGTGGTTTGAAGGTATTAAGAGGATCATATTCTCTTTTCTCCCTTGCCCAGATGGTATGGCCACAGGTATAGTGGCAGTAGACTCGGACATAGTAATGAATAATGTTAGACATTATAGGATAGTTGAAGGTAAGCTTTTGAAAAGAAGGAAAATTGTTAAAAAAAAATGTTTTGCTTGTTGACTTTGGGTTAGCTTTGATGAGCTTGAGTAAATGTGTTGGTTTGGTGTGGTATGAGCTGGGTGTGTTTAGTCTAGTTAGCTTTCTCCGGTGGGAGCCATATATATACTGGTAGGGTTTTGTGTGCGCTTTGTGTAAGAGTTTTCAGCGAGCAGAAGCTATAACATATTAGGCTTTAGGAATTTAGTGAGGAATTTAGGGTTTAAATGTTTCACTATAAGAAATACTATATCAAGACAAAGCTTAACAACTATTAATAATATCGGTTTAGCAAAACCTAATATCATGCGTTGATATATCATGGTTCATTGCCTTGAGCGATATCAATACAAAGAAAGCAACTTTTAAGTATTGGAAAATAAGATAAAATCACAAACAGGTATGATTTACTCTTGCACAAAAGCTACAGGCGAGACACTTTTATCCGCCACCCCACTCGCCCTCCACCAATCACTCAAGAGAGGACTAGGTTTACACTATTCCCATGCATTTGATGAAAACCGTAGAGTCTAATAAGTTATCGCGACCCGACGCTGTCCGAATCTCCCTACCCCGCTGACGCCAAACCACAAAGCATACAGAACCTGCCTGCTGGGCCTCCTCAAGAAGGTTTCAGCTTAAGTCTACAGCGAAACATTTCGCGATAAGCGAAGCCACAGTAGTAAACGAATACAGAAGCTCCGAACAGTTAAAAACACCAGGAGCCCGGCTCGAAAGAAGCACGAAATGTAAACATTTACTTCAAAACGGCCTCTCTCTAGCCCCGGGAACCTATAGACCCCTAAGCTATTTCGGGAGGACATAGGAAAAGACGAGGTCGTAAGCCACAGGTGAACTATTCCAATCCTTGAACGTTAAAAAAATGGCCCACCGGTGCATAAGCCAGGACTTTGTAGCCGCGGCTGATCCAGGCGCAGCCCAGCAGGACCGGCTTAGCTGAGGCACTCGGTCCTACTAATACTATCATCAGACCCAAAAAAGCATATATATCCCCAGACATGTTCAAGTCCCGCTAACTCACTCCTGAGAAAATGCGGGAACGGAAAAAATATTCTCCGGGAAAAATATGGGAGGAAATGGTGCTTACCTTCACGCTCGATCCTATCGGCCAATAAAAATATTTTTATTTTCAAGGCTCTCCGCGCCGGTTGTCGACACAACATAGATTCAGCCTCGTCAAACCCATTGATTATTCAAGCCTGAACTTGGATGTCCTCTTGAAAGAAGAACGCACACAATATCAAACTACAGCTTTTCATCCACCCAACGAAAAAAGGAAGAATAAAATTAATTTTGAAAGAGGGACTACGATATTTCCTACTATCCGTTACAAGTGGGGGAGGAGAGGGGGTGTTGAATTGCTTGATCTATCCACGCTGTTCTCACCAGTCTTACTTAACTTGACCCAAATATCCACCTTTTTACAAATACAACAGCAAAACCTGGGCTCGATTTACTTACCTTCTTTCCCCGCCACTTCCAAATCTACCAGATCAATTTATATCTCCACTATTAACTCTCACACAAAAGAAAAGAAGAAGAAAAAATGTGCATTCGCCACACAGCAACCCTCATCTGCGGCCACGTCTTCGCGACAACGACCTCCTGCAGCGACAGCTGCCCAACCCCCGAACAAGCGATCGCCATCCTCCCCGCGAAGCTCGCCGAAACCTCCTGTCTCGCGTGTGTGCAGAAAGCACAAAAATCCCGGCTAGAGTGGGTCGGAGAGAGGCTAGAGGTGACCCTCGGCGAGGTCTCCCGTCTGCTGGGCCGCGCGCAGCGCGACTCTGGTTATATCAAGCGGGAAGTTGAGAGCATTCGTGCGTGGGTGGACTTGCTGGAGCGGAGGAGGAATAATAGAGATGGGGGCATTTATGACGAGCTGAAGTGCGTCATTAGGAGTTCGACGGAGTATGCCGGGGATCTGGAGAGTGGGAAGTTTACTGAGTCGTTTGAGCTTTGGTGTAAGACGAAGAATGAGAGTGGGCTTGAGGGGTATCTTGTACAAGAGGGTGGGAGGGGGTATGGCAAGATGTATGACGAAGCGTGGGAGAGGTTGCTGGCGCTGAAGAAGCCCGGGGATGGGTTTTCGGAGGAGTTGCCGCCTGTAGTGGGTTCGAAAGAGTAGGGGAGAATGTGGCGGTAGAGAGGGTTGATCTAATATCAGAGTCGTGCTGGGTTTTACTAGAAGGGGAAGTATAGTTCGAACTCCCCTCTATCCCTCTTCCCCTCCGCATTTATATATTTTTTTTGCATCTTGGGAGTAGTGTCATAGTTATAGATAGATCCTTGCATAAAACGTGCAAGAAAAATTAATATTACATCTTCATTCTAGACGATTTTTGTCATTCCCGTGAAATCTTCTGAGTTGTGCTATGCCTTGGTGGTTTTAGCCAAAATCTGACCCGGTTTACTACCGTAAGACCCTAGCGGAGAATAAACGCTCTGGTTTTATCAGGAAGTCCAAGAGAGAACACCCGGAATAACGAATATATCGCACAACACACAATGCGATGTTCTAAGGTGTTCTTCGGAAGCTGGCCATACTATTGCTAAAGTACAGCCATCAAGAGATATTGCCCAAGTAGCAGTCCATAGCACTGCCAGTACCAGTAGTTGAGGTCAATTTAAGGTTATAATAATATCATTACACTACCTTACACCGGACATCCACCAACAGGAATTATAGGTAGTAGAAAAATCCACGTGGGACTTAGCCAGAATAACAGTACTAGCAACCGAAGAATTCTCATTTCACACTCCATTAAATTTTCATAACCCACTCTTGCACTCGCTGGGGGTATCGACCCTTTGATTACCTTCACAGATCTAAGGCCAGATAAGCATGGGCGCTGCACTAAGATTGATACGATATATCCCCTAGACCGTTTTTTCGCAATTAGTTAGAGCCGATAAAACCCCCCGGGAGGCAAACTATGAAGGGGGTGCATAGTAATCCACTCCACGGTGATGTTCTCAACAATACAACTCCACGCAAAGGTACTACCTAGAATGCGGCACTCACATGATACGAATATGATATCATACTTGGATTGAAAAGGCTTCCAGCCGCTTCCTCCCTAGCCCAGGAAAATGCTTCCGTTCGGCTACCCTAAACCTACCCTCATAATTGCTAGCAAGCCTATTCAAGCCAGGGTACTCCGCTCCCCAACCGAGTGATCTCTAATGACCCACTTGAAACTAAAGCCCCCACAGATCACTCTAGCATTCAATGTTCTTTAAACCATCCCAAGTTTAAGGCATTGTATTACCCCCTCAGACACGCACACCCGCACCAGCACTAACTCAGAGTCTTTCAAACAACCTCTTGAAAAAACGAAGAAAAAAAGACGGGCTAAGACAAACAGCGATCTGTTTTTCAAAGTTCGCAATTTGCGCTATACTAGTATATATACCAACCAGGCAACACTGTAGCACCGACTATCCACCAACCCCGTCTACTGTCCACCAAGCGATACCAATATCACTACTACTTCCCCACTCATCAACTACCTCGCAACTAAATCCTCACTCACCAATCCATCAAGCAAAATGTGCATTCGAACCATCACCTCCTACGCTTGTAAGCACGTCTCTACCGCTTATAATACTACATCCCCTCACTGCTCTGCCACTTCAATCTGCACCCTACCAAGCCCGCTGCCGGCTAGGAATGTAAAGTCCTCCCTGCTCTGCGCCAAGTGTCTTTCTGAAAAGGTTGAGCGCGATGCGAACCAAATGAGAGAGTTGGAGCACTTTGCCAGAATCAGTGGTGGGGAGGTAAAGGTGGCCGGTGGGAAGGAAAAGGAGTTGGAAATTGAGGCGAAGAGTGTTAGAGTTATTGCCAAAGACTTGGAGGAGACTGGGCATGTTACTGAGGGGTTGTTGAAGAAGGCTGGGAAGGTTAAGGGGGGGAGTACGCACAGCGTTTTGAAAGAGAGGGGGAGATTCTAGAGGCCTCTGATGAAAAGGGAGCCGGGGAGGGAACAATGAACACCAAAGAGGCCGGGATTGAGGTGGGGCTCGATGAAGGAATCACTAGCCCCATGGGAGTTCACGCCGAAGGGTCTAGCGCCTCGGGGCGGGTTCGATTCGAAGAGCTGGATACACTCAGCTTCAAGGATCTTTCTCTCAACGAGGCCACCCAGAAGGTGGATGTCAAATCGGAGTCTGAAATTAGAAAACCCGGGTCCCCAGAGACCAACAAGGCCAGGAGATCCTTGTCGGGGCCCTCCGAGAAAAAGGATCTCGAACTCAAGAGCATCAAGGCTAGGAACCATACTCCCGAAAGATCTAAAATCGCTAGATCCACAAGCACGCTTACCCCCAAGAAATCGATCAAGTCCTCTACCTCTCCCAAGGCTAGCGATCTAGCAGCAACAGCGAAGGGAAAGGCAAGGGGTAGTAGACCTTCAACTTAATGGCTTTTCTAGATTTGCAGGACTTTCTGGGGGTTGAGTTTGATGGCAAGTTTCCCTATATTTTATTAATATCATACTTTCTCTATGTGTTGCGCAAGGCTTGCTTTTTTTTTTCTTCTTTCTTCTAATTTTTTTTTTTTTTGCGAACTTATCTAGCAGCTAGTTCCTTCGTGCGGAGTCAGAGTAATGGTAATTTAGTGGTAGTTTACGGTTTTGATAGGAATCCTTACTTAATTCATGTTTGATTTACCGAAGTGATGCTAGAAACCCATAGGAAACGTTCAGTAGAGAACGATTACGTAGGCATCCTGGAGATGGCCTAGGGCACTCAAATCGTAGCCTACAGTAGCGTGATGGAGGCGTTTGCTCTTCTTACTTTTACCTCACCTTCATCTTACTTTCACAACCACCCTGCCTTCTTTCCACAGCAATCTTTCCAGGAGAGGTTTATCTTAACTCTCTAAACCACCTTCTTGGCTCCTATCACTAACCGGGCTTACCCTACTAGAGATTTCGGCCGCTCCCCTGGAAAACACTGGAATATTGGCTATTAGAAGCTTTTGTCGTTCGCAGTGGAATTGGTAAAGTTGCTGCACGCAATTCCACCGCAAAACACCATTCGTGGCCCAGGCTCCTCTCACCCGCTGTATTGCACTGCTCCAACACCGCATTCAAGCACTGCGCCAGTAGTAGGCATGCTACTAAGCAGCGCTCCCATATATCATTCCATACTCTATATCCAATCACTAGCGCACACCCAGCATTTAACTGCTGACCAAGTCATATGGCGCTCCTAACTTCAGCTGTCACCATCAATATCCCGAATCCCGAAACTCCTGCAATCGAGCATTTTTCAATTGATCGCCTCTCCAGAAAGCACGAGATTCCGACCGAAATAATAACCTTCGAAGAGGTGTTGTATCACATGTATCATCCGTCTCGGAGAGAGCTTGCCATCGGCGTTTTGAGTGGAAATCCATGGTAACGGTGCTACAACCCCGGGAACACAAAACATTAATTCCTGTCAACTAAATTAGAGATATCGGCGAGGGCTTTCTTTTTTCCTTGTCCCACCAGCGCTAAGTACAAGTATACTTGTGCTCTGTGCCTCAAGGCCTCCGTGGACCACACCAACACATAAGGTTCATAATATAATACAATGCTTTTTCCTAAGTTTTCTGCAAAGGCCATTTCTAATCTTGTGAGTCTCTTACCCTCTGAGGTCCTGCCCAGCCCCTGCTTGGCAGCTTTTATGGTGCAAGGTGTTCAGAATGCCACGAATATATTGAGCCCCTTAACTAACTTATCACACAGCGCAGCGTTCTTTTTCTACTAGGACGACGTTTCCAAATTGGACTACCACTTGCCGTTTTTCCACCTGCGTCATATACTTGTGGTGAGAAAATTGGTCAAGCTGCCAAGCCGCTGTAATGCTCGCAACTTCGTAGCTGTATGCAGGCACGCCAACCGGACCAATTTGCTCACTACAAGCGCTATACCAAGGACAGCTAGCAGAACTGGATATTCAAATAACATAATATTTCTCAGTCACTCCATAGGCGCTATTGAGAAAATATCGGGCCTAGGATAGGGAGCTGATCCCGCTGGCAAACGTCACACCTGACTCTATGCTTGGGCAAACTAATACTAGAAGCAGAGCAGGAAACAAGTGGCATTTCACGAGCGAAAAGCTCTGAAATTCTAGAGTGAATGAAGGAATAAGCTAGCTAGTGCATCTATGCCTACATCCACTAACGCTTAACATTATCGGTAAAAGTCAGCGAATGTCCGCGTAGACTAAAGAGGAGAATCTAGTGCCGGAATCAAGATTTTTATACTCAACCTAATGTCCTCATTCCTGGGGTCTCTACACCGGTCTCAAATTACCCTTTTGAGACACTTTTGGGGCATCATCCATTAATCAATAGGGTGCAAGATAGACTGGTTGGCTACAGCATAGAAGACCACTCGGCGAGGCAATTAACAGTTCAATATCGCCCAGGAGGTCACGTACTTCTGGTTTACCTTAAACAACTCTCTCTCTCTCTCCCTCGTCAAACTGGCCGCGCGCTGAGTGATTTTTACATCTTGACACACTTTTATAGGCAAAACTACAAACCCCAAAATCTTGATATCGCTTCACTTACCCTAGCCGAAACGAATGGATTCTCTTCTTTTTTTTTTCCCACAAAATTTCCGCCTACGACTGACAGAGAGCGACAGCCACCACCCCGCCTCGTTTGATAGAATCTAATTGGTTGGGCCGCCGTATATCCTCCAATCTCTATGCATCATTCATTCCCAGGGCCAGAAAGCGCACAGTGGCATGCATCTTGCTCTTTTAGCCGGAATCCAACTCCCCTGCTTTTAAACTAGCCGGCATGATACAATATGGTAGATGGAGAACCCCCCACGCTGTCTCTCCCTTCCTCTATTTGGCAGCAATGCAACTACCACCGTTTGTCAGAAGGCTGGATTCGATTGTATTGCACAAGGACCTAGCCCGGCAGAGGATGCTCGCGGGCATTTGGGGCCCTCCTAACCCAACAAAAAAAAAAATCATATGCATGTCCCTCCCTTCCCCTTCCCCTGTGCGCCCCCTGGCTGGCAAGTCGGATACAAGTACTGTAGGCCGAAAGGTGGGAAGACCACGATACACCCGGGGCAGCCACCGGGGTGGGGGATGAACCGGCCGACGAAGTTGGCTAAGCGGCAGTTTTCAGGTACGGTACTGTACCGTTTTCTAGCGGAGTCTTTCCCAAACCTTGGGGTTTTTTTTCTTTCTTTTTTTGTACCGAGGTACCGTATTATCATTCTTCCTCGACGGAGCTAAAAATAGGGACCGACGTCACGAGTGGGCGACTTTTTATACCCTTTAGAATATTTTGCGATTTTTCCTACTTTATAAATTGTTCAATTCTTTCACACAATTCATCAAGGGGAGCGACACAATGGAGTACCGGTAAGTGCTCCATATTAGACTTTCCGACCTTGCGGCACCCCTCTTACTCCCCCACCATTATCACCAGAAAATCAGAGTAACTGACAGCATTACAACCGGATAAGTTGATAATAATAATAGGAAAAATGCCCCTAACGCAAGAAGAAAACTATGGTTCCTCCGAGGCCTCTTCGCCCTCCCTCTGCTTTCCGAATCCTTTTCTATCGGAAATTCCAAAGATATCTGCTGTTGTTGTTGCGCTGCTGACATGGACTGGCTGGCTGCGGGATGGCACGTATGCCCGGCGAGGGCGCACAAAAGGCTAAGCGGGGGGAATGGATTGGTTACTTTTTTCTTTTCCCTCTTCCCTTCTCTTTCCTTATCTGCTCTTGCTCTTCTTGTGCGCCGGTCGTCTTGTAACAAACTGATATACTCACATTCCATCACCTTATGTTCCGAATAAATTAGAGCAAGAAGTAAGAATAAAAGAAAAAGGAAAAAAGGACAGGTGTTTAATCCGAACGTGTGTCGAGTAAAAGTCGGAGGGAAAAAAACATCCGGATCGCGGTAATGTAACATTATATCGTACCATCCGGCGATTAAGGGAGGTGCTGAGCAAAGAGAGAGAAGGGAAAAGTCTCGTTACTCACCTGAAAATACTCCCCTTCCGATCTTATGCCAACCTACTCCATCGCGCAGTTTCGCAAGGACAAGAAAGTAAAAAACCAAAAGGTGAAGGAAAAAAAGCAAAACCACTCCAAACAACCGAAACTCATCGGGCACTTCCTTACGGTAGGGAAAAGAGTGAGGTGGGACAGGAAAAGAGAGGGTGGGAAAGAAAAGGTTTCCGCCTCAATCCAACCACATTTGCAATGCAAGAACAACAAAAGACCCCCACGCTTTCCAAAATAGAATACCGGTATCGCACCCATCCATCTATGCATCCATCCTCCATCCATCCATCCCTCCATCATGAACAGTCGAGACCGAGCGAAAAGAAGAAAAAAAAGAGACAGAACACCAATTTAAAGTAAAAGTAAGAGTAAAGAAAATCCACAATTTGCAAAAAAGTAAATAAAAATCCTTCCGATAAGGGAACCCAAAAAAAGTGATATCGCATGTTCCCTCCAGATCACCATTATCCGTCGGCCATCTTCAACCACCACCAGCGAGAACCCCCACCCCCGTTACCGTCGTCGCCGCCGTTGTCATTAGAACCGGGGACATAACCGTGGGTTGCACCTTACTCATACCATCCCCGCCGACACTACCACCACTGATCGCCTTGTTCTCATCGACAGGGACAACGTCGATACTCTCCATCCAGTCCATGACGGTCTCTCTCAGCCTCCTCGCGCGCTTCCTCCACTCCTTTATCAGGCGTCGGCGCCTGGCCTCCTCGTAGTCGTCCGCGCACCGGGTGCAGGCGAAGGTGACTTCCATCCACCGGCAAAGGTCCTGACAGGGTGGCCGGCCCGTGTGGTTCGTTGTGAAGTTGTGGTGACCGCAGACGAAGCGGGTCGTTGTGAATACCGACATTTTTTTCCTTTCTTCCGTGTGTTTTTATGTATGTGTGTGTATTGTATGTGGAATTGCGACTGTTGTTTTGTTGTATGTAGCTACTCAGTAGCTAACGAGCGGTAGGGAGGGTAGGGGAGGAGATGAAAGAGAAGGTGACAGGAAGAGGGAGGGAGGGGAGAAGGTGTGCTTTTCTATCAAGCTACCGTGAGTGAATGAATGAATGAATGAATGAATGAATGAAGCTGGATAAGACCCCGGAGGGGGGTTGGATATGTTAGATATATGTTTGAGCGGTTTACTGGGAGCGTGGGGTGATCGGCGGGTCGAGATGGATGGATGAATGAGGTGGGTATGACTGGTGCATGGTACGCGAGGGGGATTTGCGATCCGGGCTGCAGGACCAGGGAAGGGAAGTGTTCCAATCTGGATGGACTTAGAGAAGGTGCCGTTTCGCACTGTGCTCGAGAAGTAACTGTGCTCGAGCACTGCGGAAAAAAGAAAAGAAAAGAAAAAAAATTATAAAAAAAAGTGACGAAGGATTCCGGAGTTTTTGATTGGCTCCAGCCCAATTGATTTCCGTGTCTCTACGGTTGGCCCCCGCCCCTGTTTTCCGATTTTTTCGACCGTAGAGTGTCTTTATATGGAACTTCTAAACTCGGTATTTCGGTTTGGCCCGACTTGTTTGTAATTGTGAATGTCTGCTATTATATTCCATGTTAGTTTATTGAATCTTTCTGTTTGCCGAAGTCTCGTGTTTGGACCCTCAATGGTGAAAACCCAACAGGTGCTGGGAAGGAAGACAAAAGAAATATCGGTACTCGAGCAGAAAGAGAAGGTAGCATCATATGATCCGGATTTCGATTCGGTGATTGATCGAGTGGTGCCCGTATGGTAGCTGAGTCGGTAGTTACGTAAGGGATGGATGGGGTTAGTCTCGGCCCGTTTATAGGCGGTTCTAAGTTCGGCTGGGAGCTCTTTCAGCTAATTAGGAGCTCTGCTGCGTGCAGTACGATACGGCATCTTATCTTATCGGGGTCTCCTCTCGAGGAGAGGAACTGAGTATCTGTACCGGTATGATGACAAGCAGAATAATACCTTACCGCCGCTATCGGTGGCAAAGTGGGAAAGGAGTAACAATCGAATTTGTATATCCCCATCAGGTCGAACACTGGCACTGCGCAGTACTGTGCCAGCAGGGTATTACGAATGTCTCATGAGAGCAAGGAAATCTAAAATGCCAGATGAGACCTGCAGAATATAGACGAGATAGGGCTAGGTGACGTCAAGAAGTACAGCACCATCCGCATTGCTTCAACGCTGCCTAAAAGTACTCGTTCTCTGCCTTCTTTGGGCACGGTTATGCAGGTTGTAGGTGTGCGGTCCAGATTACAAGCACCGTGCAAGTCCCGTGGGGAGTAAGTAAGTAAGCCCCTAGGATCCTTGCGAGAAAAGGGTGATGAGTTTATCCACAGAACTCGCCGCCCGGCAATGTACCGCACATCCCGAGCATTGATCTCTGCGGCCCTCCGCCGATCGTTTCGACTGGGAAGCTCCATAGATTAGACTCGAGTAGGATAAAACGCGCAAATTGCACGCTTCGATCCTTTCTATTCCCGGCGCATTACTCTCTAGGATTAGGATTCTGAATAAAATGTAACCCAAATCTAGAGATGCGGAACAGTTTTGAATCTAGTAGTTTATGTGCTATCAAACCTGCCGGCACCGTACAGTCTCGGCGCCTTAAGTTAGCTCGGGCTTCAAGTAGTTGGAGGGCCGGGATCGTGAAACACAGTTTGCATATTCCTACCATACATTCCGCCTTCCCTTTGCACCAAATCCTCAATTTGGATTCGATTCGATTCTCCTGAGAACCCTCACAAGCCATAAGCAAAAGCCCATGGTCAGTAAAAAAAAATAATACGTATAATGTATCCCTTAACTTAGTGGAGCCGTAGGATGAGGCTCACCTTGACAAATCAAGATCAACTTCCCACGGCTCACCCATTGCGATACTCCGAGTAAAATAGCATTGCTAATTCAGCCATCGTCGTTTAAACACCCCCACATCCAACTGCGAGGGGCCCTTATAGGTGTCGAGTCAGCGTAGAGGCGCAGCTTCCCAAACCTCAACGTTGGGGGTGGCAGCAATCCTTTGTATATCCGATCTGATGGTATCGCTCCCCTGCAGGATCTTGTGTGATTGCGGTAAACATTCCGCTATCTAGTCTCTTTCTCCGGTGCCCTACCTTCCAATATTTCACACAAATCTTTTGTACGAGTATGCAATAAGTGAATTTGAAAAGAACAGAGGGCTGTCTAATGTGTCCAACAGAGTTTCCGGGGCTAAAGTTCAAATACCATACTCAAAATGAGCAGAGTTTGTCCTTGGGAGAAATGCGCAAGGCTATCTGCCTCATAAAACTCTCTGCTCCCGCTGCCCTGAGGGTTGGTTTGAGTTGAGCCATAACGGTGCTGAGGGTATTGCTTTAATGTGAGGGAAGTATGTCTAGCGAGGAATAGTAGGACTCATATCATCAACATTGTATATAGATCCCTCTCAAGGGTATAAGTACCGTTGCTTCGAGTCCAAGCACCAATGGAAGAGACATAGGGCATGTGATCCTTTCTTCTGCCACCAATTCATATCTTCCTACAGTTCTCATATCCAGCAAGTTCTTGCCTCCCGCTGAATTCCTCGTTTCCCACACTTTACCGTCAACAAATGTGTTGAAAAATTTAATAATGGAAGCGGAGGTAATGATCGAAGAGACGGATTTTACGTAGCGGAGAGGAGTGGCTTAAGTAAATACACAGAATTTGTATTAAGCGGTGAAGGAGTTTAAGATTGCTTCCATTATGTGGAAGAGAAAATCAAAGGCGAAGAAGAGAGAATGAAGGAAAGCGAGGGCGAGGAGAGGATAGGAAGGAAGAAAAACAAAACAGGAGAAAAACAATCAAGGCTTACGTGTCCCTCCGCCGGTGCATACGCATACCACTACAGCCTCGGAGTGCGGGCATTTCTCATACCAAGTGCGGCTATTTCTAACAACCTGTGTCGGAAGTATTACCTCATATGATGAGTGGTACGGATATGCTCGGCCAGTCACCAGGCCACTTGGGACATGCGGAACTAGGAAATGACTGGAGTCATATTGATGTATATTCATACTACAGATTGCTATAAGTACGGCAGTCTCAGGCGCGTCTATAGGCGACAAAACAAGACAGCATCTATCTCTCTCTTTCTCTCATTGATCAGTCCCATTACTTTACGCTTCAACTCCGGCCGCTTCTGTGTGACCTCTGACAACTTGTAGGGTTCACAGCACGAGTGATAGTGTATGATTAGAGAATCATTAAGCGTTGTAAAATGAATGGGAGATGACCAAAGACCCTAGTGATGAGAGGAAATGGTTCTCGGCCTCCATGAGCATGTTCTTGGGATCTCTGAGGCGAATATCCCGAGCGAGAAAGCTGCCAAAATATCATCATCAGACAAATTCAAGCTTGTGCAAACATGATAATTGTGCTATGCCAATTGAAGCAGCGGGTAAGCCGTCACCAAAGGATAGGAAAACCAAATAGACAAGCGGTGTTAATAAATCTCAGTAGAGGGAGGGTGGTTGTGAAACGATTCAAGCATAGTTGAGCAAAGAATATGGTGCTTGTTTGTTCCTGTGCTAGTTGGAAATGGAGACGTAGCCACTTTTGCTCCCTCTTATGCTTCCCCGTTCCTGAACCCGGATATAGGACACGCTCACGTCGGCTCCGCGCTTTCGGGGGGGGGGGGGCTCTGACGGGCTTTCTCTTCTTTCTTCCATCACCTCATCATTTAGCTGATTAAGCATGACATAACACACACATCATGAATACCGTCAGCCTATTCAAGAAGATTCTCTAGTAAGCCCAATTCTCAAAGTATCTACAGCTAGGAAACTTCCGACTGCTCACTGCCTTCCCAAAACTTTCTCTAGCTCACATTCTGACTTCCCCAGAAATGATACTGGAGACTAGGGTGGTCGGGGCTGGGGAAGAAACCGAGTGATGAAGATCATGGTATCATGATACCAGTACTTCAAACGGTGGGTGCACTTTATTTTAAGGCTTGAGTAATCACACTTCATATTATGACAGCGGTAAGCGAGGAAATAGGAAATGATCCATCTGCAGGAGCAATGAATGTGAAGTCAACACCTAAACCAGTATGATTATCCCCTCTAACGATAAACAAAATAGCCAACATCTTGTATGCTATAAAATAGAGGCATCAGAGCACTGCCGATCTGGGTAGTATTATGAAAGAAAATATCCCCGGGGATCTAGAGCCCGCCAGAGAATGCAAAACCCCCACTCTCATCTTGATTTAGATTTCAACCCACTGGCAGGAGGATGCTTAGCCAGGTGAACTATCATACGTTTCTCGAATATACCCAAGACGGCAAAATCCCCCCTTCGACTAACTTACCTCTGTTAGAACAACACTTAGCCTGTTCATAAAACGAGACCAGTGCCTCTCTTCGCCAGAACAGCGTTAACTCAACGATTCCCTATATTATTAAAGTAAGCCCACCGCCCGGACCCCCTTTCACGGCCAGGACGAAACTCCGATTTTTCTTGGACTCACAACCAGGATGATTGTTCAAAAAGCACAGTTCGTTATGTCCACTCTGCACGGATATATGTCCGAGATATCAGCCTTAGGGCTCGTGCCCTCATAACCTCGAGCGCGATGTGGGCTGTCCCAATCCGGCATTCTTGACTGAACAGCCTTGTATTACTGGTATGTGTAATCCTTAAAGCAGAGGTGGGAGTAGAAGATCCCCTGGGATGGGGGAATTTTTCAACTGCGATACTAATGCTCGTATATGGAGGAATTATGATACGACGGGCAGCCTCCGGTGATGCTAGAGGTTGTTGGGTAATACCGTGCATGGTTTCACTCGACTGGAGACGGACATTTCGATTGACAAAGGGTGAACGCTAGAAGCACAGTACTGGTAACGCATAGTTCTGGAAGCCTAGAGGTGGAACCTCATTTCTCACTGAAAGTGTGGCAGCCTTGGGTGTAACGGTTACCGTAACGCTTGAATTTCTGCTTGGTGGCGTCTATTATTCACGATGGCCAGATACCGTATTCGGAGGTACAACGCCAATGTTTTGTATATTTCATTAACAGGGGGGCGAGGGGCGAATTGTGCATGGTGGCTTGGGGGTTCTAAAGCAAGATCCAAAAACTTTTACTTCATTCCCAGATCAACTGAGATGCCCACTTCGAAGACTTGTGACCTGGCACTAGATCAGAGATGTGGCTACAAACTTCTATGATCTATCAAATGGAAGTATGTACGAATTCAAGAAAAAAAAGCACGATTTCCCATATGCTAAATTCAGTATGGATACGCTTCTCTAGCAACTCTAACAAAGCAATCAGATTACTCTCCTGTCCTTGGCCAAGTACGAAATCGAGGACCTTATCAGATATGTTTGCAGAGGAAAAGCGCCGCAAAAGTGAGAGGAATGACATTTTCGTGCGTGTCAAACATTGCCTTATTTTTAATTTTAATTTTTTGACCCTCCATTTTTTCTTGGCAACAACGATAAGTCAAGCTAGCCAAGTTCAAGCATCGCGGTAACCGTTGCATCTACATTTCGCGAGAAAAGAGGTCCAACCTCAACGCTTCCGGAACCATACAGCATTAAACGAAGATCGAAAGCATAAGGCTTTGAATGGGGTTTCCCTAGCCAGTGAGTCCAGGGCAGAGCCCTCATTCGATTCCATAGGGGCCCTTAAAAAGCCCTTAGCCCCTTGTGACCACGACGATCTTCAAGATAAGGAACTGCCGACTTCAGGATGATAGGTCCGCCCTGTTTGCACTTTCGCTTTAATTAGCGGCGCAGTAGAAGGTCCGGCAGGAAAGTTATGGAATACTTATTTGAGGTTAACCGGCCAAATATATCCTCGCCTATTCCGGTAAATGAGTTCTTACCCCATGGAGAGTCTATTCAAAGGGGTTAAATCCTAGAGAGAAGCAGATAGAAGAGCAGCGCCTTGTGTCATTCACTCTCACTCGACATAAGCTTGTCGGAAACCGAGTTCTGCCCCTCAGAGTCGCCTCGCATCGATGGAGTAAGACCACAGGAATTTGGGGTACCCTTGGCAGTTATTCTATGGATGAAATTACAGCAAATAATTGGGGATAAGTTGCTCTGAGAATTCCAAAATGGGGTTTCACCTTTGCAAGGTTCCTTTGAAGTGTAGGGCTGATGTTGCTTCACTTACTGCACAATGCGTGGCAGCAAACGAATCGGAAGGAGTTACGGGTCACATGTCCTGTATAAGTTGTGCATCAAAGGCTGAGTGAAGCTCTTTCTGCAAAAAGTGGGTACCCGTACCCCCCCCGGAGGGGCATTCTATGCACTGTAGGTACGGAATGATACGATACCACTCATCACGCGTACGAGGAGCTCGTGTCTGCAAGGCTTAGGAAATGTATTTGATACCTATCTCGCCTAAATCTATGGGATGAATGTACGGTACTACCGGTAGTACTCTTCCAGGATGGCTATTTTCTAAAGGGCACCCTGCGGTGTTTATTTTATTTGAGGCTCCAACATCCGGGGCAGACCCAGGATCGGCACAGTGCGGCATCGGCACCCCGGGTGGCAACCGGGTATATCTTACCGTAAGAACTTGAACAATTGGACCACGCACCAGGCAGCCCGAAGCTTCCCCCTCTGGAAAAGGTGAAAAAATGGACCAAAAAAACATACTCTCCAGGGCGAGTGAAGGGGAGGAAAACACCAGACCTTACTAGGAGAGGCAACACCAATGTCGCAGCTCATGGTCCAATTATTCGACTTCTTCCGGTAATCCAATGCAGCCGAGTTGGACGATAGCTATTCACGGCGCATGTTCAAACAAGTCCCCACTGTTGTGGGGGACGCAGAGGCACCAGTACCCAACCGACCTTGGGTCTTGTCCAGGACGAAGCGCAAGAGTTTTGATATTTTTGTTCGGTCGCCCTGGTTGAAACAGGCCCTGTGTGCACAACCGCGGGGCGAGATATCAAGCACTGGCTGGGGGATAAGGGGGCGCATTTTCGTTCACAGATCAGCTCAAACCCCTAGTTACTGGGGCCGCTAATGGGCTGGAGGAGTGCCAGAGGAGTGTAGTTGTGGAGAGCCGTTTAGGGTAGGGTGTTTGTACCGAGCACGATTTGAACTCAGATCTGCATCCCGAGCAACTCTGATTATCCCAGTTTTTTTTTCTTTTTCGAAATGATATGATACAAGGCTAGTGTCAATCATCTGCTTGAAAGGTTTATTTCCCTCAACAATAATAGGTGATCGACTTATCATATTGCCGTGCTCAACAACAGAGCATCCAACGAAGAGAGAAAGAGACTGACACTCCTCTAGGTAGAGCCGATAGCTAGGGAGGGACCAGTGGGGTTTGTCCCCTACGATGCCGTTAGCGGCAATCTAGCATCCAGATGGGAGGAATTAATGCAGGGGTAAGCGGCATTTTTTATCGTCTCATAATGACCATATCGGGATTCTCGCAAGGTTTATATCTCTTCCATTCTCGCAAAGAGAGGCAAGTGCTTCGCACGATATTACGAGAGTCAGCATCATATTATCAATTTTAGAAAGGTCTCTAGTTTGTCAGTTCCCCAACATTCCGAATTTTTTCTCTCGCTGCCACAAAAGGACTTCATATTGGCTCCCTAACTCCCTAACTCGGAGGGGTATGGTAAGGTTCATAGCGAAAAGCAGGAAGGTGGGTTGTGGGAAATCGCGTCTAGGGTGAAAAAAAAAGTCTTTGAGAAAATCTGGCCGACAACCATTTCGAAGTTGATAATGACCTAGGAAGGGGACCATCGCCGGATTCGCCCGTGATGAGATGCTGATTTCAAGGGTATGGCTTGGAAGACACGAAGGATAGCTCACTGACTGGACGCGTACGCGCGATCACTTGACTCTGGATGAGGATGGGATGATCAAGTATTTTTCTGGATGGCTTGATGATAGCGGGGTTCACCCTGGGCACAGTACTCGAGTACCGGTATCGCACTTCGTCACCATAATCTTTTTTCTTTTAGTGTGGCGTGGCTGTGTTGACCGCGTTGTGTTGGCCATGCAGACGCCAGAAGCATGCAAGTCGAGTCGAGCGAGTCGAACGACGAGTTTGGGATGAAACTTCTCTCCAAGTGCCGGTGTGGTCCATGTGCAAATATCGGGGTATCATAACTACCGTATTTAGGGGTAGCACTATGGGAAGGGAAGAAAATCTTGAGATACGATGCTAGTACGGTATCTATCGCACAATCTCGTGAGAACAGGTCCTCATCCGGTATGTTGAAGTGTGGCAGTGTCACGCAATATGTCGGCATCTGAGGCAAAACATCTGCTTATTAATCTGTATCTACAAATTCTGTTTTTATCTTGATCATTATTCTTAGAGAGCAGGTGGTCTAAATTTATATATAAGGCCATATCTTTACTACCAGTACTGTACCTCATAGCTTGCTCTAAACTTGCTCTAAGTGTTCTGGTAGCGCTTCAAAGAACTCATAACTCCAATTAGTCTAGTGTAGCCTATACTTATAAAATTAAAGGAGTCAAGTATTATACAGTTGACTATTATGTAGCCTTAACACTTGGACCAAGAGGTAGTCACCCAACTGAGCTGGTTCTCATACCAGCTATGTACTTGGCCCTGCAAGTAAATATTTTTCTATTATAGAGTTGATCTAGTACAGTAAAATTGTAACAAGAGTAGCCGAGTGCCCCGCATTGCAACCCTATATTTATTTATTTATTCTATGGCACATCTTACCCGCCGTACAAAAATTGGTAATTTTCAAAACATCCGCCTTTTTCCATGTGCTCCGATACAAATTTCTAGCACCTAACTCTAGTTTCAGGATAAGCGGTGCCAAGCGCTACCTAAATTTGCTATGGAAGGGAGAAATTTGAGATTTGCTTCACCTTTAGCTGTCCATTGATATATCTTTTATTTGAATTGATTAAAAGGTACCGTAAGAGTGCAAATCAGCATTTCTCAGACTCAGAATTTGGGTCGTTTTAGTGCGTTTTCAGCTGTGCTTGGGCCCCACCAATGATGGCCTTTCTTCAAGAACTACTGGTATATTATTGAAATCAAGGACATTAAGGTTTGGCTATTCTACCGGTATTCCGCTTCAACCATCTACCCATCTTAGATATACCGTAATCTATGTGGCACTGGACTACACAGCGCCACAAAAGACTCATCACTTTCATGCACCCTCGAATGCCGTTGCCCACTTTTGTCATTGATGGTTTAAATAGCAGAAGTGCTCGGATGATCAAATACGGAAGGTACTCCAACACCTCGCTGCCACTATGCCGTAATCGCTCTTCTCCCTCTATGCCTCCAAGGCTTAGAGGATTAGGTCAATGTATTTACAAAAGTTTCCCTGTCTGTAGTAAGATGGATCCATTCATCTCGAAAAAGCTTCGTAATTAATTGAGCCTTTACGAAGACCGGCTCCCATGCTCCTGGGTGAGAGTGGTGTAGGCGGAACTGTACCCCATTGAAGATGCTATACAGTACCATTCCTCTTTTACTTCGCCCTTGGTGCCTGCGTATGTATGCAATCAACTAGCGAAAGTTTGTTATCTCGCTTGGTAAACTTTGAAACGCAATGAGTTTACCCCTTATAATTTGAACGGTAGAGATGGAGCGAAGGATGGGCGTGATGAACCATTCTCCCCCCCCCCCCCCCATTGACCTTTTGCGATTGTTTCACAGCGTGGGTGATGATGGTGTGTGATGGTGGTGATGGTGGTGATACACACTTATTTTGAATGCCACGTTGGATACATAATGCGCAGTCCAGAGCATGTATGTAGTGGGTCACGTTCTTGGTTTTTGCAGATTAGAGTTTTACTCTCTGAAGGCGGTGGAGAAAGTTTGCCGAAGTGGTTGTGGAGAAGATGGTAATGATTATGCCGAATATTATTATTATCATATTTCTTAGGTGGCATTCCGCAGGGCGGGCAGGGGGGGGGTCTTTTTTTTTGATGGGTCGGAGGAACCCGTGACTTTTGTAAACGAAGTTCGTGAGAATTTGGAGGGTAAGAGTAGTTGGAATTTTTATCACAGATTACGGTGTTGGACAATTGTTTTTGTGTAAGCTCAGTTACTCGAGTATGGCCTGGTTGAGATTTGTTAATGCCGAAGCCGTCGTTTGGGAGAAAGGTTGCTAGAAATGATGCAATACTTGTACCCTAACCGGTAGTTACCTTACATGATACAAACTCAGAACCCATCTACATTTGAATTTGGATATTAGTCTGGGTAAGGAAACCGCTTGTTCTGAAGGAATCCAAGAAGTGAGTGAGGCTCTGTGGAGGGAAGAAAAAAAAAGGGCGGAAGGAATGGAAGGGCCATTGCGTTTGTTGCCTATTTTTCCCTCTCATCGCATCCGATTTGGCAGACGATCAACCCCTTCATTCCTTTCAATCCCTTCACCTCACCTCTTCCTCTCTTCTCCTTTCCTCCTCCTACTTCTACTGGTCTGGTTCGACTAGTTTGGCCACTGGTTCGGGTCCATCTTCTTTGACTGTCATTCTTTTTTCTGGTGGACTACTCGCTTTCTACTATTCTGCACCTTCTCCCTTCATTCATTTCATATTCTGAGCTGTTTTCTTCCCTGTGATATCCTGCAGCAGTTTCTGCATTTTTTTCTATCCAAGAGAAAAAGATCGGCCTTATTTGTTCGCCTGCCCTGGAAAAGATATATAGGAAAAGTGTGTGGGAAAAAGGTTTTTTTTCTGCACCGCTCGTTTATTCGTCTTGATTGCTTTTTTCTTAACTCTTTTCTACGTAACTCTCGTAACTCTATCCACCCCAGTCCGAGACACCGATATAAATTCACCCCCAAACTGTTTGAGCCAATCACACTCGTATCTACCACTCCCGATGGCCTATCGACAACAAACCGTCGCAGCCCTCTTGGCCAACGCAGCATCACAACCAGCGCCAGTCACAGCAACCCTAAGTCTGAGGACAGGACAGTCGAGCAACACGCATCGACCTCCCTCAGAGCCCACATACAGCTGCGACAATGCCCGTAATAGCAGTACCCTCCTGTCGGATCGGCCAGCCAAGACGCTCTATGATCCGCTGTCTGGCGTACACGATGCAGCTCACACAACAGGCGGCCAAGTGGCAGCAGAGCCGGGTGCTGGGCATGGGGAGCCTGCTCCCCTCGTCTCCCTTCCTGCCTCTCCTCCGCTTCCTACTTTCACTGTCGCTCCTACTGGACTGGCTCGCAATTTCTCACGCAGACTCACCGTCCAATCGCAGCCAATCACACTTACTCGGTCTAGTTCCACTACCGATGAAACGTCAGCTTCTCGGCCACCACTCTTGTCCTGTACTGTTTCCTCTTGGCCCTCTGTTATCGACGATTCCCCTCCGCCTTCCTTGTCGTCAAACTCTTTCCTCGAGCCACCGTCAAAGGACACGGAATCATCCACGCCGCACCGTTTATCCTCAGCTCAACGTTCACAGTCTCCAGTAGTTTGCCCCGTCTCGCTTTTGCACACTTCTTCAGCGGAGTCACCTTCTGTAGCAAAAGCAGGGCCAGCACTGTTGTCTAGCGATACCAACAACAATCACAACAACAACGGCGATAGTAACGAAAAAGAGGCGGAGAAGAAGAAGAAGAAGCAGATACACCAGCAACGATTGCTGTACAACCCCTCTCGGGTTCCATCCCATTCTCCGCTCTCCATCGGTACCACATTCGTCCTTCCAGAGTTAGACCTAGACTTGGACTTGAATCGATTGTACGGCGGATACTTTGACCGCACAGTAGATACTGAGCAGCTTGTTGCGATGACTACTTCACCCTTCCAGTATACCCCTCCTTTTCAGCCTCCGCTACCCCCTCCGCCCCCGTATTCCGAGCCTAGCGCTGGAGGGAGATTTTCGTCACCAGACCTGGGGTTCCCGAGGTCTGGGGTGGATGGATTCAGTAGCCCAACCACAGACAGCTTACACGATGGTGACAGTCCTAGGCAATTCCGAAATTCTCAGCACTCTACCATGACACAACCCACCCCGGCGCAGAGCTTTTCCCGGAAGGTTTCTACAAAGATTCGGGGCTTTTTAAACCACACTCACCGAAGCAGGAGTCCGAGTTCTCGGAATAGCACTGCAACTGTTGCAACTGTATCAGAGGATAGTCACAATTCATCTTCCCTCCCTGCCGCCAATGATAACAAGGGGAGTAAGGATGTATCGCCCGTCGTTGTACCAGTGGTTGCTGCTGTGACTACAACCGTAACTGCACCCGTCACCACCTCGGTCGTCGAGCCTGTCTCCTCTACAGCAACGATGGAAGTGTCCGCTAATGCTGCTGTGGATGATTTCATGGATGCTCACACTGCCGTGGAGGTTCCCGTCGTCATGCCGATGGTGGATGCTGTGGACGATCGTCTCAAGCCTCAAGAATCTCAGACCTTTAATGGTGATATTCCGATCATCAACGATTGTCAACCAGACAGCGGGGTCCGCTCCGGCCGTTCTTCATATATTTCGTTGGATTCCCCAACGTTGGCTACTGAGTCTTCCGGTAATCCCAGCAATCGCAATTCATTCAGAAGTTTTGTGCAGGAGGAGCGACCGCGGTCGAGGTCTCCTGAAAGCCCCGTCACGCCGGATGATGATTATAGGTTTAATAATCGGATGCCAGATTCGAGACCCAAATACCATGCCGCGGCGGAATTACAAACGGAATATTCTCGCGATGAGGAGAGTACCCATGATGGCGTCGAATCGCAGGTTGTACCGGTGTACTTGGATGAGAGGAATGAATCGGGGAATGGTATGATTCCTTCGCTTCTCATCGAGACTGCATCGTCTCCTTGCAGACTCCACCCAGATCATCCGGAATCGTTTATGACGCCGCGGCCCGCACCCCGAAGTCCCCGAAATCGGCCCGCCTCGATGCGTTCAAGATCCCCGAGCCCGGCTCCAATTATAAGCTCTTTAAAGAGTTTACTCCCGGAATCGGGCCGAGAGACTCCATCCTTTTTAACGCCAAGGCCTGCTCCAACCACTCCGATACCCTCGCCCGGATGTGGTCCAATAAAGCCTTTACGCTCTCCCACCGAAGCCGGACCGAGGCTTCTCCGAGCGAGCACAATGTCCTCTAGGTCAGCTGGAGCAAATCCTACACGAGCACCCTTGTCACTCAACCCTCGGGTAAGATCTCATCTCTTTCCGTACGTACGGCCATCCACTGCCACCAATTCGATCTCGGATGTTAGAAGTTTTAGAGAAGTATCATCATTAAACCGCGTGCTGCCCCCACCTGAAAGGTTGAAGGAGCACGATGAGATCTCCATCATTTCACTTGGTCCCCCAAGCAGTCCGAATCAATTGCATGATATCGAACATAATTTCCCCCCGATGCCCATGCCGAATTACGCTACATCGCTAAGGAAGTCGGGTTCAATTCGCTCAGCTTCTGGAAGGGCACTTGAGATTGCTGTTCCACCACCACTAGATTCTCGAAGTATGTATGATGGAAGAAGCATGTTTGATGGAAGAAGTATTTTGGAAACCCGTAGTATCCTTGGTGCTCGAAGTGTGGAAACTGCTTCGCCAACTACAATTCCGGATGATTTCAAGAGTATGACATCGCCAAAATACCATCCTGACGACGCACCACTGTCACCGACTGTCTACTCGCCAGACATGGATATGATTGAGACAGATTCTCCTCCACGAACGCCGCCAACGGAGCCCGAGGTGGCTCCTACACTACTACCTGCACCAGCTCCTGAACCCGCACCAGTTCCTGAACCCGCTGCCGCTCCCGCACTAGTTGCGGCCCAGGCACCACCTCCCCCTGAAGTGAAGCGCCACAACACGGTTAGCAAAGGACTCCGACGAGCGTTTAGCCGTCGGAAATCTACCAATAAACGTACAACCGGGCCAATAACTGGAGAGATCATTTCCCGACCATCTACTTCCGCTACCGCAACATCTGTAGATGCAATCCCCGGGAGCGAGCTGCCAGACGACAATAGGTCCGTGAGGAGTCGATCAATGATGAACCCATTGACATCTCCGCCATCCTCACCTACGGCCTCAGTATCCCGATGGAGGTCCGTGCGCGGACGAAGCTCATCTACCTCATCAGCCTCCGCCCCATACTCCCAGTCACCAGCAGTCCTCCCACAAAAATTCAAATTGGCCTCGGTTCCAGAAACCGCGAAGCTTACCCAGGAGGAATTGATCGAGATCGCGCGAATGCCAGGGACCATATTTATCAGGACCAGCATGGTCAAGGAGGGCGCAAACCCGGACTCTACAAGGGAGGAAGACCTCATCCTCCAGAAGCACAGAATGAAGCCAAGGAAGGGAATGGCTGGGACCGGGATTGCGGGAAGCTGTAGGTTCTGCGGGAAGGGGCCATTCGTGAATATGTGGGTGTGCATGGATGAATGCCAGTTTGTCATGTGTAGGATGTGCGCGAACGAGAAGGTTCAGGCCGGGGAGGCGGAGTTGTTTTGAAGAGTTTGTGTGGGTGCGGTGTGTGGTGAGAGAGAGGAGCCGGAGGAATTGGACAAGTCGTGGCATGTGGTTATGATAATTGTTGCATAGCGTGGTTTTTTTTTTCTTTTCCCTTTTTGCTTTGTTTAGTCAAAGTTGACCTTTTACTACGATCTTTTTCTCTTTTGTCACGACCTTGTGGTGGTGGCGCTGGGAGTATTGTCAGCGAGCTGATATTGCAAGTGGATGGATCGATGGATATGGAATTCGATATTACCATGATGGGAATAGTAATTGGTGGGACATGAGATGGTCTGGTTTGGTATGGTCTGGTCTGGAATTGGGGTATTTCTTTTGCATGTGGGCGTTTTTTGACATCACCTTCAACTTTGCTTTATCCATTTTTTTTATATTTGGCCTCACTCTCGAAACCGCTTATATACCTGTCTTTTTCTATTTGATTTTTTTCATTTATATGGAAAATGTTTTATCTGTAGTTATTTAAGTAAACAGTTTTTTCTTTATTATATTCTGTTTTGCTATATCTTTGATGTCTTTTGTGTGTGTGTGTTGAGTTGGTTGGTTGGTTTGTTGCTTGCAAGGTGCGGGGGGTTAGGAGTGGTGTGAAGTGAAATGTTAGGGAATCAAAATTTTGATGCAGTATCAAAGAAAAACATGAGTATGGTGTGGTGTGGTGTGATGCGGGAAGAAGCGTGAGGAAGCTATCATAGTACGACAGCTGGATACGGTAGTTCATGGGGACTCACGCGAGCATGTTGATTCTTTGTTATCTTCCCTCATTTTTATGAAAGAATACCGGTACTGTTACAATAATGTCATAAATCGAGCTTTTAGTTGCCTGTGGCTGATCTTGCGAAGCATGTTATTTTCGCTTCTTGAACGAGTACGGTACTCATGTGGGGGACTGCGTAGTGGCGTAGTAGACCTTGCCGTGCCTTTTTCCTACTTGTACTGTGACATATGATAGTCTGCGCATCGCTCATTCCGACTTGGCGTATTATGACTGACTGACCGTAGCATGGCATATGGTACTGTAAGTAACTTGCCAAGTTAACTTCTGAATCCCAAAGGCTACCCAGGCAGTGTCTAATCTCTTGGAATGAATATACGAGTAGTAAATATGTTACATGACCATTCGCCCTCCCCCACGAATATCACCGGGGGAAAAAACCCCTCCACTTCTTGCGAAACCC
>Ga0307507_10003422_pt1 | contig 30821 bp, 9 predicted proteins | sample 7_EM_MG_FD_207223 | JGI IMG/M metagenome (GOLD analysis project Ga0307507, IMG submission 207223) | Populus trichocarpa ectomycorrhiza microbial communities from riparian zone in the Pacific Northwest, United States - 7_EM | ecosystem: Host-associated > Plants > Roots > Unclassified | place... | reverse complement strand
GCACATCTTCCGGGACAGGAAGCTGGCCAATCCTTAGCATCGGTTTTATTCGGCGACGTCTCTCCAAGCGGCCATCTTCCATACACCATCCCCCACAATGAATCTGAAAGCCCCGCCAGCGTCGGTCTCGTCTATTTCGAGCTTGGCCAACCGCAAGACACTTACACCGAGGGCCTTTACATCGACTACCGCTACTTTAATGCCCATAGTATCAAACCACGCTACGCTTTCGGACACGGCTTGAGCTACACCACATTTTCTTTCTCCAATGCAATAATCACAGCCGTGACTTCTCTGACTTCCATTCCACCAGCTAGACCAGCTAAAGGCAGCACACCCACATACTCTACTGCCATCCCATCCGCAAATTTCAACCGCATCTGGCGCTACCTCTACTCTTGGCTCGAGAAATCCGACGCTGACGCCGCAGCCGCCGCAGCCTCTACATCCAGTTATGCCTATCCCGCTGGTTATAGTAACACGCAGAAGCCTGGACCACCGGCCGGTGGCGCTCAAGGCGGGAATCCCGCTCTCTGGGACGTCGCATACACGGTCTCTGTCACCGTCACAAATACGCAACGGCTTTACGGTTGAGACATTGGACTCGATCTGGATTTTGGATAGTAGTTTGCTCCATGTGGGCCGTTGTCAATATATAGGTCGAAGCAAGTTAGTTGCGGACTCTCGTACTTTACAAAAGGCTATTGGGAATTGAAAAAGAGTGAATAAAGCAAGGAGCATGTTGCTGCCTAGAGTGAGTTCTATATGTTGAAACGACTGCCAATATGCTGAAACCAACTTGGCTAATCGCGTCTTTGCATTAGGGGTTTTAGGCGCGGCTGAGTTTTTTGCTTTTTTGAAAGTTTTGTGTGGCTTAGATTAGAAGTCTATCCCACCTCGTGCACGGCTATACCAAATTCCCCACCAAAAAAAAGTCCGTTTTTAACACTTTTTAACACTACTAAAAAATAACTTAAAAATTTAAAATATTATATTAAAAAACTTTAAAAACTTATATAAAAATTTTTTTTTTTAAAAAAAATCTATTTATTAAGTTATTATTAACTATTTAAAAAGGCTAAATAATTAAATAACTTAATAACTATTAAATTTTTTTTAAAAAAAAAATAATTTACTTGTTTTCTATATTTATAAGCATAATATATCCAAATTTTAAAAAATTCTAATAAAGCGTTAAATTATTATGTAGGAAAAAAAAGGTGTGCACGAGGTGGGACTGTTACGGCACTGGCAAACTGCCGTCAGATTGCCTTAGATTGCCGCAACTTGCCGTTACGTGATGGCAAGTTGCCATTACGTAACTAGATGATTGTATATAGCTTTAAGCGGTGCTTCCGTTCTTCTCCTTTTCTTTCTCTAGCTTTGGATCCTCGTTTATAGACTACTAATTATACAGGCTTGCGCGTCCCTCTTGCCGTGCTCGTGCCTTAATTGACTGAGTCGCTAACATTATCTAAAGCTTATTACTACTCTTCTTCCTAAGAAGGAACTTAAATATATCTATAGACTAAGGACATAGGAAAGGACCTAAAGGATATTACCAGAACAGAATAGGACCCTAAGGACAGGACAGAACTAAAAGAACATATATAACACTACCTAAAGAACAGGACACGCACGGACCAGAACCCCTAGAAAATAAACAAATAATAGAAATTACTTAACACCCCTACTACTATGCCACGAAACACAGTAGTAGGCAAGGCAGCTGTAGGACCCGCAAACGCCTTAGATAAAGAATTAATTAATATTTTAACCCCCTAGGCGGAGCTTGCGGCAGCCAATACTAAAATTAAACGGCTACAAGAACTGCTTAAAACTAGAGATACCCCTATATCCTAGGTTGACCTATTGGACAGACTTGCTACGGTCCTTAAGGCCCTAGCCTAGCGTATAGTATCGGCATCGTCGCGGTCCGCGAAGGTTGCGGACCCCCTGTTGCTTACAGACGGAACTAACCCTATATTTAACAATTAGAAGCTTTAACTACAAGACAAGCTTAAAGTTAATACGGACCACTTCCCTATTACCTAAGCTAAAATGGCCTATGTCTTTAGCCGTACTAGTAGGGACACATAGACGTATCTACGTCCGCAATATGCCCAGGACTTGGCAGACCCCTTCCTCTCTAAAGAAGAGATAATTAACCACCTGTCTTCCATTTATAAGGACCCCTTTAAGATACAGAACGCCCGCCTTAACTATAAAGCCCTTAATATAAAAATGATAGAGACCTTCTTAGTCTTTTAGACCCGCTTTCTATACCTAGCCGGACAGGCTCAAATCCCCCAGGAAGATTTAATGCTAGACCTCTTTAACAAGCTTACCCTGGACCTACAGCGCGCCGTGTTGCCGGTTTATACTACTGTATAGACGCTAAAGGAACTTATGGATTAGTGCCTAGCTATTAACCAGGGCCTCCGCCGAATTAAGGCATGTGCCGAGTGGTATAAGACAAAAAACTCTACTAACCAGAACATAAGTACTATAAAAACGGGCTATAGCGCCCTAGTAAGATCTATAATCCCTACGGTACTAACTATACCGCCTGCCGTTAACCTAGCGGCTAGCCGTATAGCCACCCCCGCTGTGGGTCTGGTAAATACTTGACCTATATATAGCAACCCCTGTTTATAGGCCCTTAGTAATCAAGGAGCCTGCTTCTTATATAGCTAAAAAGATTACTTTATAAAAGACTGCCTAACAGCGGCAAAGACAAATGAGGTCCTGTTAATTTAGGAGAATAGTATAGAGTTAGAAAAAGAGGAACCCTAGAGCAAGACTCCTCTCTAGGGTTAAAAGGAATTAATATATTATATGTTAATCTAGGTTGGCTAGTTGGTAGAAGAAGCTGCACTATCCCTTATACTTTATTCTGTAATGGATATTAAGTTTTAACCTCTGCTTTAGCTGACTCTGGAGCAAATACCTTTACCTTAATAGATATACAGTGTGCTATAAAGCTGGCTGACTTTTTAAATGTACCCCTTAAGGAACTGCCCAAACCAATTTCTATCCGCGGGTATAATGGGCGGATAGGACTACCCATTATAACTATCTTGCGGATTTACCTCCGTGTAGATAGACAAAGGTAGTATAACATCCCCTTTCTTATTACGGACCTAGAAAGCTACGATATAATCTTAAAAAAAAAATGGCTAGCCTATCTAGGCTTATAGCTTAATATATAGAGTAGACGGCTTGTCTGGCCTAAAACCCTACCCCTAATACCTTCTTTTATAAAGGAAATCAGCATTATAATGGAAAATCTTATACGGCTATAGATAGACACCGTTAACCAGGCCGATGCTATGCGTAGGGACTAGGCCTTTAAGAAAGATGTATAGCTTAATTCGCAATGGGTCCGTATACTACGCCGCCCCTAGACTACTAATATTGTACCACTAGTACTAGAAACCTAAGAAGTTAGTAATAAGCCAGCTGGCTTAGGCCCTATATAGCTATAAAGAACGGCAAGGAATATCGGATACTATACTAAATATATAGACCAAAAGGATAACTTATAGAAAATGGAACAGGAGCTAAAGAGGGTTATAAACCCTCTACCGTAAAATACGGTCTATGGAATGTCCGTAAAGAAACTTATAAACCTCCCGCCAGTTAATATCTACTATATTGGTGCTATAGGGTTCTACTAGAACTTAAAACGGCCTGATACTGTTGCCTTTATAACTAGCTTATACGAAATTAACTGGATAATTAAAGACAAGGAAGCCATGGCCCGTAACTAGCTTAGTAGGGAAAGTGAGCTTATAGATAAGGAGCTAGTAGAATAGAAACTACCCCACTAATACTAGGAATTTAAGGACGTATTCTTCAAAGTAGTATCCAATATACTCCCGCCTCACCGACCGTACGACTATAAGATTGAGATTGAGCCAGACAAGGAAGACACCTTTAGCTATAGCCCCCTCCGCTAGCAATCTACCGACGAGCTATAGGCTACTAAGCAGTATATTATTAATAACCTTAATAAGGGCTTTATTGAGCCTAGCTAGGCCCCCTTTGCTTTACCTATTCTCTTTATAAAGAAGCTAAATGGCGGACTCCGTTTCTATATTAACTACCGTAAACTGAACTATATAACCCGTAAAGACCGATATCCGCTGCCCTTACTTGAAGAAACACTGGCCCGTATAAGTAAGGCTAAGATTTTTATAAAGCTTAATATCTGCTAGGCTTTTTACCGAATTAGGATAAACCCTAGATCTAAGGATCTTACTACATTTTAGACCCGCTACGGATTATATAAATGTAAAGTACTACCTTTTAGACTGACTAACGGACCGGCTACGTACCAACGGTATATAAATAATGTACTCTTTAACTACCTTAATAACTTCTGCACAGCCTACCTAGATAATATTATGATTTACTCTGAGAATGAACTAGAATATAAGGAGTATGTCTATAAAGTCCTATAATGGCTCCGCGAAGCTGGTCTCCAGGCCGATATTAGGAAGTTAGAATTTAGTGTTAAGCGCACTAAGTACCTAGGGTTTATTATTAGTATGGACGGAATTGAGGCAGACCCAGAAAAAACGGCCGTAATTAACTAGTAGGCACCCCCACGGACTGTAAAGGGGGTATAATCATTTTTAGGTTTCTATAACTTCTACTAACGCTTTATTAAGGACTATAGTAGGATCTCCTGGCCTCTTAACCGTCTTACTAGGAAAGACCAGCCCTTCCATTTTAGCGCTATATGTAGGCAGGCCTTTAATGAGCTTAAAAAACGGCTAGTATTAGCTCCCTTGCTTGCCCATTTTGACCTAAAACGGCCCTTGATGCTAGAAACTAATATCTTAAACGGCGCAATAGCTGGTGTCTTTTCCCAGAAGTAACTGGACGGAGAATAGCACCCTATTGCATACTATTTAAAGACCATGATAGATGCTAAGCTGAACTACCATATCTATAATAAAGAAATGCTGGCTATTATCTCTAGCTTTTAGCACTGGCGTATATAGCTAGAAGGGACCCCTGAGCCTATTAAGGTGGTTTTGGATTATAAGGCCTTAGAATACTTTATGATAACAAAGGCCCTTACGGCCTGGTAGGCACGCTAGGCGGATATTCTATCTTAGTTCTACTTCCTAATTATATATAGGCTAGGCGCAACTAACCGTGCTAATGCCCTTATAAGGCGCGAACAAGACCTAGATAACTAAATGGCTATAAAGATCTTACTATAGACCCAGACACTACTATAACTAGAGCACCTTAACCCCTAGATACAGGCAGAACTAAATACGGACCCTTTGGACGCTAAGATATATCCTATTAACTCCATAGAACTTAACCTTATTGATAAACTGCTGTAGGCAAATCGTACAGCCCCCTCTCTATAGGAGTGCCGTGAAAAGATAAAGAATAATAACAGCCTATAGTCCCTTGAAAATGGATTGCTTAAGCACTAGGCATGGCTAGTAGTAGCAGAAGAATAAAACTTACGGACTCGGCTTATTGCTAAAGCGTATACTTAGATCTCTACGGCCCACCCTAGAAAAAATAAGACCCGCAAGATTATTAGCGACCGTTATTACTGGCCTGGAATGGTTATGGATATTAATCGCTACATACAGAACTGCGATAACTGCCGTAGGTCTATAATTTTATGAGATAAAACTCTAGGACTGTTAAAACCACTCCTAATACTAGAGCGCCCCTAGCAGTATATCTCTATGGATTTCCACGAGCTACCTACAGACCGTAATAGATACGATATGGCTATGGTTATAGTCAACCGCTTTAGCAAGCGCCCGTTCTTAATCCCTTGTTATAAAAATATCAATGCAAAAGAGGCAGCCTAACTATACGTCCACTACGTCTACTAAATTTACGGACTACTAGATACTATTGTGTCCGACCACAGCCTATAGTTTATATTAGCTTTCTGGAACGAGTTTACCTAGATCTTAGATATTAAGCTAAAGCTTTCTACAGCATACTACCCCTAGATAGATGGCTAGATGGAGATTATAAATTAGTATTTAGACTAGAGACTCCGACCCTTTATTAACTATTTTTAGGATAATTAGGCCGAACTGCTACCTCTAATAGACTACGCCTAGGCCACCCTACCCCACAACCCTATAGGATTTGCACCTATCCAGCTAGAAATGGGGTATTTACCCCATACAAGCTTTAACTAGGAAAGAACGAAGGGGCTGCGGACCGTACGCGAAAAACTATCTTATAAGGAAGCCTAGCATTACGCTAAACGCTTAGAAGAAGCCTGGAAAGTAGCCCATATAAACCTAGAAAAGGCCTAGAAATTAATAAAATAGCAGGCAAATAAGCATAGGCGTGAGCCTGACTTTATTATAGGCGATAAGGTCTAGGTTATAACAAAGAACTAGAAGATAGAGCGGCCTAGCCATAAGCTAGACTATTAGATGGTGGGACTATACGAAGTTCTTAAGAAGAGAGGCAACTTATATAAAGTAAAGCTCCCGGATTTGATTAAGGTCCACCCTAAATTCTCGCTGGATAAGCTACGGAAAGCTGCAAATGACCTATTACCTGGATAAAAGAATGAACCGCCCCTGCCAATTTAAGTTAATGGCGACGATGAATGGGAAATTGAAGAAATACTAGCCTGTAAACTTGTATGAGGAACACTAAAGTACCGCATAAGTTAGAAAGGATATAATCCAGACCCTACCTAGTACCCTATATGGAATTTTATAGGTAGCCCCTATAAGTTATAAGAGTTCTATAGCCGTTATCCTAACGAACCTGGACCGCCGAAGTACTTAGATGAGTAGATGGAGTGTGTAAGGGCGCGAAGAGGCTTCAAGGAAGATTCGAAGGAACAATATAAATTCTATCTAAATCTAAGGGTATATAGCTCTTGCAGAGAACAAGACGTTGCGTAAAGAAGAGAAAGGAATAACCAGAGAATCTTGTAATTAAATAGTCAGGGGTCTTGGTCGATGCGTACGCACGTACGCACGTGGACGGACTTCGGTAGAATTCAATTGATCTGGCAGAACTTGGCAGAAGTCGATCAAGCTGGCAGAATTCAGCAGAATTCAATTAACTTGGTAGAATTTAGCAGAATTTAATTAAAGCGTCGGAATTCATCTATTAAGTGTTTTACCGAGACATTCCTACTATAACTGGGCTAGTCCCGTTACAGTACCCCCCCCTTTAGCCGAAGGTCCAAAATAATTCAATTTAGTTGAGAATTTATAACTTATCGCGTTATAAGCGTCATAATGCATTTTAAGTTCTTTTCGATTTCAAGTTTCCTGCTATCGTGTTTCGTGTATTCGTGTTAGGTGGTAATTATTTACCTTTATATTATATCCATCCAGCCGGAGCAGGCCGCAAAGGATAGTCTTTATAGAATTCTTTTACCAAGGTAGGCGCGTTAGCCTTAATCTAGTTATAGGTTTCCCAGGTTCGTGTTTTATATCCTTCCCACTTAATAAGAAGTTTAAATTGTTTAGATCGTGGTTTCCATTACATATCATTAATTAAGTCAATAAAGTAAAAACCGTTGCCGTTATCAACAATTATAGGAGGTAGCGGCGGCACTTTGCGAGTTATAGGATTATCTTTTAAAGGTTATAACAAGCTTATATAAAACGTCGGGTGTATTTTTATCTTAGTCAGCAGTTTAAGCTTATAGGCGTATGGGCTTAGTTTCTTCTTAATTTAGTATAGGCCCGTAAACTTCTAATTAAGTTTCTTTAAGGGCCGTTAAGTCCGTATATTTCGTGTATTTAGGTAAGCTATGTCACCTTCCTTAAAGTCCTATACGGGAGCTTGTCCTTTGTTTATATGCCATTCCTATACCGTTTAAGCGTATATTAATTCACTTTATAACAGTTCCGTTAACTGCTTTATTTAATCAGCGAAGTTATGTACGTTAATTAACTGGATCCGTTTAATTATAGGTCCTATTATGTTAATTTTAGGTTATGGTTCAAATCTAAGTCAAGGGTTTTGTCCATAGGTCGCGTAGAATGGCGTTATGCCTATTAATACATTTATTGTATTATTCGCAGTAAACTTAGCTAAAGGCAACTATTTTTCCTAGTCGTCTTGTAGGTAGGAGTAGTATATTTATAGGTATTATTCTATAATCGCGTTCGCAATTTTAGTTTAACTATCTGTCTCCAGATAAAATATAGTCAAGAGTTATATTTAAATGCTTAATTATTTATATAGAGCTTACTAGAAGTCTAAAACGAACTGGCTTCCATGGTTAGATATTATTAAGTTAGGAAGTCCGTGTAGCTTAAAGACGTGCTTAATAAAACATTCGGCTACTAATATTGTATTAATTAAGTCTATGGAAATCATATATCGCATTTTTATAAGGCGGTTAATGACTACTATAATATTCATGAACCTATTACTGCTAGGCAAGTCGACTATAAAGTTAATTAAGATATCGCGCCATCTTTGTATTAGAATTGGTAGCGGTTAAAGTACTCCTTACTTCTTTATATAAGAGGTCTTTCCACGCACGCACATCCTATATGCTCGAACGTATTTTCGTACGTAGTCGTGCATTATAGGCCAGTAGTATGCTCGTTAAACAATCTTATAGGTTTTCGCACAGCCAGGATGCCCTACTATAGGGGAGTTGTGTACAAAATTAAGTATTTTAAATTATAAAGGTTTGGAATTCGGAACTACTATCTTCTATTAATAGTACAATTAATCGTTTTAAATTTCGCATTTAGTGAGTGTAATATCCTTATACTGTCGTTTTCCTGTTTAAATTGCTTTTATTATATCTATTATCTATACATCATTCTTATATTTATGTTCTATTAGCTTATTAATTTCCATTTCCTATTTATCAACTTCTAATTCATTTCTGTTAAGTTCCACATCTAGGAACATAGGACGTAGCTTTTTAAAACGTTTAGGGGGCAGTAAGATCCGTAATTAATTTATAATCCGTTCGTCTAAAGCGTTTATAGGTAGGTCCTATAATCGTTATATTAATGTATTAGGCTTCTAATTAAGTTTGCCTAGTTAGTATATAATCTTAAAGTCAAATTATAAGAGGTATTCGGCCCAACGAATTTAGCGCTGCGTTAATTGTTTTATAGTTATAAAGTACTGCAGGTTCTTATAGTCCGTTAATACGTGTATTAGGAATAACAATCCTTTAAGCTTAAGACGCCATTGTTTAAAGCATCTAATAATTGTAAGTAGTTCCTTATTATATATCTCGTAGTTTAATTCAGTAGGGGCGAGTTTCTAAGAGAGAAAGGCTATTGGACGTAGCTCGCCGTTCTTATTATATTGCGATAATACTCCTCCTAGTGCATAATCAGACGAATCTGTTTCAACAATGCATTTAAGGTTAGGGTCGAAGTGGGTAAGAATTAGAGCAGTTATAAAATAATACTTTAGGTCATTAAAAGCTTATTCGCATTTAGTGGTCTATTTAAATTTTATATTCTTTCTTATTAGGTTTACCAATAGCTAGGCAATTTCCGAGAAGTGGTTAATAAATTAATAATAGAAGTTTGCAAATCCTAGAAATCCTTAAACGTCTTATATATTACTAGGGCTTCCCCAGTTTATAATTACAGCAACTTTCTCTAGGTCTATTTTGATTCCGTTATAGGATATAATTAAGCCTAAGTACATAACCTTAGACGCGTGGAACTTGCATTTCTTAATATCGCATTATAAGCCCGCATCTTATAGGCGTTTAAGAACCATTCTAACGTATTTCCAATATTTAGAAAGCAAGGACGAGTAAATTAAGATATTATTAATATACGCGGTAATAAATACATTAAGGAATTCACAAAGCGTATTATTAACATATTACTAAAACGTACCAGAACCGTTTTTTACGCCAAATAGCATTACTAGGTATTTAAAGAGTCCCTATTATATATAAAAAGCTGTATACTTCTCATCTCCTTCACGTATACGGATTTTATTAAAGGCAGCGACTATGTCAAGCTTTGTAAAGTACCGTGCCTTTGCCAAATGGTTAAGTGTTTCTTAAATTAGGGGAATTGGATATCGGTTTCAAATCATAATTACATTTAGAGCTTAATAATCAACACAAAATCTTAAGCCTCCTCCTGGCTTTTTAACAAATAGTATAGGTAAGGCGAATAGAGATTAACTAGGGCAAATAAATCCTTTTTCTAGATACTCATTAAGGTATTATCGCATTATAAGCAGTTCTTCTTATAACATACCATATAGCGGACCAAACTTTGGTGTCATACTAGGCTTAAGTTCTATCTTAAAATCGTGCTTATCTTAGTGCGGGGCTAGTTGATCTACAAATCGTTTTTTAAACTCATCAATTAGATCATAGTACTCTTTGGGTACAAGAGGTCAAGGATTAATATACTATTTCAGTTCTAGTGCTTTTTTAATGTCTTCCATGGTCATAGCAAAGATTTTATAATCTTATCTTTTTGCTAATAAGATAAAGGGTGCGGCCTATATTATATAAATTTTAAGAGGTTTTAACGTAACATCTTCACATTCTTTACTGTAATTGGCAGTTATAGCTTTATCGTATTATTTCAAGGTTCGTAGTAAGGGTAATTTATATTGTTTTAAATTTAAATAGTTGTGTACATGTTTATAGGGCAAATGGTTTTTCAAGCAATAACTTCGGTAGTAGGTTATACAGAACTTTAGTGTTTCTTTAACCCAGCTAATTAAAGGGTTGTATTATTTTAGCTATCTATGTCCAAGTATTACCTTATAATACTTTAAAGGTGTTATAAATAGGGAAATGTATTTAAGGTATTTACCTATTTGCAATTTTATAAGAGTGTAGTATATTAGTTCGCTATATATTAAGGATTTACCGTTAAAGCCTTATAGGCCTTAGGGCTTATTAAGTTTCTTTAAATTTAGGCGTTAAGTTTTCGCGTAGTTTATATCAATAAAGCCTATACTAGTGGCTCCGCTGTCTATTAGGATTCGTACCTCCTTCCATTTTCTAAGTATTCGAATTTTGCTAAGTATATTAAGGGAGTTGTGTTATATATTAGCGCTAGAAGAGCCTAGATACTTATACTCTTCCACTTCTTATTCTAAGGCGCGACTTGGCCCTAGAACGATTCGTTTTCTAAATTAGCCAAAGATAAGATGCTTTATAACAACTAGGTATAATTTATAGAACAAGTATAAATTAAGAAGCGAGTATGGCTTAAAGAACGAGTACGATTTAAGGAGTGAGTACGATTTAAAGACCAAGAGGAACTACGGCGGACTTTTTTAAAAGGGTAAGTTCGGCAATTTTTTTAGATATATCCTTTTCTACCACATCTAAAGCATTCTCTATTTGCGGCTTAAGTTCTTTGTTTGTTGGTTCCTAAGGGTGCGTAAGATTAAGTGGCGTCGAGGTCCATAGGGTCGTGCGTAGGTTTCAGAGAAGGGTCGCGTTTTAGGGTATATATCGGTTTCGTAAAGTCTTAAACACAAGGTGTGGTTAGCTTTAGGAAATAAGTCTATTTGTTATATTAAAGGTCCTTATTAATTTATTAACATATTATAGCAAATTTAGGTAGGTCCTTTGGTAGTTCCCTACCTACCAACTATGCTCTAATTTCATCCGAAATAGCTCATTAAAGAGCAGCAACTTTAGCGGCTTTATTCCAATCTAGTTCGCCAATAAGGCCTAAAAATTCCGAAAAGAAGCTGGTAAATTCTTGGTTCCGTTGTTATAGGTTTTTAAGTTTGATAATAGCGGTGTATTTATAGCTAGCGTTATTGTATATTTGTTCTAACAGAGAGATAAAGGTTTTAAAATTAACGAAGGTGCTATTACGGAAGAATGGGTCTATAGTTTGTGCAGCGTCTTTATTTAAACAAGATATCCCATAGCTAATCTTGCTAGCTTCGGTAGGGTATTGGTTATAGTTTATTAAAAGTTTAAGACGGAGCTTAGTTATAAAGGGATACAGGTTATTTCAATTTCTATTAAACATTAAAGGGTCAAGAAGCTTTTCTAATTTTGTGGTAGGTACTAGGTTTATTATAGGTATAGGTTAAGTTACTATTACTAGTTTAGGGTTCGCATTTAACAGGCTAGGTTTACATATAGTTATCTTAATCTCATTTACAGGTGTTGCTGTTGGGGTTTCTAACGCAAGTACTTTGGCGTCGTAGAGTTCTTTATATATTGCTTTAATCAATTGCTAATATTGGGCTTCTAGTATAGCTCGTTACTAGGCTAAGGCATCCGTAAAGGACTGTTGCATTATAGTCATTTGTTCCCTAACTAGGGCCATAATAGTTAACGTGGCGGATTTGAGTTCGTTTGCCATTTTAAGGGTAGTGGTATTAACGCAATATAATGTAAGGGCGCGAAGAGGCTTTAAGGAAGATTTAAAGGAATAATATAAATTCTATCTAAATCTAAGGGTATATAGCTCTTGCAGAGAACAAGACGTTGCGTAAAGAAGAGAAAGGAATAACCAGAGAATCTTATAATTAAATAGTCAGGGGTCTTGGTCGATGCGTGCGCATATGCGCATGCGGACGGACTTTGGTAGAATTCAATTAATCTGGCAGAACTTGGCAGAAGTCGATCAAGCTGGCAGAATTCGGCAGAATTCGATCGACTTGGCAGAATTTGGCAGAATTTGATCAAAGCGTCGGAATTCATCTGTCGAGTGTTTCACCGAGACATTCCTACTGTAACTGGGCTAGTCCCGTTACAGAGTGCTAGCATAGCGAAGACAATAAATTACCAGTAGAGCATAAAGATAAGAATGCGCCGCGGGGGTAATACAGATATATAAAGCCTAAGGGCAGGCTTTTTCAAAAGGGGGGGTAATGTTACGGCACTAGCAAACTGCCGTCAGATTGCCTTAGATTGCCGCAACTTGCCGTCACATAATGGCAAGTTGCCATCACGTGACCAGATGATTGTATATAGCTTCGAGCGGTGCTTCCGTTCTTCTCCTTTCCTTTCTCTAGCTTTGGATCCTCGTTTATAGACTACCAATTGTACAGGCTTGCGCGTCCCTCTTGCCGTGCTCGTGCCTCAATTGACTGAGTCGCTAACAGGGACCATGCACGAGGTGGGATAGACTTCTACCAAATTCTAAAATTATTACCATACATCCACCGCCAATCCTGCATGCCTAAAATGGCCATTAGCACTCCTAGGGTAGGCAAAAATCTAATCTTATCTTAATACAATCGACGATCCACAATTGATACGATATAGCCTCGCTATTAATCCGCTAGCGTGCCCGCTAGTAGCAATTAAGAGCTTTAATTAACGGCTTACCCCCTAGCCCTAAAGTCTACTTAGCCTAAAGCTAAAATACTAAATTGCCGCCCTAAAGTATTTTATATTTTCTTGGCGGCATTTATAGGTTAAGAATAAATAGAAAAGGTTAAGTATTAGCTTATAGTAGCTATGGTAGGGATATAATAGACATTATAGTGTAGTTATAGCTTTGGGAGAGCCTAGGCCTTCTATATATTTTATATAGATTGGTTTAGAGCCCCAGAGTCTTTAATAACTTGGATAGGACTAATAGACATATACTTTTCCTTTAATATACACTTTTCTTCTCTTCTTACTGACTATTTTCCTACTAGCTGATTATAACTAACTAACTAATAAAACCAACTAACCACACTGTGACTTTCTTTTTGAGAAAGGTCGTACCCTTTTATATATTTTATGGCATTCTATATAGGGACAACGGCAAGCTCTTTAGATTATGTTATAGGATACCTCTATAACACCTTATATACGTCTACCTGTTTCCACTAACGCAGCAAGAAGAGACTAACCGCGAAATGGTAATCTAATGGCAATCTGCTGGCAATCTATGGAAATCTAATGGCAATCTGCTGTATTCTGCTATTGTAACGGGCTTGTATAAATGCTTCTAAACCAAAGCTTGTAGATTACTACTATATAAGAATACTAAGCTGAGAAGAAGGAGAAGAAGACTGTTAGAGACTAATAAGATATAAGGGGTCGCCAAGGCGCCAGTAGCAAGCGAGCCAATAGTAGGCGAGCTAATAGTAAGAAACAGTACTAGATAGTATGTAATAATATAACAGGTGGTAGAATATGGCAGAATTTGGCAGGTGACGCGCTTTAGCACTATTATATTACCCCACCCTCCTAAAAAAGCCTACCCTTAGGCTTTGTCCAAGTTCTTTATTGTTATCTAAATTATTATAGTTATCTAACCCCTCTCCCTAGCATTTAATCTAGCTGTCTAACTTGCGTGGTGGTCTAGGGAGGTCTAGGTAGGCTAAGTGGAAATCTTGTAGCTTATAGGGAGAGTACTTAAAATTAGATACGGGGTACCATTTTGGGTCTTTATCATAACCTACCCAGCTTATATAGTATTTTAAAGTACTACGGTCCTTCTTAACTGCTAAGATCTCTTTAACTTCCTATTTTTTATCCTCTGCAATCTAAATTAGCGATAGGGGGTTGTTGTACTGTCTAGGTAATAGGTTGTCTATAGCCTTTTGTAGTTAGTCTAAAGAGAAAACAAGGTAGATTTTTATTAACTCTGGTAGCTTTACCTTAAAAGAGTGCCCTACCTTCTTAGGGATCTTATAGGGGCTAGCCATTTAGTGGTTTAGCTTGCGGCTTGGCCTCTGGGTCTTCTAGTTCCTTATTAATACCTATACCTTATCTCCTATATGGAAGTCTACTTTGCAATAATTTTGGTTTATATTAGCCTCTTTCTTCTCTTATACCTTTTTTATAATTGCTTAGGCAGTCTCCTAGGCTCTATATATTCTCTTAGCAAATATCTAGGCCTCTTTATAGCTAAGGCGTTCGCGGGCTATTATAGGTCCTATAGGTCTATCCTAATTAAAGGATATTTGTGGCTTGTATCTATAGAGTAACTTAAATGGTGACATTCCTATACTATTATAAGGGAGCGTAAGCTGTGCGTAGTCTATTATAGGCAGTAGTTCTAACTAGTTGTCTTAATAGTAATTAATAAAGGGACGAAGTCGCTAGTCGAGGTATTGGTTTATAATCTTAGTTTAGCCGTTAGTCTAAGGGTAGAATGCGGTAAAGAGCTTAATCTTAATCCTAAGAATATGGTAGAATTTGTCCTAGAAGTCTAATATAAATTAGGGTCTATAGTTAGAGACAATTGACTTAGGAGCGCCATAAATCTGGTAAATGCTGTTAACATATATACGGGCCATATCTTTTGTAGTTATAGTCTTAAAGCAGGGGGGGAAAATAGCTTACTTACTTAGTTAGTCGACTACTATAAAGGCTATATTGTAGCCATATTTGTCCTTTAGGAATAATTTAAAGTCCATTATAACATGCTGCTAAGGGCGTTTAGGAACTGGTAGTAGTTATAACTATCTAGGGGTTTAATCCCTGGGGGTATCTGCCTGTTTATAAGCATAATAATTTCTAATAAATCGTTCTATGTCGGATAGGAGTCCTTGCTAGTAGTAGTAAGGCGCTAGTAGTTAGTAGGTTTTGTCTTAACTAGGGTGCGCCGTAGAGACTTAATAGTGGGCTTTACAGATTAGCTCCATTTATAGGTTGTTAACGTCTAGAACTATAAGTCGTTCTCAGTATAAAAGCAGTCCGTCTTCTATTTCTAAATTAGGGTTGCCTTTTATAGCTTAGTCGCGGAGGGCTTTTAGGGATTTAGCTATGCGGTTCGCGATTAGGATATAGTTAATTAGTCCTATTAGTTTATCTAGGATCTCTCCTTCTATAGACGCTAGCTTATTCTATTTAGAGCTTAGTTCCTTAAGGATATGTAGGTTAAGCTGTTTGGGACAGAGGAGGGCACGTGTTTGGTGCTAGGCCTTTAGCTTATCCTATAGTTCCACATCCTGTTCTCTTTAGGTAAGGGTATTAGCTTTAGAATTTTGCCTACTAGGATGGTATATAATTATAAAGAAGAATTGGGAGAGTATTTTAGTCTACCTAGCCTATTAACTAGCAAGTTACTTTATTGTTATGAAATACTTAAGGGCTTTATAATTAGTATAGACTTTAATTTAAGAGTCTATACTTTTAAGCTCTACGCGCTATTAGGACAACAATTATATAATAGCCAGCATTTTCTTATTATGTACCTTGTAGTTACACTTAGCTAGGGCTATTGTCTTTAAGAAAAACGCAATAGGGTACTACTTGCTATTTAGGTGTAACTATAAGAGAACTCCCACTACTACTTTATTAGAGGCGTCTATTTCTAGCATTAATTTAAGGTTTAGGTTATAGTGATGGAGAATTAAGGAGGTAAGTTAGTCCTTTAACTCCTTAAAAGCTTCTATACAATTATTATTAAAAATAAAAGGCGTGTTGTTCTTTGTTAGTTGTATAAGAGGCTTAGCTATAACCCTATAGTTATAGATAAACTAATAACGTTTTCCACAAGCGAGCTTATCAGAATTAAGCGAGAGATGCTAACTAAGCTCTAGACACGTCGCGAGAGCGAGCTCTGCATGTCAATCTAGATAGACATTAACCGCATCTACTACATCACGAATCAATCAATATTCATCGTCTACGTCATCTCTATCATTAATTAGACCCTTAAGACTACTCCGCTGTAACCTTATGACCTTATAATTCCAACAGGTTATAAGCCCAGGTAGCGACACCTCTCCTAACTCAAAAATTGACCCTAAAAATAACCTCCTCTACCTTAACCTCAACGACACCTACATACAATCACAAGGCTAGTAAAATCATTATTTTCAATAGAGACAACTTTGCAGACTAGGAGCGCACCTATAAGGCAGCCCTAATTATATTAGAGGGCTAGGATTTTGTTACTAGTGTAGAGGACCTAAATTAAGTCAATTTAGCTGACGGAAGAAGAAGACGAGGGGAAGTAAACAAGATCATCTATAATTTAATAGGAGACGACTATCAGGAAGAGATACATGCGATAATAAAGGCGTACAATATTTAAGGAATATGGGAAGGAATAAAGAAGTTTAATAAGGCTAATAACAAGGTCTATATCTCTAGACTTTATAGAGAGTTCTATAGCACTATATTTGACCCTATAAAGATGCAAATTGTTAAGTTCCTCTATATACTTAATTAATTTAAGATTAATCTAGCCTTAACGCCTTAAGCACTTACTAATAATAATATTAAAGAGCAACTTCTCCTAGCCCTACTAAGCGATGTCATATAGTAAAATGTAAATACTTGGTGTCTATAAGACAAATAAGACCTTAAGAGTTGCATTACTCTTCTTTAGAAGTAAGAGACTGCTCTCCCTACACAAGCACAGACTGCAGCACTTGTATATAAAAGGAAAGACGAACCTAAGGGGAGAAGGGGAAACTGAGGTTAAGGTCAAACAAGGGGCAGAGGTCGTGCTAGTAGATTTAATCATTCCTTATTACGTTATAGCTCGTCATCTTAAGTAACCAAAGAGCCAAGACGACTAAAAAGAGACAAGTACAGAGTATGCTATTAGAAAGGTTACTATTAGAAGGACTATCCCCTGCTTAAACAATTCCAATCTAACAATACTAAAAAGAAAGATTAAGGTGCTCCTAAGGCAGAGGAAGTAGGGAATGTAGCAATAGCTAAGGAAGAATTTAATAGCAATTTAATCTACCTTAACCCTAACCCTAAATGTGCCATGCTTACAATGACGTCTTTAGTTTGGACTCTTAACTTAGGTGCAACTAAGCACTTTACTAGTAACCAATCAGACCTAATATACTTAAAGAGATGGAATACGCCATAACAGGTCCGCACTGCGAATGGGATTATTATCCCTGCTGTAGGATATAGCCAAGCTTAAATCAGTACCCTAAAGCCAAAAGACGTCTAGCTTGTACCCTTATTTAAGACGATTAAGCTAATCTTAGTAAGGACTCTTACTTAAGAAGGCTACTTAATTACCTTTAATACGGACGATTAAGCTACTAGCGAGCATAAATTAGGTATAATATTTAAGGCTATTACAAGGAATAACCTCTACGTACTATAAGAGTATTAGGAAGCATTTAATGCAACAATAGAAGTATATGATTTATAACTAAACGTTAGTAAAACAGATGCTGAGCTATAGTACCACTAAACTAGACACATAAATTATAGCGACCTATTTAAGTTATAGCACTTCTTACTAGGCATAAAGCTTAAAAAGAGAGTAGTACTAGTTAGTAAGAGCACGTACAAAGCTTGTCTAGCTGGAAAGATGCGAGAAATACTAAGCAAGAAGATAACTAAGCGCGAGAAGATACCTAGTTATGGACTACACCTAGATACTACGGGACGAATTAGTATATTAATTAGAGGTTATAACTACTACCTACTAGCCCTAGACAACGCCATATAGTATACTTAAATTATTTCTCTTAAAACCCTCTAAACCAAAGAGGTACTGCTATATATTAAAGAGATCATTATAAGGGCAGAGAGGTTTACTGGTAATAAAGCTGTATGGATTTAAGCGGATAATAGAAAGGGGGAGTTTGGCTATAGATTTTAAGATAAACTAATACCCTAGGGTATTAACTTTAAATCTTGTCCGCTATATAAGTACTTATACAATAGTGCAATTAAGCGCGTAATCTATACAGTTAACTATAAGACAAGATCACTTCTATTTTAAGGAAATATACTAGTTAAACTCTGGTGCTATATAGTTAAGCATACTATCTAGATTAAGAATTAAGTACCTACCTTAGCACTTCTATTTAATAACAAGCACAGTGGTGCTATTATACCGTATAAGGCATATACCTAATAAGTTCCTAACTTAAAGAATCTAGTTATTTTTAGATATTATACCAATCTAATTAATACGCTTAAGAAACACCCTAGAAAGTATAATTTAAGAATAAAACCTAACTACGTTTTTATTGGATTAAAAGGGAGTAGTTAATTTAAGATAATAAACCTATATACCTAAGCAATTAAGCTCTTTAGAGATGCTAAAGTGAACGAGTATAGGTTCCCTTATAGAGCACCTTAGGTGCAAGCTATAAGTTAAGCTACAAAATATGGAGACTAAGTGGGCCGCTTAGATTAAGTAGGAAGTCTAGGTTAAGATTAAGCAAGATGCTTAGATTAAGATTAAGCAGGACGCTTAAATTAAGCTATAAGCCAACCTCTACCTCCCCCTATTACCTTAAACGCGCCAATAGAGACTCTAGTTGCGAGAACTATAAGTAGGCCAGATAGTGACCGAGTGGGCCACTTAAACTAAGTGGGAAGCCCAGGTTAAAACCAAGTAGGCCGCTCTAATTAAGTAGGAAGCCTAGGTTAAGATTAAGTAGGACGCTTAAATTAAGATAATACTAAGGGTGGGACGCCTATATAAAGCATATTAATACGCATTCCTTATACGCAGAGAATAAGGTCTGGAAGGTTACTAAATATAAGGGTTTTTAACAATTAGGTAGTTTAGTTAGTAATAGCTATAAAAGCTATTTACCTAGAAGCTAAGAATACTACCTCCTTAGGAGCACCTATAGCACTATTTAACGCTATTAAGCTAGATTAGGCCTTAAGGGAGGACGCTCCTAGCTGGATAAAAGCTATCTTTAAAGAATTTCTCTCTTTTAAAAGAATGCACACCTATACTATTATAAGGGGGAGAGTACTAGAAGGAAGGTTATTACTCCTAAATAAGCTAGTCCTAAAGCACAAGTACAACGCTAAGGGAGAAGTAATTTATAAGAAAGTAAGACTATGCATTTAGGGAGACAAGTAGACCCCTAATATTAACTATTTTAAGACATTTGCGTCTATTATATAATATAACACCTTTAGGTTCCTAATAGTAAAGGTAGCAGCTAAAGACCTTAAAATTAACTATATTAATGTTAAAACTGTATTCTTAAACCCGCTGTTGCAAGAATAGATTTATATATAGATTCCTAACCTATTAAGAGACCTTAAACCTAAGCTTAAGGGCGTAAAGGACGTCTACTTAAAGCTGAATAAGTTACTTTACGGCCTAAAGTAGGCACTAAGAGAATGGTTTTAGATGGTTAAGAAGTTCTTTAAGAGCATAGGTTTAAAAGCAGCTAATGCTAACCCTAATCTCTTTATAGGAAATAAAGTATATATCTTGCTATTTATTAACAATATGCTGATTATAGGAAAGCGCTGATACCTTAATATTACAAAGATAAGAATCTTAAGAGAATAGAGATGCAAAGACCTAGGTCCTATAGAAGTATTTATAGGCTTCCAAATTAATTAAGACCATATAAACCAAACCCTCAAGCTATATCAGATAATGTATACTAAGAAGCTACTTAAATGGCTAAAAATAGACAACTATAATCTAGCTAAGCTACTAATACTAGTAGGTACTGTTCTAAAGCCCAATATTAAAAGCCTCCTTAAGTATGACAATGCAACAGTCTACTAACAGATTATTGGCTCTATGATCTACCTCTTAAACTACACATGTCCTAATACCAGCTATGCTGTTGGTTAGCTAGCTAGGTTTATAGCAGTACTAGGAGAATTATACTACCGCTTAAGTAAGCAGCTGCTGCGATATCTAAACGGTACTCTTAAAACCAGAATCACCTACTTAAATTAAGCAGTTTACCTTTTTCTATGCAAGCTTATATTAACTAACCTACCTACTAGCTATAGTATCTTTATTAACGCTATATAGGGAATAGAACACGATCGGATATTATTCTAGGGTATAGCAGTTATATGCTATAGGGAAGCGGTAATCTAGATAGCTTAAAGGCAGAAGTTAACGGCATTAAGTTTAATAGAAGTAGAGATTATAGCAGCATTAGAAGGAGTAAAGTTAGTAGTATAGCTTAAAAAGCTAACAAGAGATCTAGGGGAAAGAGATAACAATAACCCTTTTATCCCTACGCTCTACTATAACAATAGGGGTATAGTTAACCTTTTGTACGACACGAAACACTACTAGAAAGCCAAGTATATTAAGATTTAATACCTCTTTATACGGAACAATATGGTTTAGAAAGATTAACTTAAGGTAGTATATATACTAGGTAAAGATTAACCTAGAGATATGCTTATAAAATAGCTACCAATTAACCAATTTACAAAGCACTGTGTAACTCTAGGAATTGGTAACTAACGGAGACGGTAACGGACGGAGATAGAGCAAGTTACGGAGGTTTTTTGCCTACTATAGGTTTTCCCTCTATACGTAGGCTAAATGGCACTTACAAGGTATTTGGGAATAGCTTCATAATTGCCTATTTAGGACAGACGAGGAGAGCGTCATCAGCATAGGGAAGTGTCAGAATTAAGTAAAAGATGCTGACTAAGCTCTAAACACGTCACGAGAGCGAGCTCTGCATATCAATCTAGATAGACATCAACCGCATCTACTGCATCACAAATCAATCAATATTCATCGTCTGCGTCATCTCTATCATCAATTAGACCCTCAAGACTGTTCCGCTATGACCTTATGACCTTGTAATTCCAACAGAGCTGGCCACACAAGCGAGCTGGCCACTACTAAAAATTGGAAAAATCGCACCTTAATATCTCGACAACCACTTAATAATAAATTCTAATAATTTAGATTTAGGCTTTTATATATGCTCTATAGCTTCTATTAAAGTTATATAGTAAATAGTTTAGTGGTTTTTAAGATATAGTAATTTGGTCTTAGTTTAGCTACTACATTTTAATATTTTAAAAACTACTAAACTATTTACTATATAACTTTAATAGATTAGTAATCGTGAACTACTACTATAATATTTATAAGATAGTGTTGAAAGGAGCTCTTGCTGCACCTGGCCTAAAAAGACCAAAACCAACCAAAAAGAACCCCAAAAAACACCCAGAGAATCCCCCTAAGATGCCTGCATCGCAGGGGAGGCACACGTCAAACGACGGTGGTTCGCACTTGCGCGCGACCGCCAGAACCACGCCCAGCAATGGCCCTCTATAATAAGAACGGGCGAATACCACACTATAAAGCGGAAATATCTCTATTAAGAAGGCATCTGATAAAATATAAAGCCTATTAGACGCGTCTAGTATCCGTAATTATAGGGAAGCAATCGTTAGCTATAATAAACTAATATAGCTAGTAGAATAGCTCCGCTAGTCTAGCGCCCCTTAGGCGCCTCTTTAGTAATCCCTTAATTAAATCCTCTAACGGCTAAGTAAAATTAAAAACAAATAAAACTCCTTTTTACTAGCAAACCGTACTTAGGCCGCTATAGCTATGCTTCTATAGCATAGGGAACCCAACCCCCTTAAAATAATAACCGGGTATATAATTATAATATAACTAAATATAGAAAAAGTAGAGGGGTTTAGGGGATAATTAGAAACAGAAGTCCTTATAAAGATTTATAAAAAAGTCTATAACACCATCACAGTCTAATACCTAAGGAGTAGAGATATTAGAGTCACCCTAAAAAACTAATAGGTAAAGGAATAAGCTATAAGGGTAGGGGATAGGCTAGGAGAACGTATTAGTATAAAAGTGCTCTATAAAGACTACCTAGTTAAAGTCCTAGCGGTTCCTATAAGCCTTAGGGTAGAAAAGGGATGCTAGGCAAATAACACAGCAACTATATAGAAGATAGTAAAATATATAGAACGCCTTATACCAGGACTTAAGATTACCTAAATCTAATAGCTTTAATAGGAAAATGCAATCTAAGTATATAATAAGAATAATAAGAGGATATAAGAGTCGCTAGAAACTCGCTAGGGAGACGCTAGTTAAACGCATAGCTCCCTTATTATTAGCATATATACACTAGGAATGCAAAAACTCCTTATCTAAAAAGGAATAATTATAAATGGCCTTATATATAACATAAGGCTCTATAACCATAAACTACGCCTAGAACAATACTATTACTATATATAATAGGGACACACCCAATCCACATACGCAGCATAGGTATGCTATGGCCACTATATAGGCCCCTACAATATAAAACACTGCTTAAATTAAGACTAAATAAAATGCGCAAACTATCACTAACGTATATATAAGGCGTAGGAAAGAGTAGACTATATTAAATATAGGAGATGGAAGGCAAGGGCTTAATAGCTACAGGAATAACTATATACTAGGTTATACAAATAGAAATAATAGGCAATAAGCTAGGGGGACGCAGGTGCCTTCCTGGCGTTCCCTACCTTTAATACTAGGGGGCTAGGCCAGCCATCCTAAGCCTTAATGGGCTAAAAGTAACGCCACGTAATATCACTAGACTAAACAGGGACATAAGGGTTATAGGGGACATAAGAGAGAGAACGCCCTATAGGAAGACCCCTATAGACAGCTACAGCAAGCTTAAGACCAGGACAATTAAGAATTAGACTAAATGCGGCAAATCTAACATTTATAGCTAACCTATAAAGGGCATAAAGCCGACTAGTAAGACCAGGGGAAGAACTGGAGATGATAATAGATTTAGATATAGAAGCGCTAGTAGGAATATAAGATATGGAAATAGAAAGCCCTATACAAAATAAGTAGCGACTAGGGTGTAGATATAAGAGACAGAAGTTCTAAAAATCCTAGAGAAAGTAAAAATAGAGGAAGTAAAGAATAAAGGAAAGTTAAACAACCCTTACTAGGGGTCCACCACCTATCCATTATATAGTATAACTGCGGCAATATAAACCACCGCCTTGTAAGGCCCCTACTAGACAGTCTAGACCTAAAGAAACACTATATCCTTGCTATATAAGAACCATATTATAATACCTATATATAATTAATATACTACCCCTAAGGATTCTAGCTCCTATATAAACCAAAAGCAGCTATATATGTGTGCTTTATAATTAGCAAGGCTGTTAGCCTGTCCTTATAGTTATAGCAAGCAGTTAACCCAAATATTGCAGTTATAATAATTTAGATATATAGGGGACTAGTATAAATTATTAATGTGTATAACCCTAGGGTTAAAGGGGTCCCATAAATAGAGAATATTATATTAGTAATAAGCTTACTGGAAACCAAAGGCACAGAGTTTATTCTATTAGGAGATATAAACCTTTACCACCTATAGTAGAGGGGTATCTATATTGCTGCTAAACGACAGGCAGAGTGCCTACTAAGAGCTATAGATATCTGGGGCCTTAAGCTAGCCACTCCCCTAGGAGCAATTATGTGGTAATAAGGCACCGCCAGAAGTATAATTAACCTTATATTTATAGACGATGGCCTATACCAGAGACTTAAAAGGTGCATCCCTAAAGAAGAATAGGCACTTACCTTAGACTATATCCCCATTTAGATATAGCTAGATTTGGATATTAAGGCGCAACTAAATAGTAAAAGATACGCAATAAGGAAGCTTAAGACAGACAGTTTCCTTAATATAGTTAAACAATAACTTTAAAACCTAGAAGAAATCCACCTAATACTAAATAAGTAAGGCTTATTAGCCACCCCTAAGAAAATTAACTAAAGACTAGAAAGGATCCAGGCAGCAATTAAAAATGGGCTAGAAGAGTATTACCCGGTCTTAAAACCAGGCCCCTATGCGTAATACGTGTGGTCCGTATAATATACGGTTTTTGTGGCTAGCTAATAATAAGCAAGAAGGAAATATATAAGCAGCTACAACCCTAAAGATAAGAGATAATATAAAGATACAAGAAACTAGCTAAAGAATACCCTAAAAAAAAAGCAAGAAATAACTAGAGATGGTTTATAAATAAACACACTACTAACCTAAGCATCCCCTACAATAAGGGCCTTTGGACCATGGCAAGATAGGTAAAGAAAAAGGTGGGACGCCTAGTAGAAGACCCACACCTACCACTCCTATAAAGAGTAGGCGAACTATAGGCTATAAGCAACAATAATAAGAAGGTAAAGATCCTTATAGAAAGATTTTCCCCCTAACTGGCTCTAGTAGACCTTAGTGATATTATTAGCGAAACACTAGTTACTTACCTAAGGGTTAACAGCGACATAATAACCAAAGAAATGGCTAGAACTATTAGTCGCCTCTTAAACAATATAGCACTAGGACTAGATAGGATCTTAAACAAAGCCTTAAAGACCTATGGTCCACTTATAGCACCTTAGCTTGCAGATATAGCCAGAGCATACTTTATAATAGGCTACTACCCACGACTCGGAAGATCTATAATAACGGTTGTCTTATAAAAAGAAGGTAAAGTAGACTACTTAATCCTAGGAAGCTACCGCCCTATTGCCTTAGAAAACACCCTAAGCAAGATCTTAGAAAAGGTTATAGCGACCATATAGTAGACACGGTAGAGGAACACGCCCTACTACTATAAAGCTAAATAGGGGCAAGAAAGAATCGCTTAACACTGTTAGCACTTACACTACTCACTACTACTATTAAAACTGCATAGGCTATACGCAAGGACTTTATAGTATTAATACTTAGCCTAGATATTAGTGGCGCCTATAATAATATACCCTATAAGCACCTTTTATATATTCTTAGGGCAAAGGGCTTCCTAGAATAGATTATATAATTTATTTAAGGGTTTATAGGCTAGAAAGAGATATTATTAGTCTTTAGTAGATACCAGAGCCCCCCTATTACAGTTATAATAGGTATACTATAAGGATCACCTCTTTCGCCTATACTCTTCCTTTTCTTTATAAGCAACTTACTTAACGCCTTTAAGGAAGGGGCGACCTAGGGAATAGGCTTTATTAACAATATAAACCTAATTATATATGGGCTAACAGCCGTAGAGAACTGTAGAACACTAGAGAAAGCCTATAACACCTATATAGAATGGGTAAAACAATATAGAGTCCAATTCTTACTAGAGAAATACCAGCTAATCTATTTTATAAGAAAACGCAACTAATCTGTAGATCTCTAGTATATAATCCATATCTAAGGCTTTAGGGGTTAACTAGTTTAGGGCCTAAGGGTATTAGGAATATGGGTAGACAGTAAGCTCTAGTAAAGCGTATATACGGTATAAGCGGCCTATAAGGGCTAAGTATAGTATATTATATTATCTAGGATTGTTAATTCTATATAGGGTCCATGCTTCTAGAGGTCACGCCTACTATACATAGCAGTTGTCCGGCTAACTATAATATATAGATCCAGTATTTGGGCCATTAGAGAAACTAAAAAGGGCCCCCCTAAATCACTCCTTAAACCACTTCAAAAGGTCTAAACAGCCTGCCTCTAGAGTATAACAGGCAGGTATAAGCGAACGGCCATAGCACTGCTTAAAAAGAAAGCCAATATTCCCCCCCTATAACTATATATTAAAGCCGCTGCAATATAAAGGGTGTAAAGTAAATGTAACTCTAATATTATAAAGTATATTAAGACACGCCTAAATAAACTATGGAGGGACCCTAGGGCGCCTTATAGGAGAATAAACCAACAACCCTAAAGTAGGGAAGAGATATTGGAGAAACAGGTAAAAAAAAAAGTAGAAGAAGAATAGTGCTGTATTAGGGCCTAGGCCTATATAGAGGAGGAAGGGAGACGCATAAGAGGCCAGTAAAAACAATAGTAAGAAAGAGAAAGGAGTTAAAGTAGAGTATAAAAGAACACTAGGAAACCATCTTCTGTAATATAATACTGGTTAGACCAACGCTAGAGAGGCGTATAGGAGTTAAAGGTATAGAGGCTAACTTAGGCAAGAGAAACCCAAGCCATGGCATAGTTAACGCTATAGGGGGTAAATACTTAAGAGCTCTAAGAAGGCCTAACAAAGGCAGAAAATATAATAGTAACACTCTTAAGAATAGGGATAATAGAACTAAAAGATTAGCTCTACTAGGTAGGTGTCCTAGTAGGCAGCCCAAAATGCAAATGTAGCTGGCCAAGACAGACACTAAAATATATAATACTGTTATGCCCCCTACGCATTAACCAAGAAGCTATACTCTTAGTAGCTGGTATAGAGAACTATAACACACTACTCTTAATATAAAAAGGCCTTAAGGCGGTTACCCAGTAGCTTATTAGCCAAAATATACTAGACTAGTTTTGAGTTATAAGGGAAATAGTAATAGAAGGCAAAGGGGCGAATAATAGGCGCCCCCTAATAACTCTATAGTAGTAGAGCAAAGTTTATAATACTAGCGCGTCCATAGGCTTGTTACGGCAGCAGTGGTTCCCAAGGAGGTTAAAAAGTAAGGTAGTAGAGCACTATAGGTGACTTGTAGGCGCCTTATAGGCGAGTCCTAAAAGGCGGGGAGATGGATCACGGGGTTTTCTCAAAAGAGTTTTCTCCCCATATATATATAAGGAGTAGTCCGCGTGGGCCCAATAGGGATCCGAATCGGACGTTAAGCAATGAATAATAATAATATAACTTCAATAGAAGCTATAGAGTATATATAAAAGCCCAAATCTAAATTATTAGAATTTATTATTAAGTGGTTGTCGAGATATTAAGGTGCGATTTTTCCAATTTTTGGTAGTGGCCAGCTCGCTTATGTGGCCAGCTCGCTTGTGGAAAACGTTAGTAGAAATTATAGAAGCTAAGAAAGGACTGGGTGCCTTTTATAGTATAAGGGGGTTTCTAGTTGTATATTGCCTCTACCTTCTTAGGGTTAACTTTAATTCCTTCTATACTAATAATAAACCCAAGGTACTTTGTTTATTTTACTCCGAATTTGCATTTTTTAATATTAACTTATAGGCCTGCATTCCGCAGCCTCTCTAGGACCTTTTTAATGTGAACTTAGTGCTTAAGTTTATTGTCTAAGTATATAAGAATGTTGTTTAGGTATGCTGTGCAGAATTTGTTAAGGTAGTTAAAAAGAATATTATTTATGTACCGTTGGTATGTGGCTAGCCCGTTTATTAGTCTAAAGGGAAGAACTTTATATTTATAAGAACTGTAGTGGGTATGGAATGTTATTAGATCCTCTAATATAGGGTCTATCCTAATTTAGTAGAAAGCTTGGCGGATATTAAGCTTAGTAAAGATTTTGGCTTAGCTTAGATGTGTAAGGGTCTCGTTAATTAGGGGGAGAGGGTAATGATCTTTTTAAGTAATGGCGTTTAGTTTCTGGTAGTTAATGTAGAAGCGGAGGCCTTTATTAGGTTTCTTTATAAATAGAATAGAGGAAGTAAAAGGGGCCTAACTTAGCTTAATAAACCCCTTATAGAGGTTATTAATTAAGTACTACTTGGTTGCTTTTAGTTCCTCCGTAGTTTGTTAGTAAAGGGGGCTATAGCCTAGAGAGTTGTCGGCCTCTAGTTAAATCTTATAATTATAGGTTTAGTAGGGGGGCAGTATATCTAAGGCTACTTTTAAGAACGCGTCTCTATAGTCTAAGAGGTATATAGGGAGGAGGCGCTTGACTAGCTCCTTATTAGTTTCCTCTACTAGCCCTTCTTCCTTCTCGTTAATAATTTGGTTAATTTTGTATAAGCTGGTTGTAAAGACTTTATTATTCTTTTGATATATATTAAAGTGGAAACCTATAGTGCTAATTGCCGTGATGTCTACTATAGGGGGGTTGTATAATAGTAGGGGTGTCTGCGGCCTTAGGGGCCTTTAGTGTATTGGCGTTGTCTTTACTCCTTTTAGCTCTTATTACATCTTTTAAAGGTTATCCTCTACGTCCTGTTAGTATATCCTCTTCCCTATTAGCCAGATCTCCGCAATTTAGAAGTTGTCTATATTACTATCCGTTCTACTTCTGTAAGTAGAGTCCGTCTTAACTATAGTTCTTTAGGGGAGTATCCTTGTTGGTATAGGGTTCTTACTGGCCTTGTAGCGGGCATCTTCTTAAGTAAAGGCTAGGTCGTGGTCCCTAATATTTTGCTAGTAGATAGGGTCGGCCTTTATGGCCAATATTTTATGGTTAGTACGGATTTCTCTAATAAAGGAGGGTAACTTTGGTCTATTCTCCGGCTAGATAAACTGTCTTTATTGAATATTTAGCTAAATATTAAAGTAGGACATCTATTTTCGGCTGAGGATTATGTTATAGGACCCTAGGTCTAGGATATAGAAGGGGATACTAAACTGGCGTCGTCTATTAATAGCGATATATAGTTTTAAGATATGGGTAACCCGCTTATTAGCTTAACTATTGTAGCCTTTTACTTAAACAGGCTTCTCTAGTTGGGTAGCATTTACATTTAAGAACTTAGCAACGTTATTTATATAAGTAGTATTTATAAAGGCAAAGCTATTTGCTCCAGTATTAATAAGGGCAGTTATATTAACTCTATATCCATTTTAAGATACTATATATAGAACTATAAAGTGTTTTCCACCCATTAGCTAACTTAGATTAATCTCTTTAAGATTAATAGGATACCCTAGGGGGGAGTATTTCCCTAGGGTTCTTCTTTTCCTAACTTATTAGACGTTTCTTCTTCCTCTGTCTCCTTAATATTACCTATATCATTTAGCTCTGGGCAGGACATAGTAAAGTAACTATCCTTTTTGTAATTAAAGCATGTGACCGTGGTAGGGTTAATTAGGGTATTATAACAAGCATTAGCTAAAGGTATAGTACATAGCGATTTAGATAAGGCTCGCGAGTAGGTAGTTGTAATTACTTTTAGTATAAGGGCGGTTATGGTTTATCTTCTAATGCTAGCTCCTATTAGTATAGCGGGTAGGTTCTGGTTACTATAGGACTTATTTAGTTGCTTAAAACAAGCATTAATTCGTTTTAGTTCTAAATCTAGCGATAAACATTAGGCTGCAAGTCTTTGGTAGGTTAGTAGGTTATCTAAGGCTACTATAATCTTCTTTTATAGTTAGACCGTTAGCTTATTATATAGGTCTAAACAGTAGTTTTTAGGGGGAACTTAGTCTTTACCTGCTAGGTATAAGAATTAGGTCTAGAACTCAGTAAAGAATTAGTTTAATTTTATTATTAGGCGGTTATAGTTATAATAGGCATCCCGCACTTTATTTAGATTAACATAGATAGTAGCTAGATGCTGTATTATCTTATTAACAGATATAAATTAAACAGGTAACTCGTCCTTAAACTTGGCCTAGAGGTATTACTAGGCATCCCTAATAGTTTAACTAAAGAGGTAGAGCATTTTAGCTTCTTTAGAGGGGAAATAGTTATAGTTAACATGGAGCTTTCCTTATACTTAGATCCTCTAATTCTTAAAGGTAGGGTCTATCCCGTTAGATAGTGGTTAAGGGTTAAGGAGCTTAACGGACTTTAATTGCTTTGTTATTATGTCCGTACTCTCTAGTATATTGTATTTAGTTAAGCGAATAGGTTAACTAAGGCTTTATAAAGGGGAGGCTATGCTGTTTTATAAGGCAGTAAGGCTTTCTAGGATCTCCTTTAGAGTCTCTTATATACTTTAGGCTTAAAGACAATTAACCTTCTAATTAGCTGCAAGGGCACGAATCTGCTTATGCATATTTATAACATTGTCATTATCTTTAATTTCTGATCCTAACTGGATCTTATATTCCTCTTAGGTAGAGGCAGGTCTTTTAGATAAGCTTACTTTAAGTGCTATTATTGGCTTTCTAAGGATTATTAGAATTATATGGTTTGGTTTTAATTCTAGGGTTCTTTTAGTGGTGTAGGTTAAGTATAGTCTGGCCTATAAAAGTGGGATATTGTTAGAGCCTTCCCAGGCGTGGTAGTATGAGTTTTTTTAGTGTCTAAGTATAACGCGTTAACGCGTCATTGCAGACGGAGATCTTTTTTTAGGGTGGGATATTATTAAGGCCTTTCTAGGTAATATAGGGAGAGCTTAGTATAATGTGACGGGCTTATATAAATGCTTCTAAACCAAAGCTTATAGATTGCTACTATATAAGAATACTAAGCTAAGGAGAAGAAGGAGAAGAAGACTGTTAGAGACTAATAAGATATAAGGGGTCGCTAAGGCGCTAGTGGCAA